>ERZ888423.989-NODE-989-length-26938-cov-13.772161_pt1 | contig 26938 bp, 19 predicted proteins | sample MGYA00520523_ERZ888423 | MGnify/ENA primary metagenome ERZ888423 (study PRJEB32303, sample SAMEA104408611) | aquatic metagenome | biome: Brackish water; feature: Pelagic; material: water | place: Baltic Sea | collected 2014-06-08T10:24:00 | depth 30,27 m ...
GGACCGGCTAGATGCAAACGATCACTACACGGACCTGACAAACGGGGTCTATTTCATAAGAACGATTAACCTGCGCGAAGGCAAAAACCGGCTTCGAATTCTGGTGGACGGAGTCCAACTTGGCTCAACCAAGACCTATGCGAATTAGCGGTGTTACTTGCTAATCACGCTCACCGGAGCATTCAAGAACTCCGGTGACCATCTGATTGGAAGCCGCGCTAGGGCGTTGCTTGCCAATCACACGGATCACGAAATCGTAGATATTAATCGCAGGACAATCTCGGATTCAAGTTACGAGCTTTTCAACAAGGCCAAAGCGGTGCTGCTAACTGGTGGGCCTGCCTACCAGGCCTCGATATACCCCGGTGTCTATGACCTGGACCTGTCCAGGATATCGGTGCCGGTTATTCCCTATGGGTTGGGCTGGAAGGGCAAGCTTGGCCAAGAGCCAAAGAGCTTTAGTTTTACCCCAGACGCGGCTGAGTTCGTCAAGCAAATTCACCAGGGCCCACACTTTAGCTCTGCCCGTGATCTTTTGACCCTAGAGGTGTTGGCAGAGCTGGGGGTTGACAACGCAGTGATGACAGGCTGCCCGGCTTGGTATTACGAATCAAAGTTAGAAACCGATTTTGCTTGGCGCGAGATACAGACCATAGTTTTTTCCATGCCCGCCGTTACCCAGGAGTCGGTATTGCCGATCTTGAAGCACCTTTCAAAGCGGTTTCCAAGGGCTAAGAAATACCTCGCGTTCAACGCGGGCTTCAAATCCACCCGCAATAAAGACGCCGCTGAAATTACCCGCTGGAATTCTAAGGTGAAGCTAGTGGCTGGAATGCGCGGCTTCGAATCGGTTTCGTATGAATCTGATTTTGCCAAGTTCCAAGAAATTCAAGCCCAGGCTGATTTGCACGTTGGCTTCCGCGTTCACAGCCACATCTTCTCCATTTCACAGCGCATCGCATCGGTGCTGATCGCTGAGGACTCCAGAGGGGTCGGCCAACTTGAGGCGATGGGCTCACCTGTTTTGAGCGCGAAGCAGCCGCCGGCCGAATTGGTCGCTGCAATCGAAGCGTTCGTTGATTCAAAGGGACTGGGCGTGCAGTTGGCAGTTGAAAAAATACGAGCGACTCATCCAAAAATGCTGGAGTTTATTTCCCAGCTTTAAGGCTTCTTGCAAGCACCAGGAACAGCCCGTCCCATGCGATGCTCAAGAGCCGCATCAATAAGGTCGCAGCTACTGCCTGCTCCGGACTCATTACAAACAGCAAAGCTGCTATCTGGATAGCTTCCCGCACGCCAACACCGGCTGGGGCAAACACCGCAACCATGCTCACGGCCGATGCCAGGTTGCTTGCTGCCAACACAAACATAAGATCCGAGATCCCAAGTTCTGGAGCCACTGAAAGCGCCACAAAATAAAGCGCCAGCCCGGACAAAAGCGAGCTAACAACAAACAGCATTACCCCGGAACCCAGCGTTCTATTGCTAGGGATAAGCCCCTCATCAAGCTTTGCTTGGCGAAGTAGTCGGTAGGCAAAGCTTGCATAGCTGCGCAGCACCGGAGGAAACACCGCTACTAGGCCCAATATCGCAACTCCTAGGAGCACCCATATCCAGTTTCCTGCTAATTCGTAGCTTCGAGGATCCAGCAGCAACAACAGGCTGGCACTTAGTAGCACCGTGACAATCTGCAGCACGGCTTCGATGAATGAAGAGATTGCTAGCCGTGCTTTTGAAATGCCAAGCTTGCTTGCAAAATAAACCTTGCCCACGACCCAGGTGACCGAGCCGGGGATGTAGCGGCCAAGCCAGCTCTTGGCGTAGACCTCATAGAGCTCTAGCCGCTGAGGGCGTGTGAATTTGGCCCCGGATTTGGACAGAAAGAAAATCCAAATTCTTGCAAACCAGAACCTGGTAACAAGACCCAAGACCGTTGCAACCCCAACCCATTGCCAGCTAACTGAAATTTGGCTAAGAGCCTGCCAGTTCAGGCTGCTTATGTAGAGGCCGAGAAAGAGGGCAACTAGCACGTAGAAGCCAATGCCAAACCAGCGACCCAGTCGCTTTACTAAAGCCCTGACCCAATTGATCATTTCAGGCCCTCAATCGCATTTGTTAGATCCGCCTTGAGCTGAAGCCGCATTTGAGTCAAAGCGGCATCCTGGGCCTGGTGAACCTGGTCTCGGTTGGTCATTAGGTCCCTTGTTAGCGAAGCTAGCTGGTCAGCGATTCCCGGTTCTTGCATCCGGTCAATGTCCATGCTGTATTGGCTAAGCCCGATCTGTTCAAAAAACAGTCGGCCCTTGTCAACGTAGTAGAGGCAAATTGCCGGGACCAGCGCAACCGTTGCCAAAATCGCACTGTGCAATCTGGATGCTATAAATACCCTGCAACCGGCAATTGATTCCAGGTAGCTAGTTGGAGAGAGGTCATCACTTGCAACGACTGAGCAGCGCTCGGGTTGCGTCATTTGAGAAATAACAAGGTCTGCGAAGCCGGCGTCATTTTCACTGGCTGCCATGTGCATCGGGTAAAACCTGAGGTCTGCATCGTGTTCTGTGATCAGTGAATCGGCAAATCGGGCAAGCTCTGCAACATATTTCAGCTCTTCGGCAGATTGGGCTTGTGGCTTCGCCCAGAATTTGTACTTGGTTGGAATCCAACCGCTTGGTCGATAGTGAAACCATCGCCTCAGGCCAAGCCCAATTACATTCTGTGGCTCAACTGGGATCGACTTTGCATAGACGGCCGGGTCAAAGCTTGAAACCACTTTGGCAGTTACTGCCCAGGCCTCTAGTTTTTCCTTTGACTCCTGATCTCGAACCAAGAACACCTGGCACTGGTTCACGGAGCGGGCTATCGCCCACTTTGAAATAGCGGCTTTTGTAGGGCCAATACCCTGAAAGGCACCGATGATCTTCTTGTTCACTCTGCTAACACCCCAGAGCTTGAGTGCCCAGTAGAAAAGTGAAAGCTTGTTGGTGTAGTCCTTTAGTAGCTCGCCACCACCCCAAAGCACTAAATCTGACCTTCTAGCTTCTGCTAGCAGCTTCAGGTAATCAATGGGTGAGGTGGAGTAGGGGCTAAAGGGCAAGAACTCAATTCCGAACCATTCTTGGTCACGTTTGGCGAATTGAGACAGCGAAGTTATTTGGGCATTTGGCACCACATCGCGAATAAGCGCAACCATGCCTTGCAGGATTGCGCGGTCCCCACGATTATGAGGAGAGTCACTATTCAGGATCAGTACCTTCACGGAGTCTAAACTTACCTGAGGTGCGCCTAAGAAGGGGACTGATGTCCAAGCAGAAACTGTTGGTTCTTGGATCAACCCTGCCGCGCGTGCCCGGCGATGGCACCCCCGGGTTCGTGCTGGATCTTGCCAGAGAAGAGCAAAAGCGCTTCGATGTCACTATTTTGACCCCCTATGTTCAGGGCGCAAAACAAAAAGAAGTGCTTGCCGGCTGCCAAATTGTTCGATACAAATACTGGCCCTTTGCCCACACATTGGCCGATGGGGCGATTTTAGACAACCTCAAGCAGAGCAAAGTTATGTGGCTGCAGGTGCCATTTCTGATGCTTGGGCTGCTACTGGCAATCAGGAAGCAACAGCCAACGCTGATTCACGCCCACTGGATTATCCCGCAGGGTTTGGTCGCGGCTCTGGCGGCCCCAAAGGCAAAACTGCTGGTCACAACTCACGGCGGTGATATCTATGCACTGAATAACCCGGTACTGAAGTCTGTGAAGCGATGGGTGTTGAGGCGGGCGACCGCAATCTCAACCGTGAACTCTCAAATGAAGCAGCAGCTGGTTGCCTGGGGCAACAAAGAATCCAAGGTCCAGGTCTTGCCAATGGGTGTGGATTTAGCGGCAGCGGCCAAGCTCAAGGCAGCCAGGAAACAGCACTCGCTGGTTGTTGTTGGACGACTTGTTGAAAAAAAAGGAATTGAGTTCCTGCTCGAGGCACTGCGGCTGGGGCTAGCTGATTCCAGCCTTCCCAAAGACCTAACTCTCACCATTGCTGGCGATGGTCCAATCCGAAAAGAACTAGAGCAAAAGGCGGTAGGACTGCCGGTCAAATTTTTAGGCAACCAAACCCAGGCACAGGTCAGAGACCTCTTTGCCGGCTCTGCAATTGCAGTGCTGCCCTCTGTCACAGCCAAAAGCGGTGACCAAGAGGGGCTGCCGGTGACGCTGCTTGAAGCCGCTGCAGCAGGAGCATTCGTAATGGCGTCTGACTTGCCCGGCATCAACGAGGTTATCCGCGATAGAGAAACTGGCCTCTTGGTTCCGCAAGCAGATGCCAAGGCATTACTGGCGGCACTCCAAACTGCCCTTAGTGACCAGAAGCTGGTTGCCAGCTGCCAAAAGGCACTGGCCAACGAGGTGAAGCGGTTCGATCACGCCGTTGTTGGCGACAGCTACAACAAGCTGCTGGAGTCGTTGTCTTGAAGTATTTAGAGTTCTGGGAAAAGTTTCAGGCAGCCGAGCAGGCGGCCGAAGTTTTTGAGATCAAGACAATCGGCTTCCAGCTTTACCCGATGATCAGAACCAGGCTCTACTACCAACTGGCCCAAGAGCTGGGGCTTTTTAACAACCCACATCCCAACCAAGAACCCAAGGAAGCCGCCGAGGCAAACCCTGGTCTACTAAGTGGCTTGGCCCAGTCGAAGGTGGTCGTTGTCCCATTTGTTCGGAAGATTCAAGGCGTCGATGTTTATTCGCAGCCGATTCAGGAAGCGCTCGACGGTGAATGTCTTTGTCTTGAGGTGGCCGACCCAGAAGCAGACATGGATCTGGAACGGATTCGAGCATACGGCCGTGAAAAGTATGACCGGGTTGTCTACGAGCTGATGCTCAAGGAAAAAGTTCGAGATGTCAGGGATCGCTGGGCAAAAATGGCGGAGGTCTTCGAGGCTGAGTTTGGCATTGGCTTGGGCAAATTTGCCGAATTCCCAAACTGGCTGATTCGCAGATACATTTCTGAGTGCATGGGGTTCCGGGATTACTTTGATGCAGTGGGTGCCAAAAAGCTCTACATAGTCAATGCCTACTCCAGCCCCGCTGTGGTTGTTGGTGCTAAGCAAGCAGGCGTGAAGGTAATTGAAATTCAGCACGGGTTTATTTCCGAATATCACCCCGCCTACTCTTATCCCAACTTGCGAGTTCAATCGGCGCCAACGAGGTTGATGGTTTGGGGAAGCTATTGGGCCAAGGCGGCAAATTTCCCAAAGGGGCTAAGGGCAATGGTCACTGGACCAAGCACTCAGTTCTTGCAGCAACGCGAACTGGTTGCCTCGCAACCCAAGGAACCCAAGACCATCTTGTTTACCTCTCAGGGCGCCCTTGGGGCACAACTATTCAGCGAAGCAATTGCGTGGGCAAAGTCGCTTCCGGATTATCGGCTCACCTACCGGCTGCACCCAAATGAATCACTTGCTGATTACCCAACTAAGGATCTGCCAGAAAACCTAACCATCAGTCACAAAACCCCCGGCTTCCTAGAGTTACTTGGTCAGCATGAGTATTTGGTTGGTGGCTTCTCCACCACCCTGTATGAGGGTCTTGCCTTTGGCTTGAAGGTAATAGTGTTGCCGCTACCGGGTTTTGAGAATGTGCAGCGGGCAATTGACCTAGGCGACATGACCCTTGCAACTGGTGGCAACTCGAGCGCCGAACTGACTGAGTTACTGACCGAAGCCAATCTCGCCCAGAACCCCTACAGTTATTACGCGAAAGACTTCAACCTGAAAAGAGCGCTGCGTGCTTGATTTTGAAATAAACGGTAAGACACACGACTACCTAAACCCCTACATCATCGCCGAGATCGGCATGAACTACGAGGGTTCGCTTCCAAGGGCCAAGGCCATGATCGAGCAGGTTGCCGCAGGCGGTGGTCACGCTGCCAAGTTCCAGACCTATAAGGCAGACAAGCTCGCTGCCAAACACACTTCCCCTGCCTATTGGGACACCACTCAAGAGCCGACTAAGAGCCAACACGAACTCTTTGGCCGCTTTGATGCTTTTGGTGAAGCTGAATATGCGGAACTGGCTGAGCATTGCCATTCACTGGGCATCGACTTCATGTCCACGCCGTTTGACCTAGAAGCAGTTGAGTATCTAACTCCACTGATGCCGGTCACCAAAGTTGCCTCAGCTGACCTCACGAACATCCCGCTGATCCGCAAGATTGCCAAGACCGGTAACCCGATGGTCATGAGCGTTGGAGCAGGAAGCCACCAAGAGATGGAGCGGGCGATATCTGAGGCTCTCGATGGAGGAGCGCCAAGCCTGACCTTGCTGCACTGTGTTTTGAACTATCCAACCCCGAGAGAAAATGCCCAGCTGAGCCAGATCAAGGTGCTGCAGGAGCGTTACTCCGATCGGGTGGCGGTCGGATATTCCGACCACGTCAGGCCCGAGGCCGATGGCACGATGCCGGCTCTTGAGATCGCTGCACTCTACGGGGCAAGGGTTATCGAAAAGCACTTCACCGATAACAAGCTCGGAGTTGGTAATGACCACTATCACGCGATGAACGAAGTTGATCTGAGAAACTTCGTGAACCGACTTGGCATCTATCGTGAACTCCACGGGGATGGCAATCTCCACCTAGACACCCAAGAATCAGCCATCACCAATGCCCGCAGGAGAATCATTGCGGCAACCGATCTGACAGCAGGACAGGTCATCGCCGAGAGCGACCTGATCGCACTTAGGTCAAACGTGGGCATTGAGATCTATGACTGGGACAAGGTTGTTGGAGCGAGGATCAAGACTGCAGTGGCAGCGGAAGCGCCTATTGCCTGGGAAGACCTAGAAGCCTAAAAACTCAAAGATTCGCTTCACAATTGAAGCATTTGAACGCTTGGCCGTGGCAGCTAGAGCTGCAGCGTTTAGTTCAATGCGAAGCGCGGAGTCTTGGATGAGCCCGGCTATCTCCTCGGCCAACTCGGCCTGGCCAATGAGTGAACCCAAGCCAAGGTTGATCACTCCATTGGCCCTGCTGGCATGGGTGTGAGAAAGCTCTTTGTCGTTTTGAGCCAGGCAAATGGTTGGAACACCGATACTCATCAGCTCGGTGATTGTTCTGCCGGCTGAGCTCATAGCCAGATCGGCGCTCGCCATAAGAGCGCCCATGTTCTTCACGTCCTTCAGTAGCTCAAGGTCTAGCTTGAAGTCCCCTTCAATTGGGCTTGCCCCAAGACCCCGGACACAACTGACCTTCCCGGTAAAACCAATCTCCTCGAGTGCACGCAGTGAATTAAGTGCCAACCCGCTTGGGTCGGTGCCGCCAAATAGCACCAGCACGTGATTCACGTCCTTGACGATGTTTGCTTTGCGGGAAAGAGACTCAAAGCTTGGAGCCAACACCGCATTTTCTACCGAGGTCAACTGGTTATCACCAAGTGACTGATTTGGATAAAGATCTGAAACCACTAGATCGGCAACAGTTGCCCCCGGTCCCATATCCTCAAAGCTAACCACTTTCGCCCCAGTTCCCCGAATGCCTTCAACCAGCTCTAGCTCGGTGTCCAAAATATCTAGAACAACTAGGTCCGCTGCAAACTCTTTGGCCAAAGAAGCAAGGGCTGAAGCACCAGAAATTTCTTGGTGACTAAAGACTTGGCTTTCAAAAAACTCTTTGCCAAGTGGCATGGATTTGGTGGTCACGATCAGAATCTCGTGACGGGCAAGTTCTTGAGCGAGGGCAAGGGTTCTGTAGACGTGGCCCATTCCAAGCTTTGAGCCAGCATCGGCGTGAAGCAGGATGCGCTTTCTGGTTAGCCAATGCTCTGCAACGACCAAGTCGGCAAAGGTGTCGATGTCCAGGCTCTGACTCTCGGGCAACTCGACAAGTGCGATTGGCTCCACGATCCTGGTGCCGAATGTTTTGATGTCGGCAATCCTCGCCCCGATGATTGCGCCTGATTCGCGGAACTGCGCCGGCAGCTCTTGGCGGTTGACTCTTGCCTTATAGAGCGGAACCGGTTTGTCATTTTCGATGCCCCAGGTTAGGTGGCGGTCGTCCTTGACGCTGATCACAGCCCCAGCACCAGTTGTCAGCTCGCTAACCGCTTCGGCAACTCGATCGGGAGTTATCAGCGGGCAGGTTGGCTGCATGGTGATTAGCAGGTCGCTATCAGTTGCGCCGAGCGTGGCTAGGTCTGGCAGGTGTTTGATGATCAAGTCATCCAGGGTTGCCCGCCCGGTAGCACTTTCAGATTCTCGGATAACCTCCGCGCCAAAGTGACGACTTACTTCTTCGATTTCATCGTCATCGGTTATCACCACCACTCGCTCAGCACTGGTTGATTGCAGCGCAATCTTGATCGTGTGAGCGACAAGCGGAATCCCCAAGAGTGGCCGCAGATTCTTTCTTGGCACTCCTCTTGACCCGCCTCTGGCGGGGATTACCAACCAGGGACTAGTCACGCGTTTTCATCACCGGTGGCTCGACTCCAACACGTAGCTCGATATCGCGAACCCGCTTCAGAGTTTTAGAGGTCAGTGACCTAACCGAATAGATGCTGTCGGCAATGATTCCAAAAAGAATTACTTGAACTCCAGATAGGAACAACACAGCACCGATAATCACACTCTGCAAGTGAGGGGTCGCAGGAGGCGAGAGGTTGTCAATTATCCAAGGCAAGAAAGCTAGGCCTGACAGCACCATCAACGAAATCCCCAGCGGTATAAACAGCTTCAGCGGCCGGTACTGGACGTAGATTCGCATCATGGTCCAAGCGTTGCGCCTGATGTATTTCCAGGTGGAACCAAAGAGTCTCGATGGTCTAACCGATTCGTTTCGCTTCACCGGGGTGTTGGCAAGCGCCAGCGAGGCCTCGTTTACCTGAATCAAAGACTCAATTGTGTAGGTGAACTTGGAGACCAAGTTGATCTGCATCGCAGCTTCACGATCAAATGCCCTAAAACCGCTGGTGGCATCGGTTACTGGCACGCCAGAGAAGTTCTGCACCACCGAGGTGCCAAAGGTCTGCAGCTTACGCTTCAGCCAACTGAACTCGGTCACGTTCTTGGTGTCACGGTCTCCAACCACAACATCGGCAACGCCATCAAGAATTGGCTTCACCAGCGCCGGGATGGCGCTTGCGTCATATTGGTTATCGGCATCGGTGTTGATAATCACATCGGCACCAAGTTTTAGGCAGGCGTCAACTCCGGCCTGAAAGGCAGAAGCCAAGCCCTGGTTGTGGCTGAAGCGAACAACGTAGTCAACGCCATGTGCCAGAGCGACCTCAGCGGTATTGTCATCAGAGCCATCATCGATCACCAGCCAATAGACCTCAGTGAAGCCCTCGACCTTGCGCGGCAGGGCCTTCAGGGTCGCTGGGAGGAACTCTGCCTCGTTTAGGCAGGGGATCTGAATAAAGAGCTTCAAGCTGAAACCTTCGCTTTCTGGCTGATTGATTGTGCGAACCCAATAACCAACGTAATGATGAAGATACCAAAGCTATGCAACCACATGCGGTTTAAGCTGTCAGTCCAACCCAATCGACCTAGGGTCGGATCTCCAAATAACCCGCCGTCCAAAAGCTTTGCAACGATACTTCCGATTACGAGCAGCACTGAAATCACCGCTAGCAATCGGTAGCTAGAGTCCAACTTTTGTAAGCCGAGCACTACCGCGCTTATAACTATTGCAATGAAGAAGCCACCCCAAAAACCTTCACCAAAGAACATGTTCTGGACCTGCAACCAGACATCGTCAGTGAGGGTGACGAAGTTGGTTGCAAATACAAAGGCCAAAATTGCTGTCATGCCAATCAGTGCCAGCGGCACCAAGCGGAATCTAAACCAATCAAACAGCTTGAGCCCCACCAAGAAGCTGCCAATCAGCATGGCAATCGGGAAGCGTTCGTCGTAGAGCCTGAGCAGGTTCGGAATGTAGCCATCGTAGAGATACATCCAGAGACCAAATGAGCCAAGGGCACTGAACACAATCCAGCGCACATCCCAGCGTGAAATCCAGCGCTCGGAAATCAACGGAGCTGCAATCAGCGCTGCAAACGCAACGCCCTCTGGCCGGGTTGTCGATATCAGCGCGAGCCCAATCATGATCACAGCCAAGTTCAATCTGGTCAGGGTTGCATCACGAACTGCCAACACAACCGCTGTGACCGCGAGCGTCACTCCTAGCGCAGTCAGGGTGTGGCCATTTACATACCAAACAGCCCGAAGCAAAATTGGGGTGGTGATCAAAACCAGAACTAGCGGCACCAAGATCCAGGCCCACTGTCTGGCATCAAGAGACGGGGAGAGCGAAGCAATCGCCCAAATGATTGCCAGCACCAATGCGATGTAAATCAATGGCGTGAGGCCGGTTAGAGATGATCCTTCTGGGCCAAGCGCCAAGGTCATCGGGTAGGCAAAGCCGCGCTTAATGGCAGTCCTGCCACCAACTATTTCCATGTCCCCGGAGCGCTGCATGAGATCACTCAGGGTCAAGATCCAAAGCGAGTCAGAGTGCGGGATACCGCGAAGCCCAAAACCCCGTGTCAAAACCGCGGCAATTGCCGCAGCTATTACTCCAAGCAAAACACTCAGCCAATAGCCAGAGAGCCGGAAGTGCTTGAAACTAGCAGCAGCAATCAGCGCAATCGCACCAATCAACCAAACCAGTCTTGAGTGCTCACCAAAACCAATGAAATAAATAACCGAATGGCTAAGCACTCGCCACATAACTGCCAGACCCAGACCGAGCGGAATTGCCTGCAGAGCGCTCCTGGCTCCCAGCAAGAAAGCACCTGAGACACCTGATGCCAGTAGCAGCGCCAGGGTGAGAATTTCAAACAGCAGTGGGCTAGTCAATTGTGACCCCCAGGCTGATTGCTAGTCCTTGTTCGACCAGTGCATAGAGCGAATCTTCAATTCGCAACGCAATTAGTTCAACATCTTTGTCGGCGCTTGCATCCCAGACCAGTGCCAGCTCGCAGTATTTCTCACCGGGGTTATTGCAGAAGATCTCGGAGCGCTCTTTCGTGTTCGCCGCGATGGCTTCACTTAGATTCAGACCTCGAACATCAAGTGGTGGGAGCGTGTAGTCGGCATCGATGCCGTAGATCTGACCGAGTGCAATATCAAAAACAAAGCTGTAGTCAACTTCCTTGTTGACGTAGCTGATCTTGACGGCGTCAAACTCCGCAGCCAAGATCGGTGCGGCACCCTTGATCCAGTGCTCTTCAAGAGCAATCTGGGCTGTCGAGAAGTTATCGTTTGCAGGAACGAAGATATCGGGTCTTGGAAAAAGCAGCAGTGAACCCAATCCGCTTATCAAAAGCGCAATTGGCACTAGCTTGCTGGCAGGTAACACGGGCCTAGTCTGCCAGTAGCGTGGGACTATTTGGGCTAGGGCGCCGATAGACTTTGGGCGTGCTTGGCGCTTTTTCTCCTGGTGTATTTGTCACCAGCTCCCCGATAGCCCAGATTCGGTATCACCGAAGGGTCCGCAGGGCATTTCTTTTTGGCGCACTGAGAACCCACTCGCTGATGGCCCGTGAGGAACTAGCGGAGATGGTTGCGCCGCTTACTGCAAACGAACTTGTGGCTCAGCTGCAATCGGAGCTCGATGGAACTTCGCTACTGACTCCGGGACAACACCAAAGCCAGGTCAGGCGCAACCGTAGAATCCTCAAATTTCTAAGGTTCGGAGTTGGCAAGCGAGCCGTGTTTGATCTGGCATGGCTTTATGCGAACCAGAACATTGACCAGCAGGACCTTGAAAATGCCCGGGTGGCCTATGCCTGGTGTGAAAAGAAATACGGTCTTTCTGGCTTTAGCCAGATGCACCTAACCGATCTCAGTCTGCTAGCCATCCGCACCGGAGACCTTGAGCTTGCTGGCCGCGCGCTCAACAAAGCCAGCACCCCACTGAGGCTGATACTGGCGTTTCAGCCGAAGCGATTAGCGATGAAGCCAACCCTTGGTTTCCAAGAAGCGCTCAATGTTTTATTTGGCTCCGGCATAGACCTAACGATTCGCCCCCAGTTCCTAGCTGCTGATGTAACCAACCCTTTCCGGCAAGGCGACTGGCAAGAGGTCATAAAAACAACTGAGGCCAGCAACTGGCTCACGAAACTATCAAAGGCGATTGTTCCCCACGATGTTGCGCCACTGGCTTTTAGCACCAACCCAGCACTTTCTGCCTATGACAGCCTGAGCGTGAAGGGCGCAATCAGCAAAGTTGAAGCCGGTCCAAAGATCACGGTTGTTATGAGTAGCTTTAGGCCTGGCCCGCAGCTGATAAGCGCTGCCAAGTCGGTGCTTGCCTCTAGCTATCAGAACATCGAGCTATTAATCATTGACGATGCATCTCCAGCCAGCTACCGCAAAGTGCTTGAACAAGCCGCAGCCCTAGATTCGAGGGTCAGGGTGTTACACCAGCCAGAAAACGGCGGCACCTATCGGATTCGTAACCGTGCGCTGGATGAGTCCTCCGGTGAACTTATTACCTTCCACGACTCGGATGATTGGCTCCACCCGCAGCGCTTAGAGAAGCAGGTTGCCAGGTTGGTAGGAACTGGCCGGATCGGCAACATCTCAATGTCAACCAGGTTGACCGACAACCTAGAGGCTGCTGAGTCAATTAGAAGATTACGCATCGGGCTTTGTGAACCGAGTTTGTTGTTTTGGAAAGACAGAGCGCTTTCAACCGTTGGTTATTTTGACACCGTGCGTAAGGGTGGCGACTCCGAATACCGCAGAAGGCTGGAGCGAGCATTCGGTCAAGACCTAGAGGTGATTGACCTTTATCGCTGCCTAACCATCCAGCGAGCAGATAACGGCGGGCTGACTGCTGGAGATCTTGGCTTCAGGTGGATTGTTGATTTCCGCCTCACCTATAGAGACAGCTTCAATTACTTCCAGCGCAACAACAAGAAGCACAGAAACTCTGATGCTGAAGCCAGAGACTTCTACGCTCCAAGGCCAATGCGGATTCCTAGATCCCAAGAAACTAAAGCAAGACAGTTTGATCTAGTCATTGGTGCCAATGGCCACGACCCCAAAAATGCCGCTGAGCTCATCGAGCTAGTTGCTAAAGCAAGAGCGAAGAAGCTAAAGGTTGGCTTCTGGCAGGTGAACAGCATGTATCCACTGTCTAACCCGCGCAGCCTTCGAACCGGGATTCTGGATCTACTAAATTCCGGGGAGCTAGAGAGCGTTTATTCTTCGGACAACCTAGAAATCACTCAGCTAAAGCTCATTGCTCCAAACAGTTTCCTGAATAGCTATTACCCACTTGGCTACAACTGGGTCATCGGCGCTCGCGAACTGGTCGATTGCCAAAGCGCTAAAGAGAACTGGCAGGCAAGAGGGCCAGGAGTCGAAGAGCTTATTGCCCTGCGCTTTGATCAGCTTGGAGAATAACCAATTGAGCTCCAGGTTTCTTTATAAGCAAATGCCCATTTTCTTTTAGAAAAAGTCTCTTTTTATAAGCAAAAGCTATTTTTTGAGCGTTCTTTATAAGTAAATGCCCAAAAACTTATAAAACACCTAGCTGGCGCAACTTGGTCTCGATGGTTCCGGCGAGGGTTTCTAAGAAGGTCAGCGACATGTGGCTGCCGTCTCGGTACACAATCACGTCATCGATAATCACCGGGCAACTTACCTGATCTGCACAAAGCAAACTGGTTAGGTCAAGGCCTTCAACCCCAGGGAGAGCAGAACCCAGATCAAACATGGTGTCGTTTGGCAAAAGAGCTTCGGCAATGGGAGTAGAGCATTCGGTTACTGCCAGATCCCCGAATTGCTCGATGCAGAATCTAAAGTCATTGATTGCATCGGACACATTCGGCTTGGCATTATCTCGAATTAGGAGCACCTTCTGCCCGGCCTCCAACCAACCGGCCACCGCCGAGGCATAGGACTCGGCAGGGGCTAGCTCTCCGTCGTGAACCAGGGTGGAGTTGGAGTTGATCAGCAGGTCGTAGATATTGCTTGCCAGATAGCTCTCAAGCTCGCTGTTCCACTCCTGGCAATAGAGCCCGCCACCAAATCCATCTAGCTGGTAGTTATTCGGATCCTGCACCGAGCAGGCAGATTTTGAAATCATGTCCAGAGCGAAGCCGTGGGTTTCTGCTAGTTCACTAAGCGGCACGAAGTACTGCCTGGCATGAGAATCTCCAACAAGTGCAATTCGAACATCGCTTTCGCGATCACCGAACTTCGCAACCTTGAAACCGGCCTCGTCGCGTCTGATGATGAAATCTGCATCCTCGGAAATTGGCTTGTCATCTGCTAAGTCCGTGAGCGCCGGTGTGAAGTTGTAGCTGATTGAGATTTCCCTGGCGTCTGCCGTAACTGAGGAGTTAAAAACTGAGCTTGCAGCAATCAGCGAAGCTGACACCAACACCGTGATGCCAATCTGCAAGCCAGATTTCATCTTAGAAAAAGGACCAAAGCGAATCGGGTCCTCCACCAGGTGCTTGGAGAGCATGGCAATAGCCATGATCAGAGCCAACGCCAATGCTTGAGTCCAAATCGAAGCCGCCAGAATGCTCACCCCAAGAATCCAAGGTGACAGCACCAGAATCGGCCAGTGCCAAAGATAAATCGAGTAGCTGTAGTCACCGAGCAGCTTCACCGGACGGTATGCACTGTTTTCTAATCGATTCTTGGAAACAATGATCGCCAAAACCGTAAGCACAATTGCCACCAGATTATGAAAGACCAACAACTTGGCATCATGCGGCACCAGCATCACAACAACTAGAGCAATCCAAGTTGGAGCCAGCAACCACCGCGGCAGGCTCGTGAGCTTGCCGCGGGTTTGCACAAGTGCCAGCAGACCACCTGCTCCAAATTCCCAAACCCTGGTTAGCGAAGAGTAGAACCCAAAGGCCGGGTCTGTGCCCTGCATGTAAAGGGCGTAGACAAGCGACCCAACGCTCAAACCAGCAAGGGTTAGCAACACCGCCCTAAACCGCTGCTTTAGGACAAAGAGCAAAACAATTGCCAAGAGAATCGGCAGCACAATGTAGAACTGCTCTTCAACTGAGAGCGACCAGTAGTGCTGGTATGGCGACACCGGAGCGTCTGCCCGAAGGTAGTCGGCTGCCTCTATTGCCAAGAACCAGTTGGCAACATAGGCAACAGCCCAGATCCAACCGGAGTCGATATCCAACCACCAGTTTGTCGAACCAACCGCATAGGCAACCAAAGAAGTCACCACCAGCACCAGCAGTGCCGCGGGGATTAGCCGTCTGGCTCGCCTGGCCCAAAACCTAACTACTTGCTCTCGAAGTTCTTTGACACCCTCGGCTACTGAAAAGTCACGCCATAACAATCCGGTTATCAGGTAACCGGAGAGCACGAAAAAGACATCAACACCCAATAGCCCAGTTGGAACCTGATCTGGAAACAGGTGATAGAGAACTACTGAGCCAACCGCCAGACCGCGCAGGACCTGCAAGTCGGTTCGTTGCTTGGTCGCCAACTACTGATCTCCGGGCTTTGCAAGGTCCGGGAACAAGGCTCCAGCAATGAATCCGACGCCCCAGGTGTAGTGCATTGTTGGCAACACCAGCATCAGGTAAATTTTGGTTGACGCCGGCAACTTAGCTGTTGCAGCAATAACGCCAATGGCCACAAGGTAGAACCAAAGCGGAATAAAAAACACAGTCAAAATCACCAGCAGTGGCGGCGCTAGATACTTGGCCGAGACATTAGAAAGATCCTTGCGAGAAAGCTTTCCACGCCACAGGCCAGTTTTATAAAACTGGCTGGCAAGTGCTTTCCAGGACGACCGCGGTTGGTAGACAACTTCAAGCCTTGGGTCAAACCACACTAGGTGACCAAGGCCACGAATTCGCTGGTTTAGTTCCCAGTCCTGACCTCTTACTACCGCTTGGTCAAACAGACCTGCTTCTAGAAGAACGCTCTTTCTAAACACACCCAAATAAACAGTGTCCACCGGACCCGCTTCACCGCCGGTGTGGAACTTGCCACCACCAAGGCCATACCTGGAGCGGTATGCCCAGGCAACAGCACTTGTGAAATCATCCTCACCCTCGGCAAGCATCACGCCGCCAACGTTTCCTATTTTTGGGTTTAACTCCAAGAGTTCAACCGCCGTTTTCACATAGCCCGCGGTCAGTTTCGAGTGAGCATCAACCCGAATAATCACTTCGCCAGCAGCTAACCCGATGGCAAGGTTTAGTCCAGCCGATGTCAACCCGTAAGGGTTGGCAACGGTCTTTAGGTTTTTGTGGGATTTTGAAAGTGCCGTTGCAACCGAATCTGTCTGGTCGCTCGATGGACCCAACGCCAGAATCAGCTCTGCTGAAAAGCCTGTTGGAATTTCCTGTGCAAAGACCGAAGCAACCGCCTGTTCTAGGTGCTTTTCCTCATTGAGAACAGGCATCACGAAGGAGATCACTCCAGCTGATTTCTTAGTAGCCACTTTTCCCAATCATTGCTTGGTAACAGTAGAGGAGTTTAGTCTTTCCACAGATTTTCAGAGTGGATTATGGGGTGCTGACATCGCAGCCTGGGTCAAGAAGTGGCCCTTAAAGTAGCCTGCCTAAGTACGCAACCTCCGGTTGCGACTTAGGCACACTTTCGAGGGTCCTCCCTCAACGAGAAAAGTCTAAACGGAAATCCCAATTGAATCAATAGTGCAACCCGAACCCTGTGGACTACCCAAAACGTCCAAAAGCTAAACCCCCCTTATGCCAGCAATCAGACGGCTTAGTCGTCTAGGTCTGCGCCAACCTCATCGGCATACGCCTTACAAACCTCATAGGCAGTGCCCTCGGCCCGAAGGACTCCCTCATCGAGCCAAATGGCTCGATTGCAGGTGTCGAGGATCGACTTCAAGGAATGAGAAACCAGAAATACGCAGCCAGCATTTTTGGCCAGCTCCTTCATCCTTGCTTCGGAACGCTTTCTAAACTTCGAGTCACCAACTGCCAGGGCCTCATCGATGATCAAGATGTCATGCTCTCGGCTGGCAGCGATGGAGAACTTCAAGCGCTCAGTCATACCCGAGGAGTAGGTGCGCATTGGCAGTTCTATGAAATCCTTCAGGCCAGAAAACTCAATAATTTGATCGAGCTTCTCTTTGATCTCAGCCCTAGAAAAACCCATTGCCAGACCACCCAAGATAATGTTCTTTTCACCGCTGAGCTCTTTCAGCATCGCAGCACCAACGCCCAAAAAGGATGGTCTCGAAGTTGCAAAGATCTTGCCACCGTCAAGTGGGGTGAGCCCGGAGATTGCCTTCATCAGTGAAGTCTTGCCAGAGCCGTTGCTGCCGATCACGCCAATCACATCGCCCTCATGGGCGATTAGTGAAACGCCCTTGATCGCTTCAACGGTTCTAAGGTTTCCGGTCCGCTTGACCCTGGAGTTACTCTCACCTTCGTGCACAGCTTTGCCCGATGCATAGACCCGGTAGGTGACCTTGGCATTGTCAACGATCACCACCGGCTTCGCGGTATTAGCCTGCTCGGCCATAGCGCTCCTCTGCAGACCAGAAAAAGAAGAATCCAAAAATAAGAGTCAAGACACCCCAGCCAGCACCAACCCACCACATCCAGGCATCAACTGGGTGGCCGGTGATCATGACGTCTCTTGCCAACGAAAGATAAACACTGACCGGGTTAGCCCAAACCAAAAAGCCAAGCCAACTAATGGCATCGGTTAGCCGGTCCATTGAAAAGAAGACCCCGGATGCGTAGAAGGCAATGCGGGTGATAAACGGAATCAGTGAGCTCAAGTCATTGAAGTGAACCGTGAGCCTTGCAGCCACCATGCCAATGCCAAGCGCAAACAGCGAAGCCAAGCCAATCACCGGAACAATCATCAACCAGCTCCAGCGAGGCAGCTCTCCCAAAACTGGCAGCGCAATCAACGCCAGTAGCATCAGCCCTGAAAACTTCATCCACTGCGAGACCATGGCACTCATTGGCAGCAGCACCCTTGGGAAACTCAGTGACTTGGCAAGCGCGGAGTTAGAACTAATAGACCTGGCACCATCAGAGAAGGAACCAGCCAAAAACTGAAACAGCACAACACCGACCACCAAATACGGCAGGAAGTTAGCCGGCCTGGAATCACCAAGCACCAAACCAAAGATCAAACCGTAGAGGGTGATCTGAAGAGCCGGAACAATAATCAACCAGGCAACCCCAAGCCTTGACCTGGCACTTGTTGCAAGCAGTCGATACTGAGACAGCGTCAGAGCAAATGCTCTTCTAACCCAAACATCGTGCAGATACCTTGAAAGCTTTGGCCTTTTGCCAACTCTTTCAAGCCCCACCTCCGCTGCTAAATCGCCTAGCTTGCTCAAGCTTTCTCCAAGTTTCTACCAAGGGCAATTACTTTCCAGCCAGCTCCTTGCCAAGCGTGATATGGCAGTGCATTTCTGCCGTCAATAACGGTCTTGTTGGCAACCAGTTCACCAAAGGAGGCAGCATCTAGTTCTCGATAAATCTTCCACTCTGTTCCCAGAACCACTAGCTCAGCATCCTGTGCTGCGCTGGTTAGGTCTTGAACTGCATCAAGCTCAGGGTGCTTTATTCTTACGCCAGCCAATGACATCGGGTCGTGAATCACGACTTTGGCTCCGGCTTTAACCAGCTGCACCGCAATGTCCAGAGCCGGTGAATCCCGGATGTCATCGCTATCTGGCTTGAAGGCAGCTCCAAGCATCAAAATCTTCTTGCCGGCAACCTCACCAAGCTCCTGGTTTGCTAGATCCAACACCCGCTGCCTGCGACGCAGGTTCACCGCGTCGACATCAGCCAAAAAGTCGATCGCAGAGCCAACACCCAGTTCGTCAGCTCTAGCCATAAAGGCTCGAATGTCCTTTGGTAAACAACCGCCACCAAAGCCAATGCCGTTGCGCAAAAACTGTGAACCGATTCTGGCATCCATGCCAATAGCCTCGGCGAGTGCTACGGCATCTGCGCCAGCGGCCTCCGAGATCTCGGCCATGGCATTAATAAAACTGATCTTGGTGGCCAGGAAGCTGTTGGCTGCAACCTTCACCAATTCACTGGTTGCAACATCCATAACCAAAAACGGCGTTTGTCCGGCAGCAGAACCGGTGTCGCCGTTCAAGATTGGCCCATAGATCTCGCGCATCACTCTTTCGGAGTGAGCATCCCCACCAACCACACCTATTACTATCCGGTCAGGTCTCAATGAATCCTCAAGGGCGGTTCCCTCTCTTAAGAATTCCGGGTTCCAAGCTAACCGAGCTTCAAAACCAGCAGCTGCAGACAGGCGCTCAGTGAGCGCCTTGGCTGTTCCAACCGGAACGGTTGACTTGCCAGCGACAACTGCCGTTTCAGAAAGGTAGGGAGCAAGCGCATCAACTGCAGAGAACAAATAGGAGGTGTCGGCTGCGTAGCTGCCCGACACCTGCGGTGTTCCCACGCATAGGAAGTGAGCATCAGCCGTGCGGGAAGATTCACTGTGGCCGGGCTGGAAGGTGATCCTGCCGGTTTCAATCACTCTGGTGAGTGCTTTATCAAGACCTGGCTCATAAAAAGGCAGCTTCCCTGCCTGCAGGGCAGCTAGCTTTTGTGGGTCTGCTTCAATACCTATTACTTGGTGACCAAGCTCCGCCATTGCCACAGCGTGCGTTGCACCTAAATATCCCAGACCGATAACGGTCACCTTCATGGCCATGGGGGACAGTTTAGCTTTCTAGTTGCCCCAAACATCCAAGGTGTCGTCAGTAATGTTTAGAAGCTCAAGGTGTTTTTCCTCAAGTTCAACGCTCATGGAGAGCTTGCCGCCAAGAGCTTCGACGTAGCGGATCAAAGTCCCAAGCTCGAAGCTTTCGAGCTTGCCGTTCTCTATCTGTGAGATCCGGATCTGACTCACACCCATGCGTTTGGCTAGCTCAACCTGGGTAATGTCAAGCCTCTTGCGAACAAGCCGCAGCCGATAGATCTGGTGGCTTAGGACCAGTTCTCTCTCGAAAGACTTGTGCTCATCCGATTCCATATACTCGCGAAGTTTCGGATTGGCCTCTAGCTCAGCCTCTAGATCCCAAACTTTCCAAGCTGTTTTAGGTGTTCCAAGAACCTCACCTCTGCCAGAAGAATCTGCCGTCGATACCATTTGTTCCACTCACCCTTCTTGTCTCCACCAACTAACAAAAACGCCTGACGCTTGGGGTCAAACGCAAATAAAATCCGGAGCTCAGATCCTTGCGTGCCCTTGATTCGCAGCTCCTTGAGATTATGAACTCTGGAGCTGTGGATCACATCGACCAAAGGTCTTCCAAGTTGCGGACCGTCTGCTATTAGCTTCTTGTAGACCTCAACCAATCGAGCAGAATCTCGTAGGCTCAGGCTTTTTCTCCAGAGTGCGACCTCAGGATGCTCAATCAAGACCCAAGACAAATTCAACACCCCTGGGTTATAAAAGTCAAGACTAATAATCTATAAAAAACAACATGCATAGAACCAGCAAAGCACTGGCTCTTAATTGCTGGTTTCGGTTATTCACAGCTCCCGATCGCCAAACATTTCGTAACGAATTAGGGCCTCCCGCCGTATAGTTGACTTGATGGCCGAAAACCAAGTACCTGGGGAATTCACTGAAGACCCACTAGAGCGCTTGTTGGACAATGAGTCTGACGAGGAGTTTGGCCTACCTGAATTTAAAGAGCACCTAGCCGATCACCTAAAGCCTGCAAAGCTAAAGGACTGGACCGCAGGTGACTTTGCATCTATTTATGTCCGCTTCCGCCCACACCTAGAGCGTCACGCCAAAAGGTTCTTGGTAAACCCTTCCCAGGTTGAAGAGGTTGTTCAGGATGCATTCCTATATCTAATGACCACGCTTCCGGAGCTTGACTCCGAAGTTGGGGTTCTGAAGTTCCTAAAGTGGAAGACCAGGCTGTTGTCCCTGGATGTTATTCGTTCAAACTCCCGCGTCTCATTCGCACCTATTGACGATGTTCCAGAAATGGCAGCAAACGTCGAAGATTTCAACGAACACCTAGAGCGCGCAGACGATGCAGCAATCGTTGCCCTCGCTCTAGCAAAGCTTCAGCCTCGTCACCGCGAAGCTCTAATCGCAACTCTTTACGAGGAGAAAGCCCAAGAGGCAGTTGCTGCCCAAATGGGCCTTTCCGAAAATGCACTTCGCCAGCTTTTGTTCCGCGCCAGAAGCGCCTTCAAGAAGGCGCTTATCGGCGAGGCAGAGATCGCTGGCAAGTCGATGTCCGAAGTTCTTTCCATTGCAGCCAGAAAGGCCGCAGCAGAATCCGGCAAGTACATCTCGGCAGCCGGAGCATTCTTACTAGTTCTTGCAATCTCAATCGGTGTCTTGCCAAACATTGGCAACCAAACAAGCCAGAACCTTGCCGATGCACCAGCAGCTTCACAAGAGGCAGCTTCGCAGTCGGCAACTAGTTCAGGAACTGGTTCAGCAACTGGCGAAGGCGCTTCAAACAACGAAGGCTCATCAGCTCCTCAAACAGAAGCTGCCCCCGATAGCTTGCCGGCAGATGCCGCTTCAACTGTTCAGAGCGAGCAAGCCACCCAGGCACAAACTGACACCCAGACAGTCGCTGCCCCAAATACTTCTAACTCAGCTGTGATTGCTCCGGCAGTTGTAATTACCCCTGCGCCAGCACCATCTCCTCAGGCAACACCGTTGCCTGAGCTTTCTGAAGCTGACTTTGTTTCAATCCTGAGCACCAATGTCTCACAGGCTGGAATCTATTCGTCCTCCAAGGCAGCTGCCTTCTCGGACTTCTTCCAGGGAGACAGCATTGAGATCTTTGGTGGCACAGGAATCTCTGCCTTTGTATATGTAAACCCAACAACCCTGAAGCTTGAAAACGCCATGTTCCAGATGTGGATCGATGGTGAGCGTTACTACGCAATTGCTAGAACCAGCGCTGTCACAAACAATGGCCTAAACCTTTCCTACTCGGGCTCCAACTTCTACGTTGTTGATGACCGGGGCAGGGTCTTTGATTCTTCTCCTTTGGCTAACGCCAAAGCAAGCGTCAACCTAAGCGTTGACTCCCAGGGCTTGCCTGTGAGCGCAAGCCTCAAGGTCAGTAAATAGCCCGCTTCTAGCAGTCAAAGCCCTTCACTTTCCATAACAATCTCGGCTAAGCCAACCAAAACCTTCAACTACTAGTTAAAAGTTTTTTCTAAAACTATGCAAATGACCGTAATGTCCGGACAGTAGGTCCGTTACCTTGTCTATGTAAGGGTTTGCTATCTCCTGCTTGGTTGGTGGTAGTTCTCTCTTGCAGCTTGTAACTAAATGGTTACAAGCAAACCAAGAAGAAAGAATAAATATGACTAAGAAAAAGACTCTTAAGGGTCTTGCTGTTGGTGCGACTTTCGCTCTGGCCGCTTCTGGTTTGTTCGCAGCTCCTGCTCAGGCAGCTTCTGCGATCGAACTAACGGCGCAGGGTGGAAAGAGTGCCTACGGCATGATTTCTGGTGAGACGTTCACATTTACATCAAATGGAAATGTTGACTTCCCAGCTGGAAACGCAGGCCTATTGCGTGTTGAGGTTGTAAACACCACTGGTGGCGGAAGCCCAACTGGTTTCGCGATCAACGCAGCCACACTTGACAGCCTCAATGGTACCGGCGAGGGCACTGCAAACTCAATCGAGCTTGCTGGCGGCGGGCAGACTGCCGCTTCTCTAGGCGCGACTGCAGCCGATAAGGCAGTATTTGGTCTAGGTGCAACCACGGCTGCACAGGCTGGCGCAGCTTCACTAGGTGGAGTGTCAGCAATGACTTCTCCATTCACATTCTCATTCTCTGCAACTGCTGCAGCTGACACCCCACAGGCTTACGCAGTGACAGTTTTCGCTGACGTGAACAACAACGGAGTGAAGGACGCTGGAGAGCTTGCATCGACAACTCAGACAGTTACCTTCTTTGACGTAACCGACGTAGTTGTGAACTACACCCTTGACGCTCTCATCGAAGGCGGTCTAGCTGTTGGTGCCGACGTAACCATTGCTGGTATCGCGTTGGATCAGCTGACCGCAGCTGAGTTTGGTGTTAAGTACACCTTGGGCACTGGCGCTGCGCTTGGTACCCAAGGAGACAAGTTGGACATTGTTGCGTTCAACACCCTAAAGACAAAGTTCGAGTCAGACTTGACACTAACTTTCGCGTCACTTGGGTTAGTCAAGGCCACGGCCGTGAAGGCACAGCTTGTTCACCTAAACGCTGGTCCAGCCCTTGATGGATCCACTGGAGCCGCAGTTGGCTCCTTTGCTACAGTTGCGGTCACCGCGGCTACCGTAGCCGACCTAACAGCTTCAGTGGTAAACAGCGTGAACTCTAACTCAACCAACTTCAAGCCAGACACCGCTTTCACCGTCAAGGCGATTGCTGAGGACGACACTACCGGACTAGCAACAGCTGATCCTGTAGTAGGCGCCGCTGTAACGGCGAAAATTGAAGTACGCAATGTTGGCGACTCTGGGGCAGAGACTCTTTCTGCAACTAAGTACATCATTGTAAACGGAACCAAGTACGTAACATCCGCATCGCTTCCGGGAACCGGAACCGTTGCTGAGGTCGCACTTGTTTCTGACGCAAATGGTGAGGTTTCACTGTCAATCGAGACCAAGGGTCTCGAAGGAACTGGTTTAGATGCTGCAACTAACTCTGTGAAGGTAACTTTCACCTCAGAGCTAGTATCAGATGCTGGATCGACTTTGGCGCTAGAGGCACGTGATGCTGAATTTGCTGCGGTTATTGCAAACCACGATGCATCTTCTGCTAGCACAGTAGACGGCACAGGCGTTCGCTTCGACTTTGAAGTTCGCGACCAGTACGGAGCAATTCCTGCCAACGTATACGACGCACGCGCCGTATGGGTTTCCTCTAATCAGGGACTTCTAGCCGCAGATGCTTCGACAGCTGCTTCTTCTGTCTACATCCCAGTAACTTCTGGTGCAGCGTCACTTACTGTTACCGACAACGGAACTGGAACTGGTGCAAACGTGTACACGATCACAGTCGAAGAACGAGCAGTTGGTGGCGGATACGCTGCTAGCAGCGACATTCTGCGCTCAACCGAGACCGGTGCATCCAGTGCATTCACAATCAACGTTGTTGCAAACGCTACTCCGGGAGCAATCACTGCAACTGGTTTCACCAAGCAGGCAACTGGTACTTACGCAGGTAAGTGGACCATGTCAAACGTCGAGAAGGCTCTTGCCCTGACCACCTTTGGTGCATATGACACCAACAAGGTCCTAGGTACTGCGCCAACTGGTCTAGTCGCCGGTGAAAAGCACGTTGTTGCCGGAACCGTAACAACGGCTGCAACAGCTTCTGCAGCAGCAGTGGCAATCGTAGGTGTGCCAGTGACAATCTCTGGCGCGGGACTGCAGTTTGTCTACACTGACGCCAACTCCAAGGCAATCTACTCTGTTGGTTCAGCTACTGTTCCATCTGGAGCATCAGGTGCTTGGTCAGTGGACGTTTACTCAAACACTGCTGGAACTCAGACTCTTACAGTTACCACTGGAAGTGTCACCGAGACCCTGCTTCTAAATGACTATGCAAACGCAGCCGCAACCACCGGATCTTCGGTAGTTGTTAGCATGGCGTCTTCAACTGCAGCTGGAACCACGGTTGCTGTTGTCGCTACCATCACCGACAAGTACGGAAACCCAGTAGAGGTATCAAACTCAGGTGATGTTGCGTTCAGCTACAGTGGTCCGGGATTCACTTTCCCATCAACGTTGCCACTGATTACCGATGCAAACGGCCAGGCGAAGTTCAATGTAATTCTTGGGTCTAACGACACTGGAACTGGAACTGTAACCTTCAGCTATGACAAGGATTCAAGCGGCGACTTCACCTCAACAGGTGACTTCGTTGTTGCGAAGTCCTTCACAATCGGTACCGCTGGTAATGTTGGCGCACTAGCGTCATGGACCAAGAACCTAAATAACGGCTCAGTAAAGATGTATGCAAAGAACATCGTTCTTGCTGGCAAGGTTCAGCTCATGTTGAATGGCAAAGAGATTGCATGGGTTCGCGCAACCTCTGCAGCAGACTCCAAGCTACGCACTGCAAACGGAGCTAGCTACCTAGTTCGCACCATTGACCTAGTCGAGGGACAAAAGAACGTCCTAGAGATCTACGTTGACGGAGTGCGCACTACACGCAATGCTTACACCTACTAATACCTAGAACTATTTGTTCTAAATAACTAGTAACCCAGAACCCCCGGTCTTAGGACCGGGGGTTCTGCATTTAAGGCTTCGCTACCTGGGCAATCTATGCAATTCCCCAAAACTGGTTTATCGGTGCCTGTTTCGTGGTTTACTTTGCGGAATTAGAGTTATCAAGCAGGAAGGGAATTCGATGAATTCTAGAATCCGGAACTGGGCGAGTTCGCTGGCCATCGCACTTATCGCCCTGCAAATCACGGCACTTCCAAGTAGCGCAGATAATCAAACTCCGACACAGATTGCGGACAGTATTCCGGGTGCAGGCGGCTCCGAGCCTCTTCGAGGAGCTGTTCTGAACGGCAAGTATTATTTCACGGCGTACGACCCTGTGAATGGCTTCGAACTTCGGGTGTACGACGGAACAAACCCCCCGAGCCTAGTCCAGGACATAGCGACTGGGACAACCTGGGGCTCTTACAGTGTTCCGATTGTCTTTAATGACAAGCTTTATTTCAACGCTACTGACGGGACAAACGGGAACGAGCTTTGGGTGTATGACGACGGTACTGGCTCAGCAACAATGGTCCAGAACATCCACCCGACAGGGAGTTCCTACCCTTACGGCTTTACCGTATTCAACAACAAGCTTTACTTCAGCGCTACTAACGGGACAGACGGTTACGAGCTTTGGGTTTATGACGACGGTATTGGCTCAGCAACAATGGTCCAGAACATCCACCCGACACAGAGCTCCAGCCCTGACTTCTTCACGGTATTCAACAACAAGCTTTACTTCAGCGCTACTAACGGGACAGACGGGTCCGAGCTTTGGGTGTATGACGACGGTACTGGCTTAGCAACAATGGTCCAAGACATTCGCGTCGGAATAGGCGGAAGCCAGCCACAGTATTTGACCGTCTTCGACAACAAACTGTACTTTAGTGCCTACGTAGTTGCAACAGGTCGCGAACTTTGGTCCTATGACGGCACTAGTTCAGCAACCAATGCAAAGGATATTAAACTCGGCTCCTCCTCCAGCACCCCCCAGTACCTAACCGTCTTCAACAACAAACTGTATTTTGCGGCCGACGACGGTGGGGGCCAAGGTTACGAACTTTGGTCCTATGACAGCACTGGATCAGTGAACCTAGTGCAGGACATAAACCCCGGCAGCAACCCTTCCTATCCCAGCTACCTGGGAGTTTTTGAAGACAATCTCTACTTTGCGGCCTACGACGGAACTAATGGCACTGAGTTATGGGTATACGGCGGAACGAGTGCAACTGTCATAGACATAAATCCAACCGGAAGTGGCATTGATGACATGGAGGGGCCAGGGCTCCAACTCGCGACTACATCCATGGGCCTCTTTTTCACGGGTAGTGACGGAACGACCGGCTTTGAGCTGTGGAGTATTGCACCAGCACCAGCACCAGCCGCAACCCCAGCCCCATACACCGGCCCACTACTCCAGGAGTTCTCATCCAGAACCCTTGACGTATGCACGCCTAAGTCAATAACAATTACTGGAGTAAGGCTTTCTGGCGTAACAGCCTCGGTTCAAGGCAAGAGCGTGACGGTTCTTGAAAACACGGCCACCAAGTTGGTCCTGGCTTTCCCTGCCGGACTAACACCGGCTCAAGACGTTGATCTAGTAATTAACTCTTCTTCTGGAACCCTTACTCACCAGGACGCCTTTGATATTCCTGCTGACACTTGCCCAGCTGACCTATCAAAGGGTCGCTGGACGCAACTTCAGTCTGATGGCAAGACAGT
>ERZ888423.990-NODE-990-length-26915-cov-12.045793_pt1 | contig 26915 bp, 20 predicted proteins | sample MGYA00520523_ERZ888423 | MGnify/ENA primary metagenome ERZ888423 (study PRJEB32303, sample SAMEA104408611) | aquatic metagenome | biome: Brackish water; feature: Pelagic; material: water | place: Baltic Sea | collected 2014-06-08T10:24:00 | depth 30,27 m ...
TTTCTATTGCTGAATCAACTTGTCCTACTGCACGACTCCAAGTTATCCATAATTCGCCAGATGACGCAGCCACTGCTGTTGACGTTTATCTTAATGGAGCTTTACTCTTAGACGACTTCGCATTTAGGTCTGCTACCCCGTTTATTGACGCGCCTGCTGGCGTAGAATTCCTTGTAGATATTGCTCCAGCATCTAGTGTTGATGTAAGTGAGTCCATTGCTACCTTCCCTTTCACTCTGGCTGAAGGAGAGACGTACATTGTTGTTGCGACTGGTATTACTGGTCTCAGCTCTACCATGTATTCTCCTGCCCCAGCGTTTAATCTCGAAGTATTTGCTCAAGGAAGAGAATCTTCTTCCATGATGGGAAACACTGATGTTCTTGTATATCACGGCTCCACCGATGCTCCCACTGTGGATGTAGTAGAAGTAGGTGTAGGCGCTGGAATCATCGTTGATGGCGCGAGCTATTCAAACTTCGCTGGTTATCTCGAACTAGGCACTGCTGATTATCAACTTGCTATTCAAGATGACAATAACACTGTGACTGTGGCTACATACGCTGCTCCTCTCGAGACGCTGGGGCTAGATGGGGCTGCTATAACTGTTTTAGCTTCAGGTTTCCTTGATCCATCTATGAATGGGAATGGACCTGCTTTTGGTCTGTATGTAGCATTAGCTAGTGGAGGCGATTTAGTGGCGCTACCTGTTATACCTTCAAATGATTCTCCGTGTACTGCTATCAATCTTCCTACTGATGGCAGTGTTAATGTCTTTAATAATCTCAACGCAACAGTTCAAGCTGATGAGGCTTCAATCACTCCTGCCCAAACTGGTTGCCAGATGCAAGATGGATGGTGCACAGCAGAGTCAGGTATTGACAATTCTGTATGGTTCAGCTTCACAGCGACTAGCGCGGCTGTAGTTGTAACAACTTGCGAAATGGGAAATGAAATAGATACCCAGGTGGCGCTCTATTCAGCCACAGATTGCAGTGATTTTTCTTCTTTCTCACTGCTTGGTGCGAATGACGATGCAATAGGTTCTTGTTCAAATGGAACCTCTATTTATGCTTCTACTTTAGAGTTTTGCGGGCTGAATGTCGGGGAGACGTATTGGATTCTGGTAGATTCATACGATGCTGAACAAGGTGATTTTGCTCTTTCTATTGCTGAATCAACTTGTCCTACTGCACGACTCCAAGTTATCCATAATTCACCGGATGATGCAGCTACTGCAGTGGATGTCTATTTAAACGGAGCTCTACTCCTTGATGATTTCGCATTCAGATCTGCAACTCCTTTCATAGATGCTCCGGCTGGCGTAGAATTCTTAGTTGATATTGCTCCAGCTTCAAGTGTTGATGTGAGTGAGTCCATTGCTACCTTCCCTTTCACTCTGGCTGAAGGAGAGACGTACATTGTTGTTGCGACTGGTATTACTGGTCTCAGCTCTACCATGTATTCTCCTGCCCCAGCGTTTAATCTCGAAGTATTTGCTCAAGGAAGAGAATCTTCTTCCATGATGGGAAACACTGATGTTCTTGTATATCACGGCTCCACCGATGCTCCCACTGTGGATGTAGTAGAAGTAGGTGTAGGCGCTGGAATCATCGTTGATGGCGCGAGCTATTCAAACTTCGCTGGTTATCTCGAACTAGGCACTGCTGATTATCAACTTGCTATTCAAGATGACAATAACACTGTCACCGTAGCGACATATGCCGCACCACTAGAGACTTTAGGTCTTGATGGTGCTGCTATCACAGTATTGGCTTCTGGTTTCCTAGACCCATCTATGAATGGAAATGGTCCTGCATTTGGTCTTTTCGTAGCCCTTGCTAGTGGAGGGGATTTAGTGGAGCTACCGTTAGTCACAGGCGTGAATGACATATCGTCCATTGAGTTCAGTGTCTATCCAATTCCTGCTCAAGAAGTTCTTAATGTTAGAACCGCAGAGCGTGTGGATGCGCTTCAGATAATTGATTTGCAAGGAAGGATGATACGTAATGAGAGTGGGAACATTACTCAGATTGACGTGAGCGGTATTGCACCTGGAACTTATAATGTAGCGGTCGTCTCTGGAGAGAGAATCAGTTACCAAAAGCTTATCATCGAATAAGCATTCTGATGTTTAAGGTAGGAAAGGTCTGGTGCGTGCATCAGGCCTTTTTTTATTCCAGCATATCAAATACAAAAAGGCCTCCGCTGCGCTATGCAACGAAGGCCCTTTAATTTTAGGTCTAATCTAAAAAAGGTTCTTTATCAGACTACTCCTTGATCTAACATAGAGTCAGCAACCTTCACGAAACCAGCGATATTCGCTCCTTTCACGTAGTCTACGTAGTTTCCTTCTTTACCGTACTTCACACATGAAGCATGGATGTCTTTCATGATCTGATGCAACTTAGCATCTACTTCTTCACGTGTCCAAGACATACGTAATGAGTTTTGGCTCATCTCTAATCCTGAAGTGGCAACACCACCCGCATTGGACGCTTTTCCTGGTGAGAAAAGAATCTGTGCTTTCGCGAATACTGCAATTGCTCCTGGTGTGCTTGGCATATTAGCTCCTTCAGCCACACAGATACATTTGTTCTTAACAAGAGCCTTAGCTCCTTTCTCGTCCAACTCATTCTGAGTAGCACATGGAAGTGCGATATCGCATTTCTCTTCCCATGGTGTCTTACCTGCAATGAACTTCGCGCTCTTGAATTTATCAGCGTATTCCTTGATTCTTCCTCTCTTCACATTCTTCAAGTCCATGATGAAGGCAAGTTTCTTGGCATCTATACCCTCTTTATCGACTACATATCCTGACGAGTCAGACATGGTGATGACTTTAGCACCAAATTCAGTGGCTTTCTCTACTGCATATTGAGCCACGTTCCCTGACCCTGAAACAACTACTGTCTTTCCTTTGAAATTGTCTTTCTTGGTCTTTAACATTTCCTCAGCAAAATATACGGTACCGTATCCTGTAGCTTCAGGGCGAATCAATGAACCTCCCCAGTTTATGCCCTTACCAGTAAGAACTCCTGTGAATTCATTGCGAAGTCTCTTGTACTGACCGAACATGTATCCTATCTCTCTTCCTCCAACTCCTATGTCTCCTGCAGGTACATCAGTATTGGCGCCTATGTGGCGAGATAGCTCCGTCATGAAGCTTTGGCAGAAACGCATTACTTCATTGTCAGATTTTCCTTTAGGATCAAAATCAGATCCCCCTTTTCCTCCTCCCATGGGAAGAGTGGTCAATGAATTCTTGAATAATTGCTCGAATCCAAGGAACTTCAAGATGCTCAGGTTTACGCTTGGGTGAAAACGAAGACCTCCTTTATACGGTCCAATCGCTGAGTTAAACTCTATGCGATAACCTCTATTTACATACACTTCACCTTTATCATCAGTCCAAGGCACTCTGAACATGATAGTGCGCTCTGGCTCCACGATACGCTCAAGAATCTTAGCGATTTTGTACTTTTTATTCTTCTCTATAAATGGGATGACAGTCTCGGCCACTTCGTGGACCGCTTGAAGGAATTCTGGTTCGTTACCGTTTCTGGCTTTCACCATATCCATGAAACTATCGATCTGGGACTTGAGTTTATCGGACATCCTAATTTTTTTTATTTCGGGCAAAAGTATTCTTTTTAATGCTGTACATACCTTCTAAAAATCACCTTTACACACGGCATTGTTCGTGTCCTATAGATACTTAATATCAGGCTAATGCGTAACGTTTGCCCGGCAGTGCCCGCACCATCCCTTTGAATTCTAGCCCAAGGAGCATAGCGTTCACTTCGCTCATTGGCATGGCCGTCTCCACTGCGATGACATCTACTGAACGTGGATCCTTGGACAAAGCAGCCACAAGACTTTTTTCTTTCGGGCCAAGCTCTATGAACATACTCGTTTGCACCACTTCTTCTTTTTTATTCAATTCCCAACCCATCATTTTCATGAATTCATCAGGGTCATCAAGAAGGTGTGCTGCATCTCTTCGAATAAGGTCATTCGTCCCACGAGAGAATCTGTCGGTGACTCTTCCAGGTATGGCGAATACGTCTCGCGCATAATCATTGGCCATGCGCGCTGTGATTAAGGATCCTCCACTTACATCAGATTCAACTACAACTGTTGCATCGCTCATCCCTGCCACAATACGGTTCCTCATGGGGAATCTCTCTTTATCAGGCTTTATGCCTATTGGGAATTCGCTAATGAGGCCGCCCTGTTCACACATGCGATCGGCCACCTTTCGATGAATGGCTGGGTACACCATATCTAACCCATGCGCAAGAACTCCTACTGTGGGACAGTCAAATCGCATAGCTGCCTTGTGCGCAGCTACATCTATCCCATGAGCCAATCCACTGACGATAAGCGGGCGTAATGGTGAAATAGCTTTGATAAAATCTTCTGTGGCTCTGGTGCCATATTCAGTGGCATGACGCGTGCCCACGATACTTAAGACATACGCTTGATTTAGGTCAACCTCTCCTTGTGTAAAGATTAAGAGCGGTGCATCCTCACAGTTATTTAATCGTCTTGGATAGGCTTTGTCTAGGTAACAGAAAATGTTGTTTCCTGCTTTCGATTCTGTCTCCAATAATGCATCAGCTGCTCTGGCTGTATCAGCACTCAGAATCTTATCTACATACGATGGACCTATGCCGTCAATAGAAAGCAACTGCTTGCGCGAGGACTTGAATACTTCCTCAGCCCCTCCACGATGGGCGATGAGCTTTTTCGCATTGACAGGGCCTATGCCCTCTATCAATGAAAGTCTTATAAAATGAATGAGGTCAGGCCGCATAAGGGGGCTGAAGATAATGCTTGTCGGCTTTCAATTTTAACTCCGCCTAATTTCGCTTAGAAGAAGGCTCTGAGTTGAATGGATCCTGCGTGAATAGTTGGTCGCAGTTCTGCCTTTCTTCCATTATAAGAAACGTTCAATTCTAGGTTTTTAGAAAGGCTGCGCTGCAAGAACAAACTCCAAGTAACATTATTCCCCTTCTGTAATCCTTCCAGCATTTCAAAGGCTAAAGAACTGTTCCCGTCTCCATTAAAGGCTATGTCTACCCATTCTAAATTCGCGGTGATGCTTCCCTTATCTACTGAGCTGTACCTTGCTTCCATTCCTATCCTGCGCAGATCTGCTTGTTCACCCACTTCGCTCTTATTCTTCTTTTCTATCCAACTGGTTCTTAAGCTGAGTCGCAAGGCTCCATCTGGCTGCCATTCTACAGATGGTTTCAAGGCTCTTTCCTGCAAGTCAAAGGCCCGCGCGCTGCTATAACTTGCCTCTCTGCTGCGGTTTCCTTGTTTTAAAACTACGCGCAGTGTGTACTTACGCACGAGTGTCAATCGACCTTGTAATTCTTGTTCTCTTGTCCTGCGTGTTTCGAATCCATTGGTCAATAATTGCTTGTTCGAATTATCAGTCAAGCTGTGGTCAAGAGACCATATCGGATCTGTGCGGTTATAAAAAACCGTGTTCCTGAAACTGCTGTTTAATGCAAGAAGAAGGCTATCCGCAACATCAGTTCTGAAGGGGCTAAGAAGGCGGGCATCTCCTTCTTGTTTCGTTTTTCTATCCGTCCTTAAGACGGCTTGATCTGAAAGGCGAGAGAGCAATGCTTTCACTCCACCATCTTCTTTTTTCCACCAGCGTGATGGCTCTAAGTTTATGGTTTGGGCAAACTGATTATTATAGGTTTTTTCAAAACTCTCCGTGGGCGTGAATACCCGTATGAAATCTGCTTCATACTGGAATTGTGCAATCTCAAACTCACCCAAATCCCGAAGTCCATCTCCATTATAATCTATCCATACATAGACCCCTTGGCCCGCAGGCACTTGGATATAGACGAATTGTCTTCTGCGCTCTAGTCCTGATCCTATCTCCATGAATGTATTGGAAGTCAATCCTCCCTTGAGCCATGTAGACCTATATTCTATGCGTCCTAAGAAGGTGTTCTCAGGAGTCTCTGTGATCAGCTCATCTCTAATGATTCCGAGCTGCCTCCATGCCGTGACCAGATTTACACGGTGTTTAGAAGAGGCTTTATTGGCCCAATTCAATCCATATTCTTTAGCACGCGCAGCAGCAAGCAATCCATCATCAGCACTGCGCCAATCATCCCTCTGTTTTATATAAATCTTATAGCTATTCGTAGCGGTATCTCCTGACCCTACGTATGCTTCCCATTCGTAAAACCTATAGGAACCGGGAGAGAGAATACTGTCCGCAGGTGCACGGAATTTATTCTCTTCTCGCTCGTCTCTGAATCCCAGTTTGAATACCCCTATATTTCTGCTCAAAGCAGCTTGATGTCGTGTGAATCGTCCTTCACGAAGCCCTTTAGCATCGAGCAGGGTTCCTTGAGCATCCAGGTCCCATCGTGCATCTTTCCATCGCGCAGTCAATCCATGATTACTCCCGAAGTAGGATGCCTCTGTTTGAAAATGATCAAAGCGATATGCAATGGATTTCAATGCACTTTTTCTCAGACCAATATTCCCCTGCAGCTGAAGTTGATCAGCGAGCAATTCTTCGTTAGAGATGTTCCAATTTCGTTCAAATTCTACCGGCCTATACCGCTCAATGAACTTAAAATCTGCGCTGGTATATTCTACCAAACCGGCTGTTATCAGCTCTGTTGGACGTGGATCTTCATTCAAGCGAAAGGCATGCGTCCCGTGTGCTCTAAAAGAACCTCCTACGTCATCTTGCTTATCTAAACTGCTGAAAGTATTCAGGTCTTTTCTGCTCAACGCTCCTTCCACCGCAGCCCATGAATTCTCTTTTTTTCCATACCGCACACCGGCACTATACATCTGCTGGCTCTTAGGAGTAATCAATAAAATGCCCGGTACATAATCCCCTTTATGAATGACATTTCCATTCAAAGTATCAGGGGCTACCCAACGAAATATTCTTCCATTGGCTGAGAATTCATCTTGCACATAATCTCCTTGACCTAGACTTACTCTGGTGAAAGAAACTTGATACTTGGCGTTGACTGGGTTATTGGAAAACACGAATACAGAGTCATATCCAAGTGAATCTCTGATTGCATAAAGGACAAATGCTTCAGAGAACGGAACGCTGTCCAAGCGTGGAATCAGTGCGTTATTCAGGTCATCTCCTAAAGTAGATAAAAAGGCTCTATCCGCTGGGCTTAAGTCTTGCTGTAAGGACTGGTTTTTACTGTCCTGCTCAGAGTATACATCGAAAAAGGCCTTCCAATTCTGCTTCTGGTATTTAGCTCCGGTCTGCAGGAGCGAACGGGCATAGCTGCGCTCAGCATATTGGAACTCCACCACGATTCTGCGGTCCTTAGTGATGAGCCTATTCGCAGTGAACGTAATCTCAGCAGCGTTATAGTCTATGACATAGTCATACTCCTTACCACGCTTAAGAAGTCGCCCATCTATGTATACCCGCTCAGTGCCAGAGAGTATAATGATGAAGAGTTCATTCTCACTTCCCTTGAGTCGATAAGGGCCTTGGTTACCTTCTATTCCTTGAACCACATTCCGAGAAAATCTTCCTCTTGACACGGCCGCCCCTGCACGAACGAAAAGGCCGTTCAAGGAATCTGGGTCGTTGTTATTCTTCCCTATTCTAGACTCAACGAGGGCTCCTCTGGACTTCTTTAAATACTTCGAGTAGTATCCATCCATATCTCCTAATACATAATCTCCTGCTGTTAAGGAATGTTTATCACTGTATAGTTTGATAAAGACTTGGTCAAATTCCTGCAATTGCTGTGTGGTTCCATCTGCTTGAATGGGGATGTTGTCGTCAGAGATATTTGCGAGGATGGAGATCTCATCAGTTACTTTTCCCATGAGCTGCAGGTTCAAGTCAGAACTTACACTAAGGTCTTGAGCATTTCCTACTTGAATTCCACGGGCTATAGTTCCTCTTCGCTCTATGGTCCCTAGGTCCATGATTGGCCTATTACGAGTGCTTGCGGGCATATAGCGCTCTGAAATACGAGTGTCGAAGGTGGGCCGAATGAGTGCTGTATCCCGTGCAGAGAAACGCATGAAATATGGATAAGGCATGACTCTATATCTGGCCGTCAAGGAATCAGCAACAGGGAGATTAGGGCTGAGTTTCAATATGCCATCCAAGTTCAACTCATAGTCATTAGACTTCAACGTATCGCTTCCCAAGACGAGGATGAGCGACTGCGGAATTACAAGGAGGCTATCTAGACGTTGACTTTGTAGCGCAGGAATCTTCTTGAATCTAAAAGACTTGAATTCTTCTTGAGCCAGCAGTTGACCTTGACCCATAAAAAGGAGCAAAGTGAAAAGAAGGATGATATGGGCTTTATGAAATAACAAGCGTTCAAAGTAAAGCCCTATCCGGAAGGAGAGGACAAAAAAACAAGGAATAGGTCTATTTTAACGCCATAATTAAGGAATCCTGACTCGCCCATGAAAATTATCTCATATAACGTGAATGGAATACGTGCTGCTTTGAACAAAGGATTTGTTGATTGGTTGCGCGCTGCCGACCCAGATGTGCTTTGTCTTCAAGAAATAAAAGCCTTAGAAGAACAAGTGGATTTTCAAGTCTTTCATGACTTGGGATACAAAGTCCATTGGAACCCCGCAGTGAAGAAAGGCTATTCAGGTGTAGCTATTCTTTCGAAGAACGAGCCAGATGCCGTAGTAATAGGAATGGGACATGAGCCCTATGATTTTGAAGGCCGTGTCATACGTGCCGACTTCGGGTCTCTGAGTGTAATCAGCGCTTATTTTCCTTCAGGAACCACGGGTAGTCACCGACAAGATTTCAAGATGGGGTTCCTTGCTGACTTCAAAGTCTTTGTAAAAAAACTATTGAAGACAAGACCTGAACTCATTATCTCAGGTGATTATAACATATGCCATCACGCCATAGATATTCATAATCCCATAGCGAATAAGAACAGCTCAGGCTTCTTGCCTGAGGAGCGAGAGTGGCTAGGCGATTTCCTGAAAATGGGATTCACAGATACTTTCAGGCACTTCGAGTCTGCTCCTCATAACTATACCTGGTGGAGTTATCGGGCGGGCGCTCGTTCGAAGAATCTGGGGTGGCGACTTGACTATCATATGGCAAGTTCTGCACTATCAACTAGACTGAAAGGCGCTGGAATCCTGAGTCAGGCATTACATAGCGACCATTGCCCTATTCTACTAGAGATCGTTTGAAACATTCCTGAACACCATCTGATAGACTCGATCATTGGTCATATCATTGTCTCTGATGGCCTCGAAAGCAATGCATTCACGACTTCTTAGTTTTTCCCTCCTCCTTGTACTGACTTTAAATGCATGTAACTCATCGCAGAATAAGGAATATACGATAGGGGATTCCCGATATGGACACGTCTTGGTCATGAATCAATTCAGTCCCTTTGACATCCTCTTTCCGCCTATGTCCTACGAAGGAAGTGCGGCCCAATTAGGATCTCAGATTTATGAGCCCTTAGTAGGATATGATTCAGAAAATGGAAAATTAGCTCCCCTCTTAGCTGAAAGCTGGGAAGAAAATGCGGAGCATACTGAGTTCAGATTCAAAATCCGACAGGGTGTATATTTTCATAATAACCGTTGCTTCAATGATGGAAAAGGAAGATTACTCACCCCTTTAGATGTGCTCTATGCCCTGACGTCACTTTGTGAAAACAGTGTTTATAATAAGAATGCAGGTCTATTCACTGGACAGATTCTAGGAGCTGTAGAATTCTTTAGCAAAAAGAAACGTGCGTCAGAAGATCACCTAGAGGGAATCAGCTTGAACTCTGATGATGAAGTAGTAGTTAAGTTAATTAAGCCTAATGTAGAATTCATACATCTATTGGCTCATTATGCTACGTCTATATACCCTAAAGAGGCAAAGACCACTTATGGTAAAGAGTTGGATAATAATCCGGTAGGCACAGGGCCCTTTTATAGCAAGAGCTATCGTAAAAATGAAGTCTGCCTGCTGGCGCGAAATGATAGATACTGGGGAAAGGATGAGAACGACAAGCCTTTACCTTTTCTTGATGGAATAAAAATGGGGTTCTCCTCCTCTGGAAAAACAGTGAGAAGCGCGATGGATAAAGAATTAATTCATCTAATCATCGACCCTGATTTAGTAGAAGACGGAAATCTAGGAGTCAGCATGACCGAGAGTGATTTTTCCCCGTATTCCAAAAGACAAGTCTTGGACCTGGAGACTACCTTCTTAGGTTTTCTCAATGATGAAGGAGTGTTTGCAGATAAGAATGTTCGTCTTGCCTTTAGTTATGCAATAGATAGGACAGCCGTTATCAATAATGTTATGGCTAATCGCTGTACTCCTGGACTGCATGGATTGGTTCCTCCTGCCTTTACAAATTATCCATTCGAGGAAGTTAAATCCCCCAATGTCAATGTAGATTCAGCTCTTTATTATCTTGAACAAGCTGGATTCCCTAAAGGTGCAGAATTCCCTGTGACCAGCCTTCAAATTCAGAATAGATTCAAAGATGTACTAGTAGCGCAGGAAATTCAAAAGCAGGTCCTAGAAAAACTCGGGATATCCTTATCTATTACTGCCTTACCTAAGGATCAGCATTTCAAGCGAATTGAAGACCGTAAGACTCAGATCTGGTTAGATAACTGGATAGGAGATTTCATGGATCCTCAGAACTTCTTGAGCCTACTGCTCAGCCGGAATACTCCAGAAAACGAAAGTTCGTTCTTGAATATCTATCGCTTTAAAAACTCCCAATTCGATTCCTTAGTCGATGAAGCCCTCAAAGTAGCTGGCCTAGAGAAACGCATGGACATTTATAGCCAAGCTGATAGACTTCTTATGAAAGAGGCTGCCATCGTACCTCTATACTATGAGAAAATGGAGGTCATTCAGCACGTCTCCCTGAAGGGAATCAATGACCCAATCCTAGGAAGATTCGATTTCAGAAAAGCCTATATCATCAGCGCAGAATCGCTTTGATTCTTTGTACTTCAATGTTCAATAATTTCAATTAAATAATACCATTTATCATGAGAAATCAAGTGGGCCTGCTTATCGCCATCTTATTCCTGAGCTCTTGCGTTCCAGGAAGAAGATTCCAAGAAGTTCAAAATGAAGCGACCAAATGTGCCGCTGATAAAAAGGAACTATCCGTACGTTTTGATGCTGTGAACACCCAACTGACTGAGTGCCAAGCCCGTCAAGAAAATCTCAGTGCCTCCATGGACAGACTTCAGAGAGATACCACCATGCTAGGATCCACTCTGCGCAGGATGACGAGCCAATATGATAAGATCAATGAGCTGAATGAGCAACTCATGAAGAAGCAAGCTAACCTCATGAGCAACTCAGAAAGTGAGAAAAAAGACCTCTTGGAGAACCTTTTGGTCTTGCAGAAAGACTTGAATGAGCAAGAGACCCGTCTTGCCACTTTGGAAAAAGAACTCAATGACAAAAGTACTGCCTTGGAGAACCGTGAAGCGAGGGTTAAGGAGCTAGAACAAATGCTCGCCAGCAAGGATGCTGCTGTAAAAGCATTGAAAGATAAAGTGAGTAATGCCCTTTTGAATTTCAAGGATAAAGGTCTAACAGTAGAAGAAAAGAACGGCAGAGTCTACGTTTCCTTAGAAGCTAAATTGCTCTTCGCTTCAGGAAGCATAGCTGTGAGTGCTGAAGGAAGTTCTGCTTTGGTCAAATTAGCCCAAGCCATCCAAAATGAAAAGGACCTCTCTATCCTAGTTGAAGGTCATACAGACACGGATAAGATTATAGGGACAAGCGCAGCTTATAAAGACAACTGGGACCTTAGCGTGCTCAGAGCTACTTCAGTAGTTCGCATTATGCAAGAGAAAAGCAGTCTAAGTCCTACCCAACTTACTGCCGCTGGTCGAGGTGAATATCTGCCAGTTGACCCTGCGGATAAGGCTAAAAACAGAAGGATAGAAATCATCCTTGCCCCAGACCTAGGTGAGCTCTTTAAGCTGATAAATGAATGATGCGGACTCTATTTTATTATGCCTTCATACTATTCTGTATTAGCTCTTGCACAAGCCCTTCTGAGCCTCATGAAGAAGCTGCTGATGTAGTCCTAGCTAACTCTGTTGCTTGGCAAGAAAAAGTCATGACCAAGAATGAAATTCTCTCCACTCATCTTGGTCAAGAAATCACAGATTTCATAGCACAAAATTCTCCCGCAACGATTGTTGAAGGAGAGGAATACAGCCTCGATGGACACTTAGAAAACGGAATGGCTTTCTCCTTTTTCGTCTCTGCTGATCATGGAAAAGTCTATGAGATGAACCTTGATCTCTTTCCAGATTCTAGTCAGCATGAAAAGGTCTTCCATGATATACTTACCCAAATGGATTCCCTCTATAAACCCAGCCACCCTGCGGATGGCTATGCCACTTGGCGCAGAGCTTCAAGCAAAGGAAAATTGGTAGAGGTTACCTTAGCTGATATAAGCTTGGAGATGGGTCGTCCTAGCATCATGATTAATCACCTCGAACACGAGGACAGAATATTTGAAGACTGAACCACTCATAAGGGTTATTGGCCTTGGAGCCTCTTTTCATCAACATGGTGAGTCCAATGTCGTCCTGCATGGTCTTCACTTTGATATTTCTCCTGGAGAAACCCTTGGCATTGTAGGCGAGTCAGGCTCGGGGAAGTCCGTGAGCTCTATGAGCATCCTCCGCTTAATTCCAAGTCCTCCCATTCAGTATGATGAAGGTTCCATATACTATGGCCCTCTTGAAATAGACTTGCTCAAAGCAGATGAGTCTCTCTTGCAAAGCCTCAGAGGAAACGATATTTCCATGATTTTCCAAGAACCTATGACTTCATTGAACCCGCTCAAATCATGTGGTGATCAAGTGATAGAAGTTTTTGAAATACATAAACGACATCCTCGATCCTCATGGAAAGAAAGAGTTCTAGAACTCTTCGCTGAAGTACAATTACCCGATCCTCTTCGGGCATATTCTGCCTTTCCTCATGAGCTTTCAGGCGGTCAGAAACAGCGTATAGTGATAGCCATGGCCATAGCCTCAGAGCCTAAGCTCTTGATTGCCGATGAGCCCACCACAGCGCTAGATGTCACCGTTCAACGTACCATTTTAGAGCTCTTAAAAGGGATACAAAAACGTATGAACATGGCTATGATTTTCATTTCTCATGACCTGGCTGTAGTCTCCACGATTGCGGATAGAATCTTGGTTATGAAACAAGGGGAAATTGTAGAACAAGGATTCAGCGCACAGGTTATTCAATCTCCTTCACATGATTACACAAGGGCTCTTCTAGCAAGCAGGCCTCCACAAGAGGGACGTCCATTACGCTTAAAAACCGTACAAGATCATCTTGGTCCAAACCAAGGTCAAGAAATTCTTCAAGAAACGAAAGCCTCGCGAACTGAACGACACAAAACTCTGTATGAAAGCGCTCCTGTTTTCGAGGTTCAAGACCTACATACTTGGTATCCCATTCGAAGTGGGATTTTTCAGAGCGTCACTGATCATGTCAGGGCGTTGAACGGAGTGAGTTTTAACATCTACCCAGGAGAAACACTGGGCGTAGTAGGAGAGTCAGGCTGTGGGAAATCTACATTGGGAAGAACATTGATTGGCTTAGAAAAGGCTCATTCAGGACAGATTATCTATAAAGGTCGTTCTGTTCTTGAAATGGACAAAAAGAAGAAAGCTGCCATGGTCAAGGAAGTCCAAATGATCTTTCAAGACCCTTATTCGTCTTTAAATCCCAGACAAAAAGTAGGTGAAGCAATCCTTGAGCCCATGCTCGTGCATGGGATACATGCGAATAGAAAGGAACGTATTGCTGCAGTGCACTCCCTGCTCAAGGAAGTAGGCCTTCAAGAATCACATTTTGAAAGATATCCTCATGAATTCTCAGGAGGTCAGCGCCAGCGAATCTGTATTGCCCGGGCCTTGGCCATGAATCCTGAGGTGATTGTCTGTGATGAGTCTGTGTCAGCCTTAGATGTGTCAGTTCAAGCGCAAGTCCTCAACCTTTTGAACCAGCTGAAAGCTGAGCGAGGACTGAGCTACCTCTTCATTTCCCACGATCTATCGGTCGTGCGCTATATGAGCGACCGCGTAATGGTGATGAACAAGGGAGAATGTGTAGAATATGGAGAGGCAGATCAGATGTATGCAACCCCTAAAAATACGTATACCAAGAAACTTGTTGCGAGTGCTTATGCTTTAGATTCAGAAACCTGATGCATCGCATGTTGTTGTATATCAATGCTTTCCAAGTGTATCGCTTCTAAGACTTTTCTAATGAAGCCATCAGTTAATCCGCTTTTTCTGCCTCTGACCATGTAATTCTCCATAATCTCTCGCCATCTCTCTAGCTGGAAAATGGTGACTCCCCTTTCTCTTTTTTGAACCCCAATGCCATGTACGATTCGCATGCGCTCGGCAAGTAATTCAATCAATGACGCATCTATACCATCAATCTGTTTCCTCAGCTCAGCCAGCTCGTCCCTGAATTCAGCATCAAGGATACGTTCATCTGGCTTTCTGAGGCTATTATAAAGCTGTTTCAAATCATTAGGTGTGATCTGCTGCTGAGCATCGCTTAACGCATCTTTAGGTGATCTGTGGGATTCTATTAATAGCCCATCCATGTTCAGGTCAAATGCTCTTTGAGCAATCATAGGTAAGAGCTCCGGAGTTCCTCCTATGTGACTAATATCACAAATGATAGGAAGATTAGGAAACCTACTCTTTAGCTCAATCGGCATTTCCCAATCAGGGCGATTCCTATACGGCCGATTATCATAGTGATGAAAGCCTCTGTGTATTGCTGCCAATGACTTAATTCCGGCACCTGATATGCGCTCTAAAGCACCTATCCACAGGGATAGGTCAGGATGGATGGGATTCTTGATTAGAACAGGAATTTCTACTCCTTTCAAAGCATCAGCAAGTTCTTGGATGGAGAATGGATTAGCTGTAGTTCGAGCACCTATCCATAGCATATCAACTCCCGCTTTTAAACAGGCTTCCACATGCTCTTTTGTGGCCACTTCAGTGATCACCTTCAGCCCTACTTCCTTTTGAACCTCTATCAACCAAGGCAAGGCCTCTAATCCGTTGCCTTCAAATGTTCCCGGCCTCGTGCGGGGTTTCCATAAGCCTGCCCTGAAAACAAAGGGAATCCCTGTTTCTTTCAAACTGCGAGCCGTCTCAAGCATCTGCTCTTGACTTTCAGCACTGCAGGGCCCAAAAATATTCAGCGGCCCTGCCAAGGGGTTCCATGTATCCAGTATTCGGACTTCTTTCATAGTGAGTGCAAAGGAAACCAATATACTATCTTTATCAGCTCCAATGTCAAGACAAGTTTACATAGTCTTTCTGCTTCTTCTGCTCGGATTTTCATGCAAAAAACCTGAGGATAGATCCTGCTTTAAAGGAAGTGGAACCTGGACTTCAGAAGAGCGCTCGTTTCCTGGGCTAACCTCCGTTCGGCTTTTCGATTACATTGACTATAATTTCATTCAAGATTCTGCTGATAAAGTGGTCATACGGGCTGGTGAAAATCTACTCTCTCATATCGACACCGAATTCGACCAAGGCGTATTGACCATCAGAAATGAGAATAAATGCAATTGGTTACGGGCTCTTCCTGTTTCCATAGAAGTAGATATTCACTTCAAGGAATTAGACTTAGTCTATAATGAAAGTGCAGGAACATCAAGGACTGTGGGTGTATGGCGACAAGAATCGTTTACCTGGCAGAATTGGCATACTGCGAGTAAATCCTATTTAGAACTAGAAGTTGAACAAGGTCTAATTTCAACCAATGCAGGAGGTTCATTAATTGAGCTAGTCGGGAGTGTTAATTATGTTGACCTATACCTCTCAGGCGTATGTCAGATAAAGGCCAAAAACTTCATCGCCAGCTCTGCCTTTGCACATAATGTAGGGAGTGGAGACATAGAATTGACTGTCATTGGAGGAACTCTTTATTGGAATATTGAAAGTCATGGAAACATCATTTATCATGGTAATCCTGAGCCTATCATAGAGTATGGTCACACAGGGGGTGGGGAATTGATAAAGGGAGGGTGAGTCACAGCACCCCCTGAAACGACCCTCATTATTAAATGTAAACTAACTTTACACTATGACGAATAGACCCCTCATATTGATTCTTGTTTCACTCCTTTCCTTTGTCCTTGGTCAAACTCAGGAGCTGCCTGAAGGGTTCATAATTGAGGTCTTTGCCTCAGGTATAGAGCAGCCAGTATGCTTTGTTGAGGCTCCGGACGGCCGAATCTTCGTTGCCGAACGTACTGGAAAGATTAGGATCATCCAGAACGGGGAATTGCTTGAAAATCCATTCTATGAGGTTCAAACAGAGACCCCTGGTGAGAGAGGAGTCACTGGAATTGTTCTGCATCCTGACTTCGAGACCAATGGCTTTTTGTACATACATTATACGATTGTTGACTCCAATCAAAATGCCGTCATACGTGTCACCGCAGCTGGGAATTCGGCACCCGAGAATTCTCAAGAGCAAATCTTCTTGCTGGACCCAATGTGGGCTTCCTGGCATAATGGTGGCTCGATGTTCTTCGATGACGAAAACTTTCTTTTCATAGGAGTAGGAGATGGCACAGGATGGCAAGCCGCAGAGCAGACCACCACTACTTTGGGAAAGATATTAAGACTTCATGATGATGGAAGCATTCCAATAGACAACCCTTTCTTTGATTCCACTGACGGTAACAACCGGGCTATTTGGGCAATCGGGGTAAGGAATCCATATACTATGGCCCGTCAAAATAGCAGTGGACGTATCTTTTTCAATGATGTAGGCAATAACCTTTGGGAAGAAATCAATGAGCTCATTGAAGGAGCTCACTACGGCTGGGGAAATATCGAGGGTCCCATACAAGCGGGTCAAGTTGCTCCTCCTGAATATCAGGATCCCTTATACGCATATGACCATAGTCAAGGATGCGCAGTAGTCGGTTCCGATTTCTATGAGCCATTGACTCTTGCATTTCCTGAATCCTATTTCGGCAAGTACTTCTTCATGGACTACTGCCAAGGAACCATTTATACCATGGATCCTGCTACCTATGATATATCGTCTTTTGTAGAGGGGTTGCAATTATCAAATTTCTTATGTGTGTCAAATGACGGTTCTTTGCTGGTCAGTGAGATATATAACAACCGTATACTCAAGATTTCCTATGCGGGTGATGGCTCCCCATATATCATTGAGCAGCCATTGAACGTAGAAACTGTTCCCGGTGAGTCATACGGGTTCGCTGTGAATGCAGCCGGAAGTGACCCGCTTTCCTATCAATGGTATAAGAATGGTCTGCCCATAGACAATGCTTCAGCCTCTTTCATCCAATTTGATGATGTGCTTCTCAGCGATGATGGTGATCAATATCATTGTACTGTAAGCAATGTATTGGGTACTCTTTCTTCTGATACTGTTCTGCTTACGGTCATTGATGAGAGTAGACCTGAGATTGTCATGATCAGCCCCTTGCCTGAAAACACATATCAGGCAGGTGATACGTTATGGTTCGAGGCCATAGCAATGGATCTTGAAGATGGTCAGATCGCGGCTGAAAATTTCACATGGAATTTATTTTTCCATCATAACGTGCATCTTCATCCTGCCCTTACCAATATCACAGGTGTCCAAAGTGGTTATTATGTCATTCCTAATGCTGGAGAAACCGCGATAGACGTATGGTTCGAAGTCATTGTAAAGGTTGAAGATTCAGCGGGCCTTGAACAATCAGCCAGTGTAGAAGTGCATCCTCAAATCGCCCAGTTCAGCGTGCAATCTTCGGCTGTCGATTTTACTTTTAGTCTAGACGGAGCCTCGAAGCAATCAGGCCAAGGGATCTCCAGTGTAGCTGGTCTTATTAGAAGTATTGAATTACCAGAGTTCGTAATACAGAGTAACCAGTTATTCCAGTTTCAAGATTGGGGTAATGGAGATAATTCTCTTTTGCTTGAATTTTCAGCAAGCGATACGACACTAAGTCCTATTTATACTTTCCTTCATGAATATTCGGAAGGAGATGAGTCTGAGGACTTGAATATTGAATTTTATGCTGGCATAGGAAGTGAGAGAGAATTCTATTCGTCTACCACACTGGAGCGAGTGGATGTTAACTGGAGCCTTGGCGGCCCCTTCCAATGGGAGGATTTTCCGTCTGAGTATAGCGTCATCATCTCAGGATCTATACTTGCACCATATACTGGCCTATACAATCTACATTTACTGCATGATGGGCAAACAGTATTCACCATTGAAGATTCAGTATACGTTGTCAATACTGCTCCATGGGGAAACATGGAAATCAATGAGTTCCAAATCTATTTAGAAGCTGGCAACAAATATAACTTCAGCATAGATTATGAACACTATGACTACATCAGTAGGGTCATGCTAAGCTGGTCTTTTTCTGAACTTGACCCGTTCACAATTCCAAGCTCCCATCTATTCGGCCCATTCCATAACACATCAACTGGAACACAAGAAGATCTGCTCTTGTATCCCAATCCAAGCACAGGGGAAGTCTCAGTTCAATTAAATTCAGTTCATTTCAGTTCTTCTGACCAATTGAAGGTCTTCATCATTAATTCGCAAGGTAAATTGATACGAGAAGTACCTCTTTTTGAGGATTCAAAGACTTTCTCGACCAGTGAATTATCGCCCGGCCATTACTTCTTATGGTTTTCTTCTAATTCTGTTACTAAGACCAGTCAATTCATTGTGAAATGAACTACCCCCCTAAACCCCTGTGAAACTGCATGAATAGAATCGCCTTCAGTATTGGTGAACCCAGTGGTATAGGCCCTGAAGTGGTTCTTAAATCTCTGAATTCTGAGCCCCTGCTTGAGCGATGCACTCCTGTCATCTATGCAGCCCCTGAGTTCGTGCTCCAACAAGCGAAGGCATTCGGTGTGGATACCGACCTGATTCATGTCAGCACCGATATATATGATTTGGTCAAAGGTCAGATCAATGTGCTGGACGTATGGAATGATACCTCCGGCATCCCTTCGGGCAAACCAAGTCCCGAAAGTGGGCTCAAAGCTTTTCAATCGCTCGAGAAAGCCTTCTCTGATGTGCGCTTAGGGAAGATGAAGGCCCTCATCACCGCCCCCATCGATAAAAAGAACATTCAACAGAAAGGCTTTCCCTTTCCCGGTCACACGGAATACCTCGCTGCCGGAACAGATACTGCTGATTATCTCATGCTGCTTGTTTCTGGTGCGCTGCGTGTAGGAGTTGTCACAGGACATATTCCACTTAAGTCCGTAGCTGATGCCTTGAATACAGCTGATATTCTGAAGAAAGTGAAGGTTCTCCATGAAAGTTTGAAAAATGACTTTGGCATCACGAACCCGAAAATCGCACTCCTCGGTCTTAACCCTCATGCAGGAGATGGTGGCCTGTTAGGTGAGGAAGAACAGACAGTCATTCAGCCTGCCATTGACCAAGCCAATGCACTAGGAATCAATGCTTTCGGGCCATTCCCTGCAGATGGATTTTTCGGATCAAGCAGGTTCAAAGACTATGACGGAATCCTAGGAATGTATCATGACCAAGGATTAATTCCATTCAAGGCGGCTTCCTTCGGAACGGGAGTAAATTTCACGGCTGGCTTGCCTATTATTCGCTGCTCTCCTGATCATGGAACTGCGTATGATATTGCGGGAAAAGGCTTAGCTGATGAGCGCTCTATGCATGAAGCCATTGAAATGGCCTTAGCTATTGTTGCAAAAAGAAGAAGTTGATTTTAGCGATAGAGTCCGTCACGTTCTATGGATCTCCATACCGCTTCTTTGACTTTCATGCGATACACTTTTCCTGAACGTATACGCGCTCTGATGTCTGTAGAACTGAGTTCCATAACAGGCGCATCCACCAGCTGAATTCTGCCTTTTAATCTCTCCAGAAGCTCTGTGCTTACTTCATGTCCCGGTCGTGGATAGACCGCTATCTCATAGCCGTCAAGGATTTTCTGGTAGTCTTTCCAATTCTTGATCCCAAGCAGGTTATCGCTCCCCATAATGAGGAAGAATTCCTTTTCAGGGTGATCCTTTTTCAATGACTTCAGCGTGTCAATGGTATAGGAAGGGCGTTCTAGCTTGAACTCGTGGTCACAAGGCTTGATTTTTTCATGCCCATTCAATGCCTTTCTTACCAGCTCGAAACGCTGCTTCTCGTCAGAAAGGTCTTGTTCTTTTTTGAAGGGATTCTGTGGACTGATGACCATCCAGATTTCCTCGGCTTCCATTGCCTCTATGATGAACTCTGCAACAATAGTGTGCCCTACATGAGGCGGGTCAAAGCTACCGAAGAAGAGTCCGACTTTCATTTCTTTAGGAATTCAGTGACCAATTCCTGCGCAGTATGGCAGGCTTCTGAAAGTTCATTATTGACTAGAATCACATCGAATTCAGGAGCGCTCTTCATTTCATTTCCCGCTTTGGCTAATCGAATGGCCAGCTGTTCCTCGCTCTCTGTTCTTCTGCTTCTTAATCTGGTTTCCAGCGCAGTAAGATCAGGCGCTTGTACGAAAACAGCCAAGGCTTTATCCTTGAAGAATTTCTTCAAATTTAATCCTCCAACCACGTCTACATCGAAGATGACCGTTTTTCCATCAGCCCAGATGCGTTCTACTTCGGAGCGTAAAGTGCCATAATATTGACCTTCATAGACCTCTTCCCACTCCACAAAGGCCTCTTGCTTTATCCTTTTTTCGAATTCTTGGGTGCTCAGGAAATGATAATCAGTTCCTGATTCTTCGTTGACTCTAGGTTTTCTATTGGTCGCGCTCACGCTGAAGGCAAGACCCAGTTCTTGTTCTAACAAGCACCTCACAATCGAGGTTTTACCCGCTCCAGACGGAGCGGAGATGATTATGCATTTCCCATCAGAGGACATTCAGGACTTGCTCTTTAATCTTCTCTAATTCGTCTTTCATGACCACCACGTGCTTCTGCATATCAGCATCATAAGACTTAGCGCCAAGGGTATTGATTTCTCTGCCTATCTCTTGGCAAATGAATCCAAGCTTCTTACCTGCATCTTCAGAAGCATCGAGGGTTTCCATGAAGTATCCACAATGCGTATCCAGGCGTATCATCTCCTCGCTCACATCATATTTCTCCATATAAAAGATGAGTTCTTGCTCGAACCTGTTCTTGTCCACGTCCTTTCCCTCAAGGAATTGCTCCAGATTTTTCTGAATTCTTTCACGGATTACAGGAATCCTCTTCTCTATGTACGGACGGGCTTTTTCCTGAAGTTCCTTGATGTTTTTACAATGAAGTTTTAAGTCTTCAGAAAGGCGTTTTCCTTCATCTTCTCTAAATCGAGTGACCTTATCACACGCTTCTGCTACTAACCTCATCACGATGTCAGCATGTTCTTCATCTATCTGACTTCGCTCAGTTTGCAAGACTTCAGGCATACGAAGGATTAAGCCTAAAATGTCTGTTGCGCCAAGGTCTATGGCGAGTTCATGAGAAAGTCCTGTGAGTTGCTTATGATAATCTTTAGCCAAAGCTGTGTTCACTACTCCTTTCTTCTCTAATGTCCCTTCCATGGAAACATTCACTTCTACTTTACCGCGATGGAGTTTCTCTGAAATAAGGTTCCTGATGTCTATCTCCATGTCTTTAAGCTGGGATGGCGTCTTCAGGTGAATGTCTAATTGCTTGCTGTTCAGCGTGCGCAATTCCACCGAGATAACCTCTCCGTCCAAAGCCTGTTCAGCTTTACCATATCCGGTCATGGATCGTGTCATGCGGCTAATGGGGCTAAAGGCACTGCTGCTGGTTCTTCGATTTTCGCATTAGGAATAGTAGTCATATCTATCTCTTCATCTTCATGGTCAAAGAAGCGATATTCTGTCAAAGTATATGACCCTACCGCTCTTACTTCAAGCTTCACTCCGTACTTCTCACTCCAGTCTCGAAGGACAGTCTTTCTCTTCCACCACGCACCATGGTTCTGAGTCAAGAAAGCTTCTACATATGGATGCACACACAGTGCATATTTCTTGTGTTTGGTAGCGCGAACTACATTTTCTAGAAGATTCTCGATATCATCAGTCAAGAGTATGCTGGCACCTATTTCTCCTGTTCCATTGCAGGTAGGGCATTTCTCAGCTGTCTTAATCTCAGTTTCTGGTCTTACACGTTGACGAGTAATCTCTATCAATCCGAATCGGCTCGGAGCAAGGACGTTGCTCTTCGCTTTATCATCTTTCAAGAGATTTTTTAATGTCTCGTGCAAGTTCTTCCTATTCTCACGCTTCTGCATGTCAATGAAGTCGATCACTATAATCCCTCCCATGTCACGCAGTTTCAATATTCTAGCAATCTCCTTGGCACACTCCATATTGGTTTCCAAGGCATTCTGTTCCTGATTCGCTTCTCCAGGTTTACGATTACCACTGTTCACATCTATAACGTGCATGGCCTCCGTATGTTCAACAATCAAGTATCCACCGCTGCGCAGATTTACTTGTTTTCCAAAGGAAGATTTAATCTGTTTGTAGATCCCGAAACGATCGAAGATGTCCACCTTACCTGAGTAATGCTTGACGATCTTTTCTTTCTCTGGTTCAATGTCGGCTAAGAAGGTCTTAATCTCTGTGGCAAGTTGTTCATCATTCACGTGAATGCTGGTAAACTCACTACTCAGGATATCCCTAAGCAACGCTGATGTTCTGTTCAACTCACCAAGAATTTTCTTCGGTGGGCTGCTGCGCTGTAAGTTGGCGTGCATAAGATTCCAACGCTCAACTAAACCACGAAGATCTGAATCAAGATCGGCTACTTTCTTACCTACAGCAACGGTGCGTATGATTACTCCGAATCCTGGAGGTAAGATGCTCTGCATCAATCTCTTCAAGCGATTACGCTCATCAGAACTCTTAACGCGGGAAGAAATGGAGATTTTATTCGAGAAAGGGACGAGTACGATATATCTACCAGCAAGAGTGATCTCAGTCGTGAGACGGGGTCCTTTGGATGAGATAGGTTCCTTGGCGATTTGAACGAGGATGTTATGCCCGCTGGTCAGGCGCTCATTAATCTTACCATTCTTGTCGATGTCGCCCTCCATCTTGAATCCATCAAGCATGGCTTTCGTCTGTTTTCCACTAATGGAATACTTGACATACTTACTCAGGCTGGAGTATTGGGGGCCTAAATCTAAATAGTGTAGGAAGGCATCTTTCTCGTGGCCTACATCTACGAAGCAGGCATTGAGACTGGGTACTACATTACGTACTTTCCCCAGGTAGATATCACCCACTTGATAACTACTGTCGCTCTTTTGTTTATGCAGTTCAGTAAGAACCTTGTCCTCTAATACTGCAATATCAACTTCCTCGTTTTGGGCGTTGATTACTAGCTCTATATTCACTTTTTTCCTAGGTTTTTAGACGCATTCGGACGCTATGGAGCATCCGGGTCTTTCACACCACGGTGTATCGGGTAGCGAACACTACCCTTGGGCACAACAAAGTATTACCTAGGACGAGGTGGATAGGAATGAAATGAGTGCTGGCCCTTCTTTTAAAAGAGGGAAGCTACTTACTTCTTCTTCTTATGCCTATTCTTTCTCAAACGCTTTTTACGTTTGTGAGTGGCCATCTTATGTCTTTTCCTCTTCTTACCGTTCGGCATGACGTCTCTTATTTATCTCTTTTCTTCTAACTGATCGACCATAGCGTTCACTTGTTCAATGATCGCTGGATCTTTTTCCGATTCTATGAATCGCTTAAAACATTTCTTTGCTTCTTCCACTTTACCCAAGGATGCGTATGATCTTCCTAAGGCTAACTGAACTTCAGTGTATGTGCCTTTCTCATCCAATCTCGCTACCTCTTCTAATCTCTCTATCGCCTTCTCGTATTGTCCGGTTTGTATAGAGAACAATCCTAAATGCCAAGAGGCATCAATATTAGCGGGGTCTTTCTCCAGGATTGACCTGAGTTTTAGTATCCCCTCCATAGGTTGTTCACCATTAACTAGATCGACCGCTTCCTGAACTTCGTCATCCACTACGGTCGCTTGTGCGATTTCCTGGGTCTTAGACATCGGTAATCGTGGTGCCAGCAAAAAAAGAACGAATAAAACAAGTGCTATTGAAGCAGCAATTAGCCTTTTAGTAGTCGGCTTCATGTTACTTCACCTTAACACTCTTTTTGACCTTGTCTACAAAGGTCTTGGCCGGCTTAAATGCCGGAATATTATGTGCAGGAATCACGATAGTTGTATTCTTGGAGATGTTCCTTCCGGTCTTCTCTGCTCTGGTTTTCACTATGAAACTTCCAAAACCTCTAAGGTACACGTTATCCCCCTGTGAGAGTGAATCCTTCACCTCATTCATGAACGCTTCTACTATGGCTTGGATTTCAGACTTCTCTAATCCTGTCTTCCCAGCAATCTCAGCTACAATCTCTGCCTTCGTCATTGAAATCTAATATTTTCGGGCCGCTATTTATTACTTCTTGAAAGCGGGCTGCAAAGATATACCGATCTTCTATATGATGAAAACATTTCAACAAAAAGTCACCTTAAATGCCTGAATTTAGTTCTGTGTCTATCCTCAAATCCTCCGCAAATGCCCTTGAACACTGGTATGAGCGCAATAAACGAAATATGCCCTGGCGTTTGACAAAAGAGCCTTATAAAATCTGGTTATCGGAGATTATCCTCCAACAAACTCGGGTTGAACAGGGTCTTCCCTACTATCTTGCCTTCTTGGAGACCTTTCCAACGGTACATGATCTAGCTAAGGCTGAAGAAGATACCGTTCTCCGCGTCTGGCAAGGGCTAGGCTACTATAACAGAGCCCGAAACCTGCATAAAACCGCCAAAATCATTAGCAAAGAACATAAAGGAGTTTTTCCTGTCACGTATGATTCTTTGCTCCTTTTACCTGGAATAGGACCTTACACCGCAGCGGCTATCTCTTCTATCTGTTATGAGGAGGAGGTTCCTGTGATAGACGGAAATGTTCAGAGACTCATATCCCGTCACTTTCTGGTGGAGGAACGTATAGATAGCGGAGCAGGTTCCAAGGCTCTTCGAAGCATAGCTGAATCTTGGATTCAAGGCCGCACTCCATCACGTTTTAATCAAGCTATGATGGAACTTGGGGCGCTCATTTGCAGTCCTAAATCTCCTTCCTGCGAAACTTGTCCCTTGAATGAAACCTGCCTTGCGCTGAGAGAAGATAAGGTTTTTAAGCTCCCGAAAAAGAAAGCGAAGAAGGCGGTAAGGGAAAGACATCTCATCTATCACGTTCATAGATTTAAAGGAAAAACCCTCCTAGTAAAAAGAGGAACAGATGATGTGTGGGCAGGGCTTTATGAATGGCCTTCAGAGGAATGCAACGCAACTGCTCAAAAGAAAATCAAGAAGGCCTTTGCCAAAAAACAGCAGTTCGAGATCAAGCATATTCTGAGTCATCAGCATATTCATGCCTTGTTTATTCTTCATCTCGAAGCATTGCCTAAAAAAGTAGAAGGAGGCCAAGAGGTAGGCTGGAATTCCTTAGATGATTACCCCATGTCCAGATTGATGACGAGATTCTTAGAGCTTTATCTCCTGTGAAGAGCGATGCTGAAGGAAGTTCATGTGAAGGAGGAGGGTGGGTGAATATTTTGCAAAATTCACTTTATATTTAATTCATACTTATTTCCAAGTATGAAGGAGTTTGTTCCTTACTTTGGTTCAGCTAAACTATTCAAACAGTATGAGTGTCTTCAATCTGTCCAAATATTAAATCAATATGTACTCCAACTCTCCGCGAATGTCCTAAAACCTAGCCTTGCATATGAAAGCGTTACTTCCCTTCTTTGCCTTTATACTAGGTTGAACTTCTATGCTAGGTCAAGCTCAAGGCAGCTCATTTTACTATGTGATGGGTGACTCTTCGTTTGTCAGTCTTGACACTACAATGTGTGGCCTCCAAGTACCACAAAATTTTGATGAATCTGTTTTCATAACTAGTGGACTCAATTATGAATATAAAGGCCTAGGATTCTATGAAGTCTATGGCACGGAAGCGGCTATTATTTCCTTGGGGCTTCAGGGAGTTGAATTAATGCCGACCTATGTTAATGAAGGTAAAAACATGTATCTCACAGGTAAAGTAATTGCACGGTTCCATGAGTGGGTTTCTAATGCTGAAAGAGATGCCCTCATCTTGAGCCTAGGTCTTTCTCCATATATAGATCGAGCTGAATTTCAAGCTTATTCTTCTCCAAATCCGATTGAATCGTGCCAATTGCTGTATGAAAGTGGTAAGGTAAGATATGCAGCCCCAGATCAAATTGCATTCATTGAGCTTTCAGGACATGTACCAAATGATGAGTACTTCGGCAATCAATGGAACCTATTGAATACTGGAGTCAATTTCAACGATGGAACTCTAGGAATACTTGGTGCTGATATACATGTTTCAGAGGCTTGGGAATTGACCACAGGCTCTGAAGATGTTACCGTAGCTGTTATTGAAAATACATCTATAGCTGATTCACAGGCTATTTCTGACGACCCTGCCCATGGCCATTCTACCCACCCAGATTTACCTGGCTCAAGATGCACTGTCACAGGAAATTTTTCGTTTCAAGATGATTACTTCCGAGGTCATTCGATGAGATACTTTGCCTCCATAGTATTGTTTACTGCCTTCGCTCTATCTGGAGCGGGGCAGTACAATTATTTCAACACTGTGGATGGGGTCGAAGGAGATGACGCTTCTGAAGTGGCTTTCAATTGTGAATATCTAGACAGTTCATTCTATATATGGGGGGGGGAGTCATTGCTAGTGACCAACAGAACTTACTTCGAGAATATGATGTAA
>ERZ888423.992-NODE-992-length-26876-cov-6.134410_pt1 | contig 26876 bp, 17 predicted proteins | sample MGYA00520523_ERZ888423 | MGnify/ENA primary metagenome ERZ888423 (study PRJEB32303, sample SAMEA104408611) | aquatic metagenome | biome: Brackish water; feature: Pelagic; material: water | place: Baltic Sea | collected 2014-06-08T10:24:00 | depth 30,27 m ...
GTAGGCGTAGGAACCTGAACCGCCAAATAGATCTACTCCTGCACCCGGAGAATTGACTACATAGGATAAATCGTTGTGATTGAACGAAATAACTAAAGGATCTGTTGAGTAGAAATCAGAAACGTCAATCTTTTCTGGAATGGCAGCAGTCTCATCTACTTGAACCATTTTTTTAATGCTCCAAGTTCCAGTGATGCCGTCTCCAAGAGGGTAGTCTGGTCCGATTTCTTTAAAAGGATCGGGTCTGCAGGCGCTGATGAGTAGTGTTAGCGCGAACAAAATTTTAAGGGTGTTTTTCATAAGGGGGGATATTTTAGTTACAGCCGCCAGTTTGGTTTAGTACAAAAGCATCGGTTCTTTCCGTTACGGGGAATTGAAGAATCATACCTGGACAATCCCATGGAGCAGAGCGAATGGTGATAGGCAAATTTTCAACGGCGCCCAAGCGCTTTAATTGTTGAACGCGATCGCCTTCGCCTAGCATTTCAATTCTTCTTTCCCAACGTGCAGCATCAATAATTTCAGCGCCAGAACTGCCGCTTGGAAGATTCATAGACGAACCTGAATAAGCTCTTTCTCTTATGTCATTGATGTCTTGAATAGCCACCGACAAGTTTGTTCCCAACTCTCCGAATGCTTCTGCACGCATAAGTTTTAGGTCTGTAATATGTAAAACCGGAACGCTGAAATAGTCTTTATTGAATTTAGAAATTCCAAAATACTCATTGGGTTGTCCCGCGTCTTTTACAATAAACCAATTGGAGCGTAAATCCGTTGTATCCGTACCGTACGTCTGATACATGCTCGTAGAAGCTCTCAATGTGGGCACGCTTGTTCCATCTGAACGATAGTTGCCAGTGAACGGACCGCTTCTTCTGTCAAGATCTATAGAAAGAGTGTAAAATATGGCTTCTGTCGAGGGCATAGCAGTAAAACGGTCTAGACTATTCAAATCAAAAGAATAAGGGCCGTTGTCAATTACGTCAGAGGCGTATTGTGCCGCTAATGCATAATCTCCTTTTTGAAAGTAGACTTTAGCCAATAATGCTTTTGCCGCCCATAATGTGGCAGCATCGCCATTGGCACTCGGAAGATTGACTTCTGCGAATTCTAGATCTGAAATCACTAAATCATATACATCTCCAACTGTATTTCTAGCAAGAATATCCGTAGCGGTTGAAGTTTTGTAGATAATGCCAGGGTGGCTATTATTGGATGTAAAACCATAAGGCTGCCCCCAACCTCGCACCAGATCAAAATGACCTAAGGCCCGAATGAACTTCGCTTCAGCTTCCATTGAAACTTTCCGTGCTGGATCTGTAAACGGAATATTATCCAAAGCTTCAATGAGCGAATTTGCTCTGAATATGGCAAAATAAGGCTGTCCGTATACTCCGCCTAAAGTGCTATTGAAGAACAGCATATTTCGGTTGTATACCTCTGTATAATCTGCATTTGAATTTGGCGCGGCCAAGTCATCGCTCAATAGATCAAAAAGAATTTGCATTCTTCCATCGTATGTGTTGGCAATTACATCGTAGCAGCTCCAAAGGAGTTCTTCGTAGTCTTGTTGCGTTTGAAGAGCATTTTCTTCAGAAATAGTATCTCCAGTTTGCTCTAGTTCAAGGTAGTCCTGACAAGCCATTGCTGAAAGCAAAAGCGCAGGGATCAATAAAAATTTAATCTTTTTCATGCTTTGCTCTATTAAAATGTTATGTCTACACCGATGCTATATGTCCGCTCTTGTGGAGGGGTGAGATAGGTGATGTTAACGCTCATGTTTCTATCTGCATTATTCTCAAAATCACGAGCGATTTCAGGGTCTAAACCAGGGAATCTAGTGAATGTAAGTAGATTGGTGCCTACTACGTAAACACGCATATAGTCCATTTTCCATTTCTTCACTTTTTCGGCTGGAAGGGTATAGCCAAAGCTTAGATTCCTCAATCTCAAATACGAACCATCGTGTAACCAAAGATTGGTGTTAATCCAAGGTGTAGTGGATCCGAGATTAGCGGTTTCAGTAGTTAAACGAGGATATCTGGCATCGTCGCCCGGTTGTTGCCAGCGGTCGTAAATCTGCGGAGTTAGATTCCATAGCCCGTTGTCTATACTCATGGGACCCAACTGACGCTTGCTAGAACTGTCATAGATATCACCTCCTATCACGAAGGCAAATAAGAAACTAAAGTCAAATCCTTTATAGGTAAAGGTGTTGTTGATTCCACCAACCGCATCAGGAAGTACATTACCTACAGCTACGCGATCATCTGGATTCCATTCGTAGGTCTGATTTCCATCTTTATCTAGATAAACCGGACGTCCATTTTCTCTATCTACATGTGAAAAGCGAACAAGGAAGTTGGTTCCAACCGGTTTGCCCACAACAGTGCGGGTATCATTGGTTCCACCAGAAACGGCATCTTCGCTGTATCCACCAATACTAACCAACTCATTGTAATTGTTGGCGATATTAAATTCGGTAGTCCAAGTGAGATCTCCAACTAGGTTACGAGATTTTACGGTAAGCTCTACACCGCGATTTAAAATCTCACCTACGTTATCCCAATAGGTTCCAAAACCAAAGTTTCTTGGAGTAGAAATGCCCAGAAATACTTGAGAGCTGTATTTATTGTAGTATGCTATTTCAGTAGTGATGCGGTCATTTAGGAAAGCGGCTTCAACACTCATATCAAATACCCGTGAGTTTTCCCACTGAATATTTGGGTTTTCTAAACGAACAGGAAAACGAATGGCACTTCCACCATAGGAGGCACCTCCCACATTGTATCCGCCTTGATACTGGAAACCGGGTATTTGAGCATTTCCGGTATAACCTAAACTGGATTTAACCTTTAAGTAATTTATTTTTTTGGATGTGAAGAACGACTCTTCAGAAACAATCCATCCAACCGAAAGAGAAGGGAAGAAGCCATACCTTTTATTTCTCCCGAAACGAGAAGAGCCGTCTGCTCTTAAGGTAGCTTGAGCGAGGTATTTGTCTTTGTATGAGTAGTTGACTCTACCGAACCAACTCACAAAGCGATAGGTACTTTGTGGATCAATAATGCTGGTATTAATGGGGAAGCGATCTTCTAAATCCGAATCAAAATAAGGAGCAGTAACAGAAGAATCGGTTAGTCCATTGCCCAAAGCATTTCCGTTATCATCGGTATGAAACTCATTGTAGGTATTGGAATTTTGAGATTCAGCACCTATTAAATAAGTTAGATTATGAACCTCTTTAATGGTTTGAATATAGCTGGCTGTTAAGAAAAGATTGTAATTGATAATCTTTTGCTGATTTCTGAATGCATTGGCTTGGTTGGGTTGCCCAATAATCCATTCAGAATTGTATTGATCTTCTCTTAGAGTCATGTGATCTAATGAACCACTGGCATTCAGCGCAAAGTTTTTAAAGGGCTTATACGTTAATTTCATATTGGAGATGGAGCGCAATTCTCTGTTTCTCCAAATTTTATTGTCTCGAACGCCAACTGGATTATTTCCTGAACCCGCACCGTTCCAATAATCTCCCGTTGCAGTGTCTATTACAGGAAAGATGGGAAGAGCTGTACTCATGGCAGCACCCAATCCTCCTGACCATGCATTGTCAATTCGGTTGTTGGTTCCGCGGACAAGGGAGGTAGACAAACCCACTTCGAACTGCTTGCTGAAGCGATAGTCACCGTTAATTCTTCCAGATAAGCGCTCGTAGCTGTTTCCTATCAAATAACTTTCATTGAGATCGTAGGATCCGCCCACATAAAAATTGTACTTGTCTTTGGCCATTTGCGCGGATAAATCATACCGCTGTTTGAAGCCCGTGGCAATAGTTTGATCCACCCAGTCTGTATTGGTTGCTTCTGCCTGCTCCCATGTTAGTCCGGCCGGAAGGGTAGGAGTACCCACTTTTCCGTCATTGGCCCATGCCTCTTTGTACATCTGTAGCCACTCTTGGCTATTGAGCATTTGAGGTCTTTGGGTGGGGCTAGCCGTTCCCAAACGAGTGCTAAAATTGAATTTCAACTCTTTGCCTTTACCTCGTTTAGTGGTGATAAGAATAACGCCATTGGCACCGCGTGATCCGTAGATGGATGTAGCTGCGGCATCTTTGAGAATTTCTATAGATTCAATATCATTTGGATTGATGGTAGCGAGTGGATTGTTGTTAAATCCGCCTGAATTACCTTGGAGGAAGTTGTCTTGCGTAATGGGAATTCCGTCTACTACATACAGCGGATCAGCACTGGCAGAAATAGATGCTACTCCACGAATACGAACCACAGCTCCAGAACCCGCAACCCCAGATCCGGTTACAATTTGTACCCCTGCCGCTTTACCTTGTAAAGCAGCTTCGAAGGTTGGAGTGGGCATGTCATTGATTTTCTTGGAATCTAGTTTTACCATAGATCCCGTTACTTCTCTTTTTCTTTGCACCCCATAACCCACCACAACAATCTCATCTAATTTGCTGATTTCAGGTTTGAGGGATAAACTGCCTAAATTAAGGGTCTGACCCACAGCCACCGTTACTTTTCGGCTCAATTTTGCATATCCAATAAAGGATACTTCAACAGTAAGTTCACCCGGCTTTACCGGAATGATAAACTTACCATCCATGTCTGAATTGGTTCCTGTTTGTTGCTCTACGACGTAAACAGCCGCACCCGGAAGGGGTTGCTGTGTTTCGTCTACTACTGTTCCTGTTATCACTTGCGCATACTGCAAGGCAGGAATCAGGAGCGCAGCTAGGAGGAATCGCTTGGCGTAGCTATGCTTCATATAGATTGGTTTATTCTGTTAAACAAATGTAAAAATACTTTAGAAAGGTGTAAAACTGACACTTATCAGTTTTTGCGCAACAATCTTCCGGTATAGATATTATTTCCAGCTCTCACTCTGTAGATATACATTTGAGAAACAGCTAGTTGATCTGCATTCCAGCTAAATTGTGCATTAGTAACACTATGGGTGCCCTGATAAACAACTTGACCTAAGGAGTTTAATAAAGTCAATTTAGCCTCCTTAATATTCCATCCATCTGGCATATAGAAATTCAGATGATCATCAAAAGGATTGGGACCAACACGGATTCCTTCTACCTTATTGGTAATAAGATTCTCTTCTACACCAATTGGAATATCTACAGCGCTAAACCATTTTCTGTTGCTATACACATGGTATTCCCCAGGGGCATAAGAAATTGACATATTCACGTCTGTAACATTTAGGCTATCTCCTGTGGCTATATCATACCACCAACCCGTAAGAGGAAAGAAAGGTTGGACATTGGTTGGATTGGCATCGAAATTTCCATAGACTAATAAATGATCTCCGTTGTTTTCATATTTCAGAAATTTTAGAAAAGAGTTCAGTCCTCTTACCGTGGGCTCATTGCTAAATATAGCGGGATGCTCGGTTTTTAACTTAATCATCATTTGGTAAGAACGGTATACAGCACGACGATCGGGCTCATTCAAATAATTCCAGAGTATAGCTTTTTCACATATTCTACATGGGTCATCAATAGAAACATCGTAGCCCAACTCTCCATGTGCCCACATCATTTTCGGACCGGGAATAGAGAAAAGAAAAACGGGAATCATTTCGGCTCTATCCAGTGCAGTAGACAATTGTTTGATGTTGTAGTTGCCTTGAACTCTTCCAAATTGGAGTGTCTTGTACATTACTCTTTCTTCGTCATGACTTTCTGCATAACTCACTAAATAGTTATTATTCCAGCCTCTAACCGATGCCATAGCACCATTTAGATTGCTTCCATAGCCCATCATTGCCTCATTGTAATCGTGATTTAGATTGCCCCAAAGCATGAAGCCTCTATTCGACAATTCAATTTCTTCGCTATTGTCTGCAAAATGTTCAAGTATCATATAGGTATTCGGATCTATCGACCAAACCTCATTTCCGTAGTCTTGAAGAATATCTACTCTGCTCTGATCGTATTGCCCCCATGCGCCTACATTGCCCAGTGTGTTGTTTTGGGTAAATCCTTTCGATAAATCAAGTCTGAATCCATCTACTTTAAATTCTTCCACCCAATAACGAAAAACGCGTTTAGAGAAATACCGAGTAGAGGAGCTCTCGTGGTTCATATCATAGCCCACGTTAAAATCGTGTTTGGGCGTAACGTTAAACCAAGGATTGTCTGGAGTGGGTTCTCCATAACCGCCCACATTGTACATGCGAACCAACGGACTTTGTCCGAATTGGTGATTTAAAACAATATCCAAAATAACGGCCATGCCTCTTCTGTGGCATTCGTCAACCAGTTCCTTTAGCTTTTCACGCGTTCCGTAATACTTGTCAACAGCAAACATAAACATTGGGTTGTAGCCCCAGCTATTGTTGCCTTCAAATTCCATAACGGGCATAAGCTTTATAGCATTTACACCTAATTTATCAAGGTAGTCTAGTCGATCAATCACCGATTGAAAACTATGTCTCGCATCCCAATCTCTAATCAACAATTCATAACACACCAATTCTTCTTTGGCCGGTTTTTGAAAGGAAATAGAATTGTCCCAAGCGTAGGGTGTACGTCCGGGTTGGATCACACTTACAGCGTCTGAGGTCTTTGCCTGCGGATAGGCTAATAGGTTTGGATAGGTAGCGTTGTTGATCCATTGATCTTCCCACTTATCTAAAATTAATTCGCTGTACGGATCGGCCACTCTAAGATCCACACTGTCTATAGAATACTGAAAACGATATTGTTCGCCCGGTGTTAATCCTGTAATTTCTATCCAGAAATAGTTGTTGTCTGGTGTTTTCTTCATTTCATAGGCCGGATTGGGAGTCCAGTTATTGAAGTCGCCAATGACGTAGATGAAATCTTTGTTCGGAGCCCTTAATTGCAACAACACAGAGCTATTGGTTGGATACGAAATACCTTCTTTAGAACCAGCTGGAAGAGCTTGAACTGGAGTATTTCCGCGTATTAGGAAAGTCAGCGTATCTGCTGCGGTGTTGCCACCTTGCGATGCATTTAGAATAACTTCAACTGTGCCCGGTGAGTAACCGTTCATGTCTAAGGTATAACTCAACAATTTGGTATTGTTCTGCTGAATAACCTGAGTTCCGTTCACCTCTATGCTTAGATTGGCATTGATAGTACATTCGCCGTTAATCTGTATCTGAGAACTGTTGGATGCAAAGTAAAAAGGGGCAGGATGAGACACAATAGATACGTTCAATCCCGGACGCAATATTGGCACGTTTATATCGTCAGACTTGCGATCAGGATCACCATATCCGCCTCCATCTAAGGGTTTTACAAGAAATGATAATCCTCTGGAGTAGGCGTTTGTTGTATCAGTACTATACCAAGCCAACAAGGTGGGTTTGAAAGTATATTGATACTTCATATTCCCTAAAGCCTTCATTTTTAAAGCTGGATTGGAATTTTTCCAAGCTTGGCTTCCTAAGCCATTTACATAAGGATGCCCAGCGGGGTGTTCCTTCGGATTCCATGTCCATATATACATGTCTAAACCCGCTTTTGCATCTGTTTTTAAATTTGCGACGTGGGCAATAGACGAATCCATCTGATTTAAATCTACAATAACTATGGCGCTATCGTTCGGATCAATAAAGGTTGGAATGGTGGTAACAATTTGTTGAGAGAAGGCTGAAATACAAACGGTTAACAGCAGGAGAGTGGAGATAATTTTCTTCATAATGGGGGAAAGTGTATTATTTACACATTGCTAAACTATTAATAATCTTCCAATCTTTGAGCTAAATCATTCATTTTTTGGAGTTCTAGCCCTTTTTTAACGTTTCTGAGTATCATCTACTTGCATGGTAATTACCAAATCTTCTGCTTCAACTCGACTTCCTTCCTTCAATTCAATTCGGGCAATTTTCCCTGAGTGGTGACATGTAACGGTAGTTTCCATCTTCATAGCTTCAATGACAAAAAGAGGCTGATTTGCCTTAACGGTTTGTCCTTCTTCTACCAAAATTTTAGCTAGCATTCCTTGCAAAGGCGCTCCCAACTGTTCTGGATTTTCTAGTAAAGCCTTGGGATTGGTTTTCTTAACAATTCCCAATGATCTATCCGTTACTTGTACGTTTCGGGTTTGGCCATTGACCATAAAAAAGACCGTCCTTACCCCGTCGCTATCTGCGGGGCCCTTGCTCAATAATTTCACGAGTATTCTCTTGCCAGGGGCTACCTCTACTATGGTTTCTTCGTTTTCCGAAAGCCCGTAGAAGAAAGTTTTGGTGGGAACCTTAGAGACATCACCGTACAACTTAAAACGTTCTATGGTATCTTCAAATACTTTGGGATACAGCTTCCAACTCAGAAAATCGGTAATCTCTAAAGCTCTCGTAAAACCGGTTTGAAACCGTTCTACAAAGGCTTCAAATTCCACCTCAAAATCGATGGGTTTTAAATGTGCATTGGGGTGATCAGTATAGGGCAATTTGTCTTTAAGAATAATCTTTTGCAATTCCGTTGGAAATCCTCCATCGGGCTGACCTAAATCGCCTCGAAAGAAAGACTGAACGGATTCTGGAAAGCTTATCTGATGGCCTTTAGTCATCACATCAGAAACGGTCATTCCACTGGTCATCATAAACAAGGCCATGTCTCCTACTACCTTGGAGCTTGGCGTAACTTTTACGATATCTCCGAACATCTTATTCACCTCTGCATAAGTGTGCTTTATCTCTTCAAATCGATGACCTAGTCCCAATCCTTCTGCCTGAGGACGGAGGTTAGAATACTGTCCGCCCGGTATTTCATGAGAGAAAACCTCTGCAGTACCAGCCTTTAATCCCGACTCAAATGGATAATAATACTCGCGAATGGTTTCCCAATAATTGCTGAATGAGTTCAAGCTAGAGATCTCCGTAGCAGGTCCTCTTTGATGTCCTTTCAACATCTCAACGACAGAATTGTAGTTGGGCTGGCTAGTCAGTCCGCTCATACCTGCGAGGGCAACGTCAATTACATCTACACCTCCCTCAATAGCAGTGAGATAGGTGGCAGCCTGCAGTGAAGAAGTATCGTGTGTATGCAAGTGTATTGGCAATTGAACCGCTTCTTTCAAGGCAGGGATTAATTCCCTTGCAGCCAGCGGCTTTAGCAATCCAGCCATGTCTTTGATCCCCAGAATGTGGGCGCCCATGTCTTCAATACGCTTGGCTTTCTCTACATAGTATTGCAGATTGTATTTCTTTCGATTTACATCGTGAATATCACCTGTATAACAAACACATACTTCCGCAATACCTTGGGTTCTCTCACGCACGGCTTTAATACTTACCTGCATAGAATCTAGCCAATTGAGCGAATCAAAGATGCGGAAGACATCTATTCCTTCTTTGTTGCTTTCTTCTATGAATCGCTCAATTAAGTTGTTCGGATAAGCGGTATAGCCTACAGCGTTAGAGCCTCTAATAAGCATTTGGAAGAGGGTGTTGGGTGCGACTTGCCTCAATTCTCTAAGTCTTCTCCACGGGTTTTCCGTTAAAAATCGCAGGCAAACATCAAAGGTGGCTCCTCCCCACATTTCCCAACTAAAAATTTCAGGATGATGTCGGGCGTAACTTTCAGCAATGGCAATCATATCATAACTGCGCATTCTTGTGGCCAGTAAACTTTGATGCGCATCGCGCATAGTTGTATCTGTAAATAAAACTTCTTTTCTGCCTTTCAGACTTTGAGAAAATGTATCTGCACCCATTTCCAGCAATTGATTTCTATAGCTTTCTGGGAATGGCTCATTTAGTTTGAAGGAAGGAATTTGAGGAAGGTGAAGGATTTTCTTCTTGTCTATGAATTTCACATCGGCATTTCCATTTACTGAAACTTCGCCAAGGAAACGCACCAATTTAGTAGCCCTATCGTGCTGCGGCTTGAAGCGCATTAACTCTGGAAAAGCGGTGATAAAGTTTACCGTTGCCTTTCCATCTCGGAATACGGGGTGATTAATAATGTTTATCAGAAATGGGATATTCACCTTTACACCTCTAACTCTGAACTCATTCAGAGCGCGACTCATCTTTCGAATGGCTCCATCGAGGGTGCGACCTTGAGCACTTACTTTTACAAGTAGAGAATCAAAGAAAGGACTAATGCGCATCCCTTGATACACAGAACCTTCATCTAACCGAATTCCGAAGCCAGCGCCAGTGCGGAAAGTCATTATGGTGCCATAATCTGGTTTGAAGTCGTTCTTAGGATCTTCCGTTGTTATCCTGCATTGGATAGCAAATCCTTCTAATGTTATGGATTCTTGGGAGTATATCTTTATTTGCTCATCACTGAGACGGTACCCGCCGGCAATGAAAATTTGCGACTTCACAATGTCAATTCCCGTTACCATTTCAGTAACGGTATGTTCAACTTGAACCCTTGGATTTACCTCTATGAAATAGGCGTTTTCCTCGGCATCTACCAAAAATTCAATTGTGCCAACATTGTTGTAATGTACCGAATGGGCAATTTTTACGGCATAGTTGCAAAGGTCTTGCCTTAGCTTGGCTGAAATATTCCAGGCCGGAGCCATTTCAACCACTTTCTGATATCTTCTTTGAACAGAACAATCGCGTTCAAAGAGATGTACCAGATTGCCATGATTGTCTGCCATTATCTGAACCTCAATATGCTTGGGGTTTTCTATGAATTTCTCTAGGAAGACTGTATCATCTCCAAAGGCATTTCCTGCCTCTCTTTTGGCCTCATGAAAGGCTTTAGAGACCTCGCCTAAACTTCGTAAAACCCGCATTCCTCGTCCACCGCCGCCTGCCGAAGCCTTTAGCATAAGTGGAAAGCCTATTCTCTCCGCTTCTGCCAGCGCAAGTTCTACTGTTTCGAGCTCGCCTTCACTACTTTCTATTATGGGTGCCCCACAACGCTTGGCCGCCATTTTGCCTTTCACCTTATCGCCTAAGGCCTCCATAACCTCAGGTCTCGGACCAATAAAGATGATTCCTTCATCTGCACAACGTCGAGCGAAATGTGCATTCTCAGAGAGAAATCCATAGCCTGGGTGGATGGCATCTGCCGAGGTTTTCTTGGCTACATCCAGTATAGCCTCAATATCTAAATAGGGTTTAAGCGGATCATTATCGTTGCCAATTTGAAAAGACTCATCGGCTTTGTAGCGATGAAGTGAATAGCGATCCTCATAGGTATAAACAGCAACCGTTTGAAGGTTTATTTCGCTGCAAGCTCTAAATACGCGGATGGCGATTTCACCGCGATTGGCCACTAAAATTTTTTGAATACGCATTATTGAGGGGATAGATTCTAAGCCTCAATATACAAATGCTTATAAGAAAATGGTAGTCGTGAAAATAATATTTGAGCAGATTAAAATTTACTCTAAAGTGTGCGAAATGAAAGCCGTGAGCGTTTTTAAAAAGATAAAAAACAACTAAACTTTCTTTGCCTCTAATCGTATTTTTTCTCTTTCTTCAATAATCTCGTTGGCCTTTGCAATGGCCCGTTTTAATTTGAAGTCGCTCCAGGTGCTTTTATAATATCGGTTCAAGAAATAATCGAGTTTTCGAATTACGAAAACGTTGTAAGCTCCTTTAATGCGATAAAGATTAGAATCACTTAGAGCACGCAAACTGAGCGAAAAACTTCCATCTAAATATTGAATATAATGCCATACCCCACTTGGCATAAACAAGGTTTCACCCGGTTTCAAGTCGTGCTGATATCCCTGAGCAAATTTCAATGCGGGATACTTTTCGAAGTCAATCTTAGACAAATCTGCCGCACTGTGTGTTGTGAAAGGCAGTTTGTAAAGATATTTTGTTTGGCTCTGATCAAAAAGGGTGATGCGTTTCGTGCCCCCAAACTGACTAATGAATACATGAGATAAATCTATGTCGTAATGCAAACGCACATCGCTGCCTGCAGAACCAAAAAACATATAAGGATAGTCTTTTAGCCATCCATCTGTAATATCAGGAAAATTGAAATCTTTGAGGAGAGATGGCTGTAACTTGAATAGATTGAATAGGAAAATGCGTAGGTCGGATGGAACGTCTCTTTTCAGCAAATCTAAATACTCACCAAATTCAACTTCTTTTACCGCAGGCATTTCAATGGCAGTGGGATCGTGATCAAGCCATTTACCATAGAGCTTTACCTTTTCTTTTCCTGCTAATTGAATTAAGTTATCGTAAGTCCATGTATTCTTGGCATTCCATTCTTTTGCGAAGCTTCGAATAACAACGGGTCTGAGTTGTCTTTGATAGTGGTGTAAGAAATCCTCTTTACTTATATCATCAACAATATCAATGGGTCTAAGATTCAGTTCATCCATACTATTTGCGATAAAATGGTTAAACAAAACTATAAAAAGAACTACTTAAAGAGGTGTTAAAGTCGTATGCATACATTTTTGGGTTCGGTGAAAAAGCGCAAGGCTTCAAATCCGCCTTCTCTGCCCATTCCACTTTGTTTCATGCCTCCAAAAGGAGTTCTTAAATCGCGTAAAAGCCAACAATTTACCCAAACAATACCGCTTTCTAATTTATGAGCCATTCTGTGCGCACGCTGTAAATTAGAAGTCCATAAAGTGGCGGCCAATCCGTAGCGAGTGCTGTTTGCATAGGCTAAAACCTCCTCCTCGGTATCAAAAGCTTGAAGGCTAACAACAGGTCCGAATATTTCCTCTTGGTTGGTTCTACAATAGGCATCTAAACCTTCAATGATGGTAGGACGCATATAATATCCATCTTTGAATTCTGCCTCCTCAAGAATAACTCGATTGCCTCCAGTAAGTACCCTTCCGCCCTCTTCTTGAGCGAGCTTTACATAGCTTAATACTTTGTTTAAGTGCGACTCAGAAACGAGCGCTCCCATTTTAGTTTTAGGGTCTGAAGGTATACCAACCTTCATTTGGGATACCTTCTCTACAAAGGCATTTTTAAACTTTTCATATATGCTTCTCTCAATGAAAATTCGAGAGCCGCATAAACAAATCTGGCCCTGGTTGGCAAAGCTAGAGCGAAGGGTAGTCTTTAGCATTTCATCAAAATCACAATCGGCAAAAATGATATTGGGGTTTTTGCCTCCTAACTCTAAGGAGAGTTTTTTGAAAAGGGGTGCGGCAGTAGCACTAATTTGTTTTCCAGTTGCCGTACCCCCTGTAAAGGATATCACAGGTATGTCTGGATGTTCACTAATGGCCTGACCTACTTTAGGACCTAAGCCATGAACAATATTGAGAACGCCTGGAGGCAAATTGATTTCAACACAGATTTCAGAAAGAAGATAGGCTGTGTAGGGAGTTATTTCGGATGGTTTGGCTACTACTGTATTGCCAGAGGCCAATGCGGGAGCAATCTTCCAACTAAATAAATACAAGGGCAAATTCCAAGGCGAAATGCATCCTGCAACGCCAATTGCATCTCTCAGCGTATAGTTGAAGCCAGTGGTGCCCATGAGATGGCTTTCGCTTTGCTCGTGCAATATTGCTGTAGCATAAAAAGCGAAATTATCCCTTGCACGGGGAATGTCTACTTCCATGGCAAGGCTAATGGGTTTTCCATTGTCTAGGCTCTCAGCCTCTGCCATTTCGTGCATCCGAGCTTCTATTCGCTCGCTGATTGCTAAAAGATAATCGGATCTTTTTTTGGTAGATAAGTTACTCCAAAACGGAAAGGCTTCTTTGGCGGCTTTTGCCGCTAAAGCCACGTCTCTTTCGTCTGAATCGGGAATAAGTGAATATACTTTTCCTCTAGAGGGATCAATATTATCTAAATAGCTACCTCCGATTGGAGCAACAAGATTTCCGTTAATATAATTCGTGAGCTTTTTCATCTAAAGGGCATTGGGTTCACAATATACAGCTAGCGTTTAGAAACTAAATTGAGTAAAACCCCGGCGACAACGAAAAGTATACCTATCAAGCTAATCCAACCATAGCTTACGTCAAAAAGTATCAAATCAAAACTAAGCGCAAATAGAATTCCAATGTATTTAATTCCGGCTATTTTATTCAGAGTAATAGATTGAAGGGCTTTGGTCATATTCATTTGGGCAAATTGGGTTAATAAACCCATTAGTAGTAATCCGCCCCATTCCCAGCCAATGGGCTGAACCCAATGAAAAAAACTAAAAATCAGCATGATAGGTATTGCCACTAGAGGAAAGTAAAAAACAACTACTACGGCTGAATCGGTATCTTTTACTAGGCGAATCATATTGTATGCGAGTCCGCTAAAAATGGCCGAAGCAATGCCGCATGCAAACAAAAAAGGAGTGACATCAGGGTCAAAACCTTTAATGATTATTATGCCGACTAGAGAAACTCCAAAAAACACCCATTGAAATGACCGAACTTTTTCTTTCAGAATGAATATGGCGAAAAAGGCAGTGAAAATGGGCGAGAGGTACTGTAGCGTTATGGCCGTTCCTATGGGAAGCTTTTGGAGGGTATAAAAGAAAAGAGTAAGTGAAGTAGCTCCAAAGAGGCCTCTGAGCAAAAGAAATTTCTTTTGGTTTCCCCAAGGACTGAGATTGCGTTTTCGAATGAGGTAGTAACTCAGACCCAATGAAACAATGGATCTGAAGAGAACCAACTCCGTAGAGGGGATACGATCTAAGTACTTAACAACTAGATTCATGAATGCAAATCCAACAACGGATAGCAGCATGAATTGAACCCCCTTTTTTTCTTCTTGGATTAAAGCCACTTTTTAGTGTGGAAGTAGAGTAACATTCCCGCAGCTACAAGCACATTTATTACCCAGAATAGCGGATAAGCATAGGAATAGTGAAGCTCAGGGAGGTTGTCAAAGTTGGTTCCATACACCCCAGCTATAAAGGTGATTGGAATAAAGACAGCAGAAAAAACAGTCAATACCCGCATAATGTCGTTCAAGCGCGTACTTACATCCAAATGATAGGCATTCAGGTAATCATTCAAAACCACCCTATAACTCTCTAAAGATTCTAAGGCATGTTCAGCCAACCCATGCAAATCTTCAATATAGTGATGTGTTTCTTTGGCTACCAAAGGAGAATGCGTTCTTCTCAAGTCGCGCAATAGACTAACTACAGGTCGAACAATTTTTGACATATAGTGAAGCTCTTTCTTGTAAACGGCTATATAATCAAGAATTTTTTTGTTTGGATTATCCACTAGTTGAATTTCTAAATCATCTATGCGCTCTCCAATCTCTTCGATTAAATAGATGTAGTTGTCTATAACTGTATCTAAAAGAATGTAGAGTAAATAATCGGCCCCGAGTTTTCGAACCTTTCCTTTTGCGTTCAGAATACGATCTCTTACTGGCTGGAAGGTATCACCCGAATGTTCTTGAACGCTTATTAAGTTTTGATGTAGCAACACAAAACTCAGTTGCTCGCTCTGAATGCGGATGGTTTTTGGATCAAAAGAGAGCATTTTAAGTGTAATGAAAATGCTGTTGTCGTATTCCGCCAATTTTGCTCTCTGACCGGTGTTCATTATGTCTTCTAGAGCAAGTGGGTGAATTGAAAATTTATGTCCAAGTGCCTCTACCGTATCGGCATCGTGCACCCCATCCATATTAATCCAATCTATGCGGCCTTCTTTCGCTATGGGCAAATCTTCTACCGATTTGCACTCATTGGTATCAATGCTATCCTTGTTGTAAATGAAATAATGGAAATGAGGCGCTTCCATTTGTTGGGTTCCAATAAACACTAAGGAGCCTGGTGCTAGCCCTTTGTTTTCAGTTCGTTTACGGAATAATCTAGCCATAAAAAAAGGCCTTTTACAAGGCCTTGATATTTATTCTTCTATTGCTTCGGGTAAGGCGTCTCCCAGCTCCTCATCATTGTTGATGGGAATGGTTTGAGGAACAGGCGCAGAAAATCCATCGAGTTCATCATTCAAAGACGATTCAGGGATGTCTCCATCTGTGCTCGAAGTAGAAACGGCAATATTGCTAGCCATTACTAAAACAACCAATGCAATAGCTAAAACCCAAGTTCCACGATCTAAGAAATCGGTGGTTTTCTTCACTCCGCCGAAAATTTGTGGGTTTCCTCCACCGAAGGTAGAAGACAATCCTCCTCCTTTCGGATTTTGAACCATGATAACCAATATCAGTAAGATACAGGCGATAATTATTAAAGTGGTGATTAACAGTGTCATTTTTTTCCTTTTTCTTTCAACGATTTGCGAATTTCACGAATCTGGCCGGCAAAGAAACTACTTTTTTGAGGAAATCTCAACAGAAGAATTTCAAATGCATCCAGTGCTTTGTTCAAATGCCCTTGTTCTAAGTAAAGTTTAGCCAATGTTTCGGTAACCATTTCCTGATCTTCTCTCAAGCTTTGCTGTACTAAGTCTCTTTGATCTGATTTTTTTAGTGCTGCTTTATCTGGCTTAATTCCCGGTAATTTCACCAAGAATTTATCAATTATTTCTTTTTGTTGTTCAACAGTAGATTTCTCTTGAGCTCTCTCTTCTGCCCGAAGCTCTTTTAACCAATGAAAGAAATTCTTTTTGGTATCCAAAAGCTCATCAGACCGATGTTCTGTCGGAACCGCTTCTTCTAAAGCGATACTAGAATCTGCTGATTCTACCGATTGCACCCTCGAACCAATGAGGGAGTTTTCAATGGTCTCTGCTTTTGCCGGCTCTTCAATTTCAATACTTGTTTCATTCGAAAAGGAATCTTCTTCTTTGGGTAAATCAAGATCAAGTATTTGTTCTAGTCCGTCTTCCTTTTCAGTTTCAGCAGTTTCCGACTCAACTATGGTTGGTGCGGCAATAAGGGGTTCTTTAATCTCTGATTTCTTGTTCGTCAACGCTACAGATTCGTTGACTGATTGTTCTTTTGATTCAAATGAAGTATCAAGTTCAGAGGAGGAAACAGGAGGAGTGCCATTCTCCATGGCTAAGCGCATCTTGCGATTTTCCTCCAAAATACGTTTAACCTTCTCTTTTGCACTGAGTTTTTGCGATTCTAAAACCGAAACCTCCTTCTCCTTGGCGGGCTCAGGCTTTTGCGAGGAGTTTTCTTTGGCTAATTCTGATTTTGCTCTGGCCAGATCTGGAATGGGCTGAGCTAGGGCTTGATGCGTGAGCGCATACATCCGTTCTCTATTTCCAATATGGGCAGCACATTTTTTTACCTCAAGAGGAAAGACAAGGGGTTGACTGAATTGGATGGATTTTAAATAAAGAAGTCGAGCAGAGGTAAAATATGGAAACTGAACAACCCACTTTTTCAGCGCACTGAGTTCTTCCGACTCAAGCTGAGTGCGTTCTTCAATAGCCGCTAGAAACTTCATTTTATCCATAGATTACCAATTGGCTATGGCGGCATTTAAAATGTCTTCTGACAATTGTGTATTTATTTGAGAAATCAACTCTTCCTCTACATCAATTAAGTTTGAATTTCCTGGAAAATCGGCAAAACGAGAGAAGGTCTTTTCAAAATCTTTTGTTTCATCCGTTTTATTGATAAAGCGAACATTCACTACAATAGTCAACCTATTCTGAGCTACCTGAGCATCGGCTTGCGCATTAATAGGCTCAACATAGTATTTTAAAATTTCACCTTCAAAGTGCAGGTCGCCTTCAAAAGTTACGAGCGTTAACCGGGTTTGTTGAACAAAAATATTCCGAAGACTTTCGCTGAAAGTAAGGCTAAGGTTAGGCTGAAACAATTCAGCATAGTTGGGGAAATTGGCTACAGAAACTGTTTTGGCATCGCCAATATCTCCTCCAGTAAAAGAATATCCACCTGTACAAGCAGAAAGGGCTATGCTAACAAAGCCAATAATTAAAATTCGCATTTTAAAGATCATACTGCTTTATTTTTCGGTACAAAGTTCTTTCAGATATTCCCAATTCATTGGCAGCATCTTTTCTTCTTCCTTTATTTCTTTCAAGGGCTACTTTTATCATTTCTAATTCCTTTTCATGCAAAGAAATGGGGGCCTCATCCTCTATTGATTCAGCATCGTAGAATAGCTCGTCCTCTCTGTTTTCTGAACTAATTTCAGCGGTATGTACCGACTGAGAAGGAGCTGCAAGTAATCGAGATGCATTGGAAGTTGTAGAATTATTCGTGTCATTGTAAAACTTGGCAAGTATGCCTTCATTCTCTTCCTCAAAGCGATCACCCCCTCCGCTTTTCATCAGATCAAGTGTTAGCTTTTTTAAATCGTTGAGGTCGCTTCGCATGTCGAAAAGAATCTTGTATAGTATTTCACGCTCATTGGCAAAGTCACTCTCACCCTCTGAATTTCTCTTTGTAGAAACGGGCAACTCACTCTGACTTTGTGTAATCTGAGGTAAATACTGAATCAAAATGTTAGAGGTAATAAGTCGTTCTTCTTCTACGACACTAATTTGCTCGGCTAAATTTCGCAATTGTCTGATATTACCAGGCCAGCGAAAAGAAGTGAGTAGCTCAATGGCCGAAGCGTCAAGGCGGATGGGCGGTAGGTTGTATTTGTCGGCAAAATCTGCAGCGAACTTGCGGAAAATCAAATGAATATCTGAAGGTCGATCACGCAGGGGTGGAAGGATAATCTCAACAGTATTTAATCGATAGTACAAATCTTCTCTGAAGCGATTGTTTCGGATGGCTTTTTCCATATCTAAATTGGTGGCAGCCACAATGCGAACATCGGTTTTCTGAATTCTACTGGAACCAACCTTTATGAACTCTCCTGTTTCGAGCACTCTCAGTAAGCGAACTTGGGTTGATAAGGGTAGCTCTCCCACTTCATCTAAGAAAATGGTTCCTCCATCCGCCTCTTCAAAATACCCCTTTCTAAGATTAGTGGCGCCAGTAAAAGCCCCTTTTTCATGTCCGAATAATTCTGAATCTATGGTTCCTTCAGGAATGGCACCACAGTTTACGGCTATATAAGGTTTGTGCTTTCTAGCCGAAAGTGAATGAATGATTCTAGGAATGGATTCTTTACCAACTCCACTTTCTCCTGTAACCAATACACCAATGTCGGTTGCAGCTACCTGTTTTGCCTTTTCAAGGGCTCTTTCCAATGCTGGAGTATTGCCAATGATACCAAAACGTTGTTTTATTTCCTGAATTCCGCTCATCTCAAAATATATTCAACGCTTATTTCCTTGTCTTGATAAATGCGATTGCCTGTTGTGGCATTAATCACAAAAGGCTGAGTGGCTGTTATGTGTATTTTGTATCCTTCGGGCAAGGCTTTCTTAAAGACAACACTCTTCTTTTGGCCCATCCATAAGGCATTCCATATTTCCTTGCCAGAAGCATCTACTATTCGGGTTTCAAAGGCAGTAAAGAGATTTTCAATACACACATTTGTTTCGGTGCTGTAAATACAAATAGTGAGTTTGCCCATTTTTCGTATACTTTCCTTCTCTATGCGTATAGATAAACTGTTGTCTACCCAACGCTCGCCTACAAGTGTTTGCGCATCTAGGCTGCTGAATCCAAGGCTCGTGAGAAAAAGAATTAGAATAAGACGGATGGATTTCATATTCTCTTTCCCAATAGAGTTGCAGTGGTGCAAGATTCGATGAGTACTTGAACAAAATCACCTGCTTTTTCATCTGATTTTGGAAAAACAACCACGGTGTTTTGTGGAGTTCGGCCATACCAATGCGCATCGGATTTTTTGGATGAGCCCTCTATCAAAACCTCTTGTATTTTACCTAAAACCTCTTTATTTCGGATGAAAGAATGCTGGCGTTGCAGCGTAATTATTTCATCGAGACGGCGCTTTTTTGTTTCCAATGGAATATTGTCTTCTAAATTCCTTGCGGCATAGGTGTTCGGTCTCTCAGAATAATAGAACATAAAACCGTAATGGTATTTCACTGATTCCATCAGAGAGAGGGTTTCTTTGTGATCTTCCTCTGTCTCATTCGGAAAGCCAGTAATCATATCCATACTTATTGCACAGTCTGGAATAATGCTGCGAATACGGTTTATGAGCTCTAAATACTCTTCTCTATTGTGACCTCGGTTCATTTCTTTTAGAACCTTACTACTGCCCGATTGCACAGGTAGGTGGATGTAATTGCAGATGTTGGAATGACGTGCTATAGCATGTAGAACCACATCCGCCATGTCTTGAGGGTTACTGGTAGAAAAGCGAATGCGCATTTTAGGAACGGCCAAGGCCACCTTTTCGAGCAATTGAGCAAAGTCCATTGAAGTTGCTTTAGCTGATTCACTGGCCTTGTCGAAATCCTTTTTCGCTCCTCCTCCATACCAGAGATAAGAATCTACGTTTTGTCCAAGAAGGGTAAGCTCTTTATACCCTGCTTTTTCTAAGTCTAATGCTTCCTGAACAATGCTATCCGGATTTCTGCTGCGCTCCCTTCCACGGGTAAAAGGCACCACGCAAAAACTGCACATATTATCACAGCCCCTGGTAATGGAAATAAAGGCGGTTACCCCATTTCCACCTAAGCGAACAGGCTGCAAATCGGCATAGGTTTCTTCTTTAGAGAGAATAACATTTACTGCTTTTCGTCCACCGTCGATTTCTTTTAACAGATTTGGAAGGTCTCTGTAGGCATCCGGACCTACCACCAAATCAACTAGCTTTTCTTCATCTAGGAGTTTGTCTTTCAATCGCTCGGCCATGCAGCCCAAGATGCCAATAGTCATTCCAGGATGAGCTGCTTTTATATTGTTGAAGTGCTTCAAACGGTTGCGCACCGTTTGCTCAGCTTTATCTCGAATGGAGCAGGTATTGAGCAGTATTAAGTCTGCCTCTTCTATATTTCGGGTAGTAGAATAACCATCTGAAGATAAAATAGAGGCTACTACTTCACTATCAGAAAAATTCATCTGACAACCGTAACTTTCTATATACATCCTACGAAAACCCTCATCTAATTGAGCTTCAATCACCTCGCCTTGCCTAGCTTCGGGAAGCGGTGTATTTGTCTCTATTAATCCTTTGCCCACTTTGCTTAAAAATTATGTATACAAAGGTAACACAAGAAGTATAGTGACAGTTTGACAGTACAACTTCCGTATATAATCCTTTGAGCCAAGCTGCTTTTAGTTTTCTTTGCATTCACAGAAAGGAAAAGTAGATGTCGAAGAATTTAGTTATCGTAGAGTCGCCTGCAAAGGCAAAAACCATAGCAGGCTTTCTTGGGAAAGATTTTGCTGTAGAGTCTAGTTTCGGTCATATCCGTGATTTAGTTCAGAAGGATATGGGTGTAAATGTAAAGAATGGTTTCAAGCCCGTGTATGAGGTTTCCAAAGACAAAAAGGAAATTGTAAAGAAGTTAAAAAAGCTGTGCTCTACCGCAGAGATAGTTTGGTTAGCATCGGATGAAGACCGTGAGGGAGAGGCTATTGCATGGCATTTAGCCGAAACCTTAGGTTTAGATCCTTTGGTAACCAACCGCATCGTTTTTCATGAAATTACGAAGACTGCTATACAGAAGGCGGTGTCTTCCCCTCGTACTATAAACATGGATTTAGTAAATGCCCAGCAAGCACGCAGAGTTCTTGATCGCTTGGTGGGTTATGAACTCAGCCCGGTGCTCTGGAAGAAAGTCCGTAGAGGCTTATCGGCCGGAAGGGTTCAGTCTGTTTCTGTGCGCCTACTGGTAGAAAGAGAGAGAGAAATTCAGGCATTTAATTCAGAATCTGCCTTCCGTATTGTGGCAGAATTCAATGCCGGAGGCAAAGTTTTTAAAGCAGAACTGAATGAGCGCTTCAAAAAATCTGAAGATGCCCAAGCTTTTCTGGCGAAGTCTGCAGCCTTCCAATATTCCATTGAAGCATTGGAAGTAAAGCCCGCAAAAAGAAGTCCGGCAGCGCCTTTCACTACCTCTACTTTACAGCAAGAGGCTTCCAGAAAATTGGGATTTCCTGTAGGTACCACTATGCAAATTGCTCAGAAGCTGTATGAGGCAGGATTTATTACCTATATGAGAACAGACAGCGTAAATCTTTCTGACGATGCGCTCGCAGCGGCACGAAATGAAATCGTTCACTCTTACGGGGCTGAATATGCTGAAACGAGAAAATTCAAGACTAAAGCGAGAGGAGCTCAGGAGGCACACGAAGCCATCCGACCTACCTACATGGATAAATCTACCGTTACGGGAGATGCCCGAATGAAGAAATTATATGAGCTTATTTGGAAAAGAACCTTGGCATCTCAAATGAGCGACGCTAAGTTGGAAAGAACCACGGTTACGATTCCTGCCCCAAATGCCTTTCACTACACTGCCAAAGGGGAGGTCATTCGTTTTGAAGGTTTTTTAAAGGTTTATTTAGAAGATACAGACGATGAAGAGGGAGAAGAGCAAAAGGGTATGCTTCCCGCTTTAAACCTCAATCAAAGCCTGTTGTATAATAAAATTGAGGCCACTGAACGCTATTCTCGTCCGCAGCCTAGATATACCGAAGCGAGCTTGGTAAAGAAATTAGAGGAACTGGGCATTGGAAGACCTTCAACCTATGCGCCTACCATTTCTACAATAGTTAAAAGAGAGTATGCAGTAAAGTCAGATCTAGAAGGTGAGGAGAGAAGCTATCAAACGCTAACATTAACTGGGTCAGATATCTCGACTAAAATGTTGAAAGAAAGAACCGGGGCCGATAAGGGTAAATTAATGCCCACTGATATCGGAATGGTTGTAAATGATTTCTTGGTAGAGCACTTCAATGAGGTTTTGGATTTTCATTTTACAGCTAAAGTGGAAGAAGACTTCGACCGAATTGCGGAAGGGGAGGTAGACTGGACAGAAATGTTGGATGGCTTCTATAAAGATTTTCGTCCGAATATTGAAAAAGTAGAAGAGAATGCGGGCTATGCTAAAGGTGAGCGCTCCTTGGGTTCAGACCCTGCTACAGGTAAACCTATTGTGGCTAAGATTGCTCGCTACGGACCAGTAGTTCAAATGGGATCGGCAGAAGATGAAGAGAAACCACGATTTGCATCTTTGTTGAAAGATCAAAGAATTGAAAGCATAACTTTAGAAGAAGCTTTAAAACTCTTCCAGTTACCAAGAGTAATTGGTGCGTTAGAAGGGAAGGATTTGAAGGCTGGAATCGGTCGTTTTGGGCCCTATGTTCAGCATGGAAGTTTGTACGCATCTATTAAAGCAGCAGATGGAGACGACCCCATGACTATTGGATTAGAAAGAGCAATAGAGCTTATTTTGGCCAAAAGAGTAGCAGATGCGAATAAGAAAATTGCCCTATTTGAAGGAGATCCAATTATTGAGATTTTGAATGGGAGATGGGGCCCTTATATAAAGGTGGGCAAAGAAAACCACCGAATTCCGAAAGGCACAGATGCTACAACTCTAGATCGAGAGGCCTGTGAGGCCTTAATTGCAAAAGCACCTAAATCGAAAAAATAATGTTTCAGGAATGGCTTTCCCCTGTTCCTTCTTCTTTACTCGAAAAGTACGATAGAGAAGAAGGTCAAGAAATAGGAGCAGGACTCTACGTTCACGATGAAATTGCTGGGTTTCCTGAATGGGAAAAGTGTAAAATTGCGCTCCTTGGGGTTTGCGAAGGAAGGGGTTCGAGCAGCGGAAATGTTGAAAGTGCTCCCGACTTAATCCGCAAAAAGTTCTATGATCTGTATCCTGGCGATTGGAGAATGGGTGTGGCCGATCTAGGCAATCTGTATGCCGGAGAGAGACTTCAAGACACTCAAATTGCCCTAAGAGATATCGTAGCGGAAGTTCTTTCCAAACAAATTGTATTAATTGTTCTAGGGGGCTCTCAAGATCTTACCTATGGAATGTATAGAGGCTATGACAAATTAGAGCAGACTGTAAATGTTGCCGCTATTGATAGTAGATTCGATTTGGGAAAGCATGATTTAAGTCTCTCAGAAGACAATTATGTTAGCCATATCATCCTGAATAAGCCATATAACCTCTTCAATTTTTCTTCTATAGGTTATCAGACCTATTATATAATGCAAGAAGAAAGAAGTCTAATGGAGCGTATGAACTTCGACCTAGTCCGTTTGGGTGAAATGCGTGCAGACATAAAGCTGGCTGAGCCTTTAATGAGAGATGCTGATCTAGTTAGCTTTGATATCGCTTCTATGAAAAGGGCTGGAGCAAGAGCTTGTAAAAGGTCAGGACCCAATGGCTTTCTTGAAGAAGAAGTGTGCGCCCTAAGCAGATATGCAGGAATAAGCGATAAAGTGAGTGCATTCGGCATATTTGGATTGGATGGAGAACACAGTGAAGCAGAATATACCGCAGAGCTAGTCGCTCAAGCACTTTGGTACTTCCTAGAAGGAGTCGATAGCAGAAAGGGAGACTATCCTTTTGCTTCAAAAAAAGATTATCTGCGTTTTTCAGTACTAATAAATGAAGGCGAACAAGAATTGATTTTCTATAAAAGTCCGTTGAGTGGCAGATGGTGGATGGAGGTTCCCTTGCGCAATAGAAATATTGGAATGGCAGGAAATAGTGCAATGGTACCTTGCTCAGAATACGACTACGAAAGGGCTTGTCAGAATGAAATACCCGATAGATGGTGGAAAGCCTACCACAAAGGATTGTGATTTTAACATCTCAAGACCACTTGAATTTCAAGGCCTTGAATGTTAAAAAACGAAAGTTTTCCATACTCAATGGTTGAAAACACTTGCCTCAGCCGCAATTTCTATATCTTTAGCGGCATTTAACACAACTCTTGTGATGATAAATCGCCTATGAGGAGAATAATTTTGGGAATTGCTTTATGTTTTAGTTGGATGGTTTCCGCTCAGCAAGATGTTCAATTCACCCAGTTTACACAGAATAAGTTGCTGTACAACCCAGGCTATACAGCCAATAGGGGAAGTATTTGTTTGGATTTATTGCACCGCAGTCAATGGGTGGGTTTCGACAATGCTCCAACAACTCAGAATTTTAACGCCGATATACCTATAAACTTCCTTCATGGTGGATTGGGTTTAATTGTAACCAATGATCAGATTGGGTTTTTTCAAGATATATCTTTTGGATTATCGTACGCATATCAAATGGATTTTGCTGGAGGTAAACTTGGTTTCGGATTGATGGTTGATTTCAAGAATAAGAGCGTTACCTCTGGAGATTGGGTTTTCCCCGATGGCAACTTGGGAGGATTCGATCCTTTTGTGGCTGCAAATGGCGCAACTTCATTAGCTCCCGACTTGAATTTCGGTATCTACTATGAGAACGATAAAATTTGGGGTGGTTTATCAACCACTAGAGGAATTGAAGGGACTTTTGCTTTAGGCAGTCAGGTGGGTGCCGGCGAATTTGCCTTTAGAAGCAAGCGCCACTACTATTTAATGGGTGGATACAACTGGTACATTCCCAATACAAATTGGGCTTTAATGCCAGCTCTTATGGTTAAATCAGACCTCGCTGGTCCAATGACAGCAGACATCAATGTGAATGCGATGTATAATAATAAAGTGTGGGGAGGCGTTACATATCGCAACCAAGACGCTCTAGCTATTCAAGCAGGTCTGTTCATTATGCCAAGTTTGAAATTGGGTTACTCGTACGATATTACCTTATCAGATATATCAGTAACAAGCGGCGGTAGCCATGAAATAATGCTAGGATACTGCTTTAGAATAGAAATTCCGGCTAGAGAAAAGGGTAGTAATAGGAATCCAAGGTTTTTGTAACATTGCATCCCCAAACAGGGATCTTAAAGTATTAGTCTTCAAGGAGAAACTATGAAGAGAACAAATAAAGTGCTTCTATTGTCATCAGCAATGATGTTATTGGCTGCTTGCAGCAGTAATGATCATGGTGAATTAGTGGGCGTTCAAGACAGACAAGAGTGGTTTCCATCGGAGCCATTCGGTATGGTATATATTCCGCAAGGTTCCTATAATATGGGAAATGCCGATCAAGATCTACCATATACATTAACTGCACCAACCAAAACGGTCTCGATCCGGTCTTTTTATATGGACCAGACCGAAATTACAAACAATGAGTACCGCCAATTCGTTAATTGGGTGCGAGATTCTATTGTTCGTTTTCGTTTGGCTGAAGATGGCTTAGCAGAAGGCTATGAGTTTATTGACTATGCTGAAATGGCAGAGCCAACCTTCTATCAGGAATACATAGCACTCAATTATCCAGATAGCTTACAGCGTCATATCAATTGGGAACCCTATTTGGAATGGAGAACAGATCGCTACCCAAGTGCAGAGTACACGGAAATAGTAGAGTCAATCTTTATTTCGCCTGAAGAGCGCTTTCAAGGAGGCAAAATGGTGGATGCACGCCAACTCAATTACTTGTATTATTGGTTAAATCGTCAAAAAGCGGGAAGAAAGCAGAATCGTGTTGAGTACGACTATGGAGACAAAGACGGTGATGGTCTGGAATACAACTACCGTGATTTTATTAAAGAGAATAAAGAAATTTCAGACCGAAGTTCTTTTATAGAAAAAGAGATCATTAACATTTATCCTGATACTCTTTGTTGGGTTCATGATTTGACTTATTCGTTCAACGAGCCTCAGCATGATAAATATTTCTGGCATCCTGCCTATGATGATTATCCAGTAGTAGGTGTGAACTGGCACCAAGCGCGTGCTTTTGCTAACTGGCGTTCGAAATATCGCAATGATTACTTGAGAAGAGAAGAAGGCGTAACAGAGCAAGACTTCAGACTTCCAACAGAGGCGGAGTGGGAATATGCTTCGCGTGGTGGCCAGAACTTAGTTACCTACCCTTGGGGCGGACCTTATGCTACCAATAGTTCGGGTTGTTATTTGGCGAACTTTAAACCCATGCGCGGTAACTTAACTGCAGATGGAGGATATTATCCTGTGAAAGCGACGGCCTACAGCCCAAATGGATTTAACTTGTATTGTATGGGCGGAAACGTTGCAGAATGGACTAGTACGGCCTATGAAGCGGCGAGCTATT
>ERZ888423.993-NODE-993-length-26869-cov-15.179123_pt1 | contig 26869 bp, 24 predicted proteins | sample MGYA00520523_ERZ888423 | MGnify/ENA primary metagenome ERZ888423 (study PRJEB32303, sample SAMEA104408611) | aquatic metagenome | biome: Brackish water; feature: Pelagic; material: water | place: Baltic Sea | collected 2014-06-08T10:24:00 | depth 30,27 m ...
GGGAAAGCATTTAATATAATGAAATATTAACTATCTTTTAATAATATTAACGGCTGTTCCGGTTATAGTTACTATAACATAATTACTAGTCGTTAATTCAATATCCACATTTATTCCTACAACTGCATTTGCGTTTAATTTTTCTGCATTTGATTTGAGTTGTTCAAAAGCTTGATCTTTGACTTCGGAAACACTTTCGCTTATTCCAGCGTAATATTTTTGCATATTAAAAGTCATTTTCATTTTTTGCATATTAACAGCTGTTCCAGAGACAATTCCTCTATATTCTGCAATGTTAAATCCATCAATGGAATTGGTTGTAGTTAAAATCATATGACTAAAATTTTAGTTTGAATTTTTAAATATAAGACTAATAATTTTTTTATTTGTTACATGTGAAACCAATTTCTTTGAAAATTATAATGCTTTAAAATTAATTAGTGACTAAGTGCCAATAATATTCCTGAATTATTTTTTTATAATACAAATTACTACTTTGCGACTTTCTAACTTTATGTTATCTTTGCATTTCATTACACAAAATCAGAATTATGTTTGATAATTTAAGCGATAAGTTAGATAAAGCCCTTCATTTATTAAAAGGTCATGGTAAAATTACCGATGTTAATGTTGCCGATACTTTAAAAGAAGTACGCAGAGCTTTATTAGATGCCGACGTGAACTTCAAAATTGCTAAAGATTTTACTACCCGAGTAAAAGACAAAGCTATTGGAGAAAACGTACTAACTACTTTACAACCCGGACAATTAATGGTTAAAATCGTTAAAGACGAATTGACCGAATTAATGGGTGGTGATGCCGCTGGAATAAATCTTTCAGGAAATCCATCTGTGATTTTAATGTCGGGTTTACAAGGTTCGGGTAAAACGACTTTCTCTGGTAAATTAGCTAATTTTCTAAAAACAAAAAAGAATAAAAAACCATTATTAGTCGCTTGTGATATTTATCGTCCTGCTGCAATTAATCAGTTGGATGTAGTAGGTGGACAAATAGGTGTTGAAGTATATTCAGAACCCGAGAATAAAAATCCGGTTGAAATTGCTCAAAACGCCATCAAACATGCAAAAGCAAATGGGTTTAATGTTGTCATTGTCGATACCGCTGGTCGTTTAGCGGTCGATGAAGAAATGATGAACGAAATTGCTAACGTTCATAAAGCAATCCAACCTGAAGAAACGCTATTTGTGGTCGATGCCATGACAGGTCAAGACGCGGTAAATACGGCTAAAGCCTTCAATGACCGATTAAATTTTGACGGAGTTATCCTAACAAAATTAGATGGTGATACAAGAGGTGGAGCAGCAATTTCTATTAAATCGGTAGTAAATAAACCTATTAAATTCATCGGTACAGGTGAAAAAATGGAAGCTATCGATGTGTTCTATCCAAATCGTATGGCGGAAAGAATCTTAGGAATGGGAGACGTTGTTTCCTTAGTAGAAAGAGCACAAGAGCAGTATGATGAAGAAGAAGCAAGAAAATTACAAAAGAAAATTGCCAAAAATGAATTTGGTTTTGATGATTTTTTAGCACAAATTCAGCAAATCAAAAAGATGGGAAACATGAAAGATTTGATGGGAATGATTCCTGGTGCTGGAAAAGCGATGAAAGATGTAGAAATTGAAGATGATGCATTTAAACATATTGAGGCAATTATTCATTCAATGACTCCAATCGAACGCAGTAAACCATCTTTGATTGATGTAAAACGTAAAACAAGAATTGCAAAAGGTTCGGGCCGAAAAATTGAAGAAGTTAACCAATTGATGAAACAATTTGAGCAAATGAGCAAAATGATGAAAATGATGCAAGGCGGTGGCGGAAAAAATTTGATGAAGGCTATGGCTGGAATGAAAGGTGGAATGCCTTCAATGCCTGGAATGAAATAAATAAGTCGAAAGTCTAAAACTTTAAAATAATCACAATGCAATTATTAGACGGAAAAAAAATATCGGAAGATATTAAAAACGAAATCGCCGCTGAAGTAGCTCAAATGAAAGCCAAAGGAGAAAAAGTGCCTCATTTAGCCGCAATTATTGTGGGAAATGATGGCGCAAGTTTAACCTATGTGGGAAGCAAAGTAAAATCGTGCGAGCGCGTAGGATTTGAATCAACACTTATTAAATTACCCAGTACCACTACCGAAATTGAGCTGCTGAAAAAAATCAAAGAGCTGAATGAAAATGATGACATTGACGGATTCATAGTTCAGTTGCCTTTGCCTAAACAAATTGATACCCAAAAAATAATCGAAGCTATTGATCCAAGTAAAGATGTAGACGGATTCCATCCTGAAAATTTTGGTAAAATGGCGTTAGATATGTCCACTTTTATTCCAGCGACGCCATTTGGAATTTTAGAATTATTAGAGCGTTATAAAGTACCAACCGATGGAAAACACACTGTGGTTATCGGAAGAAGTCATATTGTAGGTCGTCCTATGGGAATTTTAATGGGAAGAAAAGGATTTCCTGGAAATTCAACGGTAACAGTAACACATAGTCATTCAAAAAACATTAACCAAATTACCTCACAAGCAGATATTATTATTTCAGCTTTAGGTGTTCCTAATTTCTTGAAAGCAGAAATGGTTAAAGATGATGTAGTAGTTATCGACGTAGGAATTACTCGCGTTGAAGATGAAACTGCAGAAAAAGGATACCGAATTGTAGGCGATGTTGATTTTGAAAGCGTTTCCAAAAAAGCATCGTTCATCACGCCAGTTCCAGGAGGAGTAGGGCCCATGACGATTGCTATGTTGTTGAAAAACACTCTTTTAGCAAGAGAACAAAGAAAGCTATAACATTAAAAAAGACCTGAAAAACAGGTCTTTTTTATTATTTACTTCTTCTGATAATCCGATGTGAAGAATAATTCTACCGATGGATATTTCTGTTGTGTCATTTGAATTGAAAAATCACTATCGGCTAAGAAAACCAATTGGCCATATTTATCATGACCTAAGAATTTTTGTTTTACCCGTTTAAATTCGGCAAATTCTAAATTTTTAGGATCTTGCGGTTTTACCCAGCACGCTTTAAACGCAGGGAAGTTTTCATAGGTACATTTTGCGCCATATTCATGCTCTAATCGGTATTGAATAACTTCATATTGTAAAGCGCCCACCGTACCAATTACTTTTCTACCATTCATTTCTAAGGTGAATAACTGAGCTACACCTTCGTCCATTAATTGATCTACTCCTTTTTCTAATTGTTTCGCTTTTAATGGGTCGGCATTATTAATATATCTAAAATGTTCGGGAGAAAAACTCGGAATTCCTTGAAAATTCATTTTTTCGCCTTCGGTTAAGGTATCTCCAATTTTAAAATTTCCTGTATCGTGTAATCCTACAATATCTCCTGGATAAGAAATATCTACAATCTCTTTTCTTTCTGCAAAAAAAGCATTCGGACTAGAGAATTTCATATTTTTTCCTTGTCGCACATGCAAATAAGGTTTGTTTTTTTCAAATGTTCCCGATACAATTTTCACGAAAGCTAAACGATCTCTGTGTTTTGGATCCATGTTGGCATGAATTTTAAAAACAAAACCGCTTAATTTTTCTTCTTCGGGTTTTACTAATCTTGTGTCAGACTCTTTTGCTCGTGGAGTTGGCGCTATTTCAATGAAACAATCAAGAAGTTCTCGTACTCCAAAATTATTTAATGCCGATCCAAAAAATACAGGTTGTAATTCACCAGTTAAATATTCATCAATTGAAAAAGTAGGATATACTTCTTCAATTAATTCTAATTCTTCACGCAATTTATTCGCAGGTTTTTCTCCAATTATTTTTTCGAGTTCAGGATTATTGATGTCATTGAAAGCAATGGTTTCTTCAATATTTTTGCGACTATCTCCTTCAAATAAATTGATGTTTTTCTCCCAAATGTTGTAGATTCCTTTAAAATCATATCCCATTCCTATTGGAAAACTTAACGGAGTTACTCGAAGTTTTAATTTTTGCTCCACTTCGTCCATTAAATCGAAGGCATCTTTACCTTCACGGTCTAATTTATTGATGAAAACAATCATTGGAATGTTTCTCATTCTACAAACTTCCACTAATTTTTCGGTTTGTTCCTCAACCCCTTTTGCAACGTCGATAACTACAATTACACTATCAACAGCTGTTAAAGTTCGAAAGGTATCTTCGGCAAAATCTTTGTGACCAGGAGTATCTAAAATATTAATTTTTTTATCTTTGTAAATAAAGGCAAGTACCGATGTGGCTACCGAAATCCCTCTTTGACGCTCAATTTCCATAAAATCGGAAGTAGCTCCTTTTTTGATCTTATTGCTTTTAACTGCACCCGCTTCCTGAATAGCCCCACCAAATAATAGTAATTTTTCGGTAAGTGTTGTTTTTCCAGCATCGGGGTGTGATATAATTCCAAAAGTGCGTCTTTTGCCAATTTCTTCGATAAAACTCATGTGTAAAAAATTTTTGCAAAAGTAACTATTTTAAAGAATTTTCTGTTAATACTACATTATAAATGTTGTGGAATACTTATGAATTGTTATTTTTGTCAATTACAATTGGAAATGCATCATATTATGAGAATTACACGTTTATTATTTTTTATTTTTATACTTGTTCAAAGTACCGCTTTGGCTCAGACCAAAGAAATTTTATTTTCTGTAGATAATCATCCTTACTATACAGATGAGTTTATAAGAGTTTATAATAAAAATTTAGACTTAGTCAAAGACGATTCACAAAAAAATCTGGATAATTATTTAGAATTATTCATTGGTTATAAGTTAAAAGTTGAAAAAGCAAATAAAATTGGATTACAAAATAGTGTTAACTATCAAAACGAATTAAAGTCGTATCGCAATCAGCTTTCAAAAAATTATGTAAGCGATTCTAAAGTTACAAATGAACTAGTTCAAGAAGCGTATGATCGAATGAAGCAAGAAATTAGGGCTTCACATATTTTAGTTTTGATAGACGAAAGTGCATCGCCAGAAGACACCTTAAAAGCATATCAAAAAATAACCGATATTAGAAAGCGTATAGTTGCCGGAGAAGAATTTATTACTTTGGCACAACAATTTTCTGAAGATCCTTCGGTGAAAGAAAATAATGGTGATTTAGGTTATTTTTCAGCGTTTAGAATGGTTTATCCTTTCGAAAATGCTGCTTTTTCAACAGAAATGGGTCAAACTTCAAAACCTTTTCGCACCCGTTTTGGTTATCACATTGTAAAAGTTGTTGATAAGCGAATGAATAGAGGAGAAGTTTCAGTTGCTCATATTATGATTTTAAAACCTGCTAATTCTGAAATTAAAACTGAAGACAAGTCAAAACAAACTATAGAAGATATTTACAAAAAAATTCAGCAAGGCGAATCGTTTGAAAGTTTAGCACAACAATTTTCTGAAGATAAATCATCTGCATCAAAAGGAGGAGTGTTGCAACGATTTGGTTCAGGCCAATTAAGTTCAGAAGAATTTGAAAGTGTGGCTTTTTCCCTTCAGAACAAAGATGAAATTTCACAACCCTTTCAATCACAGTTTGGTTGGCATATTGTAAAACTCATCGATAAGCATTCTATGCAATCGCTTTCAGAAATGAAATCAGATCTAGAAGATAGAGTTAGAAAAGATGAGCGTTCTTTGTTAATCACTAATTCATTAGCCAAAAAACTTCGTATAAAATATACCTATTCTAAAGTTCAGAAAACGCTTTCAGCTGTAAAAAAAGTGGTAAATGATGATTTTTATAATCAAACTTGGGAAATACCTTCAAATGTAAAAGATAATCCATCTGAAATTTTAGTCATAAATAAGTATAAAAAAGTGTCATCACTTCAGTTTTTAAATTTTATTTATTCCCAACAGAAGGCGAAGTTAAAAATAAAACCAGTTGCTAAATTAGTAGATGAATTATTTGAAAAATTTATTGATGAGCAACTTACAACCTACTATAATGAAAATTTAGAAAATGAATTTCCAGAGTTTAAATATGTTATGGAAGAATATAGAGATGGTTTGTTATTGTTTGATTTAATGGATAAAGAAATTTGGACCAAAGCAAAAACAGATACTCTTGGTATAAATGTTTTTTTCAAAAATAATACTAAAAACTATCTGTGGAAAAAACGTTATAAAGTTGATATACTTTCTTCAACCGATAAAATAATAATTGATAAAGCTCAAAATTTCTTAAAAAAAGGAAAAACAATTGACTACATTAAGGAAAAATTAAACCAAGAAGGAAAAGTTAACGTCATGGTTAAATCGGGTCTTTTTGAGGAAGATTATGATATTTTACCAAATTGTAAAAATCTAACAAAAGGGAATTTTTCAATAGTGCAAAAAGAGGCTTATTACTTTATTGTTAATGTGCTAGAAATTAAAGAAGCGGGTGAAAAAGAGTTCAATGATTGTAAAGGAAAAGTAATTAGTGATTACCAACAATATTTGGAGAATAACTGGGTAAACGAATTGAAAAAAGAATTTGAGGTTAAGATAAATCAAGAAGTATTTAACAAGGTAAAAGAGCAGTTGCATCAATAAAATGAAAATTTTTACAACAGTAATTGTACTCATCTTTTTTGTTTCTTCGTGTGATTATTTTAGCGCACCAAAAGAACCAAAAGCAATTGCGCGTGTAGGAAAAAGCTACTTGTATCAAGACGATATTATAGATTTAGTACCAAAAGGCACTTCAAAGAGCGACAGTATTGCTATTGTTAAGTCGTTTATTGATCGATGGGCAACGCAAAAACTACTTTTTGAAGCCTCGGAACGAAATTTAAGCAATGATAAGATAGCTGATTTCAATGAATTGATAGAGCAATATAAGGTTGATTTATATACAAAAGGTTATGTTGAAGAGTTGGTCATCAGACAAGTAGATACATTGGTCACAGAAGAACAAATTGAAAATTATTACACTAAGAATAAACAATATTTTAAAAATGCATCAGAACTTGTAAAGTTGCGCTACATTAATTTAGTTAAAGAAAATCCAAAATTTGCAAAAATTAAAGCAAAGTTTAGTTCCTTTACCAAAAAAGATAGAAAAGAGCTCGAACAATTATCAGTAAAGTTCAAAAGTTATGCATTTAATGATTCTATTTGGGTTGATATTAATCAAGTATATGAAAAGCTTCCTTTTGTGAATATTGAGAATAAAAACAAATTCATTTCAAGCGGAATTAATTTTCAATATCCAGATGAAACAACTATTTGGTTAGTGAAAGTAAGTAAAGTATTGCCTAAGGATAGTGCAACTCCGTTAGAGTTTTTAAAGCCAACTATAAAGCAAATTATAATAAATAATAGAAAATTAGAATTAGTTAACACCATAGAAAAAGAGATTACAAATGACGCAATCAATGACAAGAAATATGAAATTTATAAATAAAAAATTCCTTTTAACCCTATTTTTAGTTAGTACTTCATTCTCCTTTGCTCAAAAGAAGGAAAAAATTGACGGAGTAATAGCCGTAATAGGTGATTATATTGTATTAGATTCAGATATTGATTTAGAATATATCCAATTAAAAGCGCAAGGTGTAGATACAAAGAATATTACGCGTTGTGAACTCTTTGGAAAACAATTAGAAGATAAATTATATGCTCATCAAGCTATTCAAGACAGTATTGTAGTAACCGATGCTGAAGTAAATAGTTATATGACTGAGCAAATTGATGCCATGATTGAGCAAGTTGGTTCATTAGAAAAAGTGATTAAATTTTACAAAAAGAAAACCGAAGATGATTTTAGAAGTTACTTTTTTGATATCATCAAATTGAATAAATTGATTTCTCAGATGCAGAAAAAAATTGTAGATGAAGTTACGATTACACCAGAAGAAGTTAGAAATTTCTTTAAAGGAATTCCAGTAGATGAAATTCCTACTTTTGGTGCAGAAATGGAAGTTGCTCAAATTGTTGTTAAGCCTGTAATTACTGAAGATGAAAAGAAACGTGCTATTGAAAAATTAAAGGAAATTCGTCAAGAGGTTTTGAATGGTTCTAGTTTTTTTAGTAAAGCAGTTTTATTTTCTGAAGATCCAGGATCAAGTTCAAATGGAGGTTTTTATAAAATGAACAGAAAAACGGCTTTTGTAAAAGAATTTAAAGATGTAGCTTTTAGTTTAGCCGAAGGAGAAATTTCAGAACCCTTTGAAACAGAATTTGGATACCATATTATTATGGTCGAAAAAATTAAAGGACAAGAAGTAGAATTGCGTCATATTTTAATTTCACCAAAAGTTTCTTCTCAAGCGGTTAAAGATGCTAAAGCAAAAATTGAAGCCATCAGACAAAAAATAAATAATAAAGAAATTACATTTGCTGATGCAGCAAAAGCTTCATCAGATGAGAAAGAAACCAGAAATAATGGTGGAGTGTTGTTGAATCCAAGAACAATGGAACCTCGTTTTGAATTGACTAAAATGGATCCTGCTTTATATGCACAAGTATCTGAATTGAAAGACGGAGAAGTTACACTTCCTATTTTAGATCAAGAGCGAGGCGGCGGCCAATTTTATAAAATAGTAACCGTAAATAATAGATTTGAAGAACATCAAGCTGATTTTTCAAAAGATTATATTAAAATTAAAGAATTAGCACTTCGCGATAAGCAAATTAAAGAAATTGCGAAATGGACTAAAGATAAAATTAAAGAAACGTACATCAAAATAAACGACGAATATAAGGATTGTGAATTCGCAAATAATTGGATAAAAAAATAATTAGCAAACCCTTTGAATTTTCAGAGGGTTTTTTGTTATTTTACTAGTTCAATAAATACACTCATTTTTCCGAATTCAAAATTCAAAATTTAATATGTCAGACGTAGTAGCCATCCAAGAATTAGTTCAAAGACAAAACGCCTTAAAACAAGAAATTGCAAAAGTAATTGTAGGCCAAGATGAAGTCGTACACCAAATCATTTTGAGCGTTTTTTCAGGCGGACATGCTTTATTAGTAGGAGTTCCTGGCTTAGCAAAAACCTTAATGGTGAACACAATTTCACAAGCATTAGGATTAAACTTTAAACGCATACAATTTACCCCCGATTTAATGCCATCGGATATTTTAGGAAGTGAAATACTTGATGAAACAAGACACTTTAAGTTTATTAAAGGACCTATTTTTTCAAACATTATTTTAGCGGATGAAATTAACAGAACACCGCCAAAAACACAAGCGGCACTTCTAGAAGCCATGCAGGAAAGAGCAGTAACTGTGGCAGGTCATCATTATAAATTAGATTTGCCTTATTTTGTTTTGGCCACTCAAAACCCAATTGAGCAAGAAGGAACTTACCCTTTACCCGAAGCACAGTTAGATCGTTTCATGTTTGCAATTAAATTAGATTATCCAAGTTTTCAAGAAGAAGTAGATGTGGTAAAAGCAACGACTTCAAATTTGAAACCAGAAGTAAACGCTTTATTTACGGCTCAAGAAATTATTGATTTTCAAGAGGTAATTAGAAAAATCCCAGTTGCTGATAATGTTATTGAATATGCAGTTTCATTAGTAAGTAAAACCCGACCAGAAAATATTTTATCAAATGATTTTGTTAAAACCTACATTGATTGGGGTGCAGGGCCAAGGGCTTCACAAAATTTAATCTTGGCGGCAAAGACAAACGCAGCTATGAATGGTAAATTCTCACCCGATATTGAAGATGTTCAAGCTGTTGCAACAGGAATTTTGCGTCATCGTATTGTGAAAAATTATAAAGCAGATGCCGAAGGAATTTCTGAAGAAGATATTATTAAAAAACTTTTTTAATTTTATTTTTAACAAATATTTGGTTGTTTTTTGATGATTTTTCAATTCTTAAATTTAATTTTATGAATTATTCAAAAAAAAGTCATTTTATTTAATTTTACTGAAATATTATTAGTGAAAAACAATCTTTACAATTAATAATTCTTTTAATCATGTGTTTTATTAAAAATTTTCAAATCTGATTTAGATTTATTAATTTTGTAGCACCATAGGATACAAATACAATTAACCTATTTATAAAATATACATAGCATGAATCTTTATAACGAATATATTAAAGAAATTGAAGAGAGAAAAGGGCAAGGTTTGCATCCAAAACCTATTGATAGTGCTGAATTATTAAGCGAAATTATTGAACAAATTAAAGAAGCCGAAAGTTCAAATAGAAAAGATTGTCTTAATTTTTTTATATATAATACATTGCCAGGAACAACCAGTGCTGCTGGTAAAAAGGCTTATTTCTTGAAAGATATTATTCTTGGAAATGAGATAGTGAATGAAATTACACCTGCTTTTGCATTCGAATTGTTGTCGCACATGAAAGGCGGAACCTCTATTGAAGTTTTACTTGATTTGGCTTTAGGAAATGATTTGGCAATTGCTAGAGAAGCTGCTGAAGTACTCAAATCGCAAGTGTTTCTTTACGATGCCGATACCAATCGATTAAAAGAAGCCTATAAAAACGGAAATGCTACGGCTGCAGCTATTTTAGAAAGCTATGCTAAAGCAGAATTTTTTACAAAATTGCCAGAAATAGCTGAAGAAATTAAAGTAGTTACTTTTATTGCTGGAGAAGGAGATATTTCTACCGATTTATTATCACCAGGAAATCAAGCACACTCGCGTTCAGATCGTGAATTGCATGGCAAATGTATGATTACTCCCCAAGCACAACAAGAGATTCAAGCACTTCAAGCGCAACATCCAGACAAAACTGTGATGTTGATTGCTGAAAAAGGAACAATGGGTGTTGGGTCTTCTAGAATGTCAGGAGTAAACAACGTGGCACTTTGGACAGGAAAAAAAGCAAGTCCATATATACCATTTGTAAATAGTGCACCAATTGTAGGTGGAACCAATGGAATTTCGCCAATTTTCCTAACAACTGTGGATGTAACCGGAGGTATTGGAATTGATCTTAAAAACTGGGTTAAGAAAACGGATGCCAATGGTGAGCTTGTTCGTGATGAAAATGGAGAAACGGTATTAGAACAAGTTTATTCAGTAGCTACAGGTACAGTTTTAACCATTAATACAAAAACTAAAAAATTATACAATGGCGATCAAGAATTGATTGATATTTCAAGATCTTTCACGCCACAAAAATTAGAGTTTATCAAAGCTGGTGGTTCTTATGCTATTGTTTTTGGTAAAAAAATTCAAACATTTGCTTGTAAAATATTAGGAATAAATATTCCAACGGTTTTTGCACCTTCAAAAGAAGTATCAGTTAAAGGTCAAGGACTTACAGCTGTTGAGAAAATTTTCAACAGAAATGCAGTTGGAAATACTCCAGGAAAAGTATTACACGCGGGTTCTGATGTTCGCGTTGAAGTAAATATTGTTGGTTCGCAAGACACAACTGGATTAATGACGGCTCAAGAATTAGAGTCTATGGCGGCTAAAGTAATTTCCCCAATTGTAGATGGAGCGTATCAATCAGGATGTCATACTGCTTCTGTTTGGGATAAAAAAGCACAAGCAAATATTCCTAAATTAATGCAATTTATGAACGATTTTGGTTTAATCACCGCTCGTGATCCAAAAGGAGTATATCACCCGATGACAGACGTTATTCATAAAGTATTGAATGATATTACAATTGATGATTGGGCTATTATTATTGGAGGAGATTCTCATACAAGAATGTCAAAAGGTGTTGCTTTTGGTGCCGATTCTGGAACCGTTGCAATAGCTTTAGCTACAGGTGAAGTTTCAATGCCAATTCCTGAATCAGTTAAAGTGACGTTCAAAGGAACAATGAAAGAGTATATGGACTTCCGTGATGTGGTTCATGCAACTCAAGCGCAAATGTTACATAAATTTGGAGGTGAAAATGTATTCCAAGGTAGAATTATCGAAGTACATATCGGTACATTAACGGCTGATCAATCGTTTACATTTACTGATTGGTCTGCTGAAATGAAAGCTAAGGCGTCTATTTGTATCTCAGAAGACGAAACCTTGATCGAATCATTAGAAATTGCTAAAGGACGGATCCAAATTATGATTGACAAAGGAATGGACAATGCTACTAAAGTTCTTCAAGGTTTAATCAATAAAGCAAATAAGCGAATTGAAGAAATTAAAACAGGCGATAAACCAGCTTTACGACCAGATGCAAATGCAAAATATTATGCTGAGGTAGAAATAGATTTAGATATTATCAATGAACCTATGATTGCTGATCCAGATGTAAATAATAAAGATGTTTCTAAACGATATACGCACGATACCATTAGACCCCTTTCTTTTTATGGAGGAACAAAAAAGGTAGATTTAGGATTTATCGGATCTTGTATGGTTCACAAAGGCGATATGAAAATATTAGCTCAAATGCTTAAAAATGTTGAAAAACATGAAGGTGAAGTAGTTTTTAAAGCACCTTTAGTGGTTGCGCCACCAACTTACAACATTGTTGACGAATTAAAAGCAGAAGGCGACTGGGAAGTATTGCGAAAATATTCAGGTTTTGAGTTTGATGATAACGCACCTAAAGGAGCTGCACGTACAGAGTATGAAAACATGTTGTATTTAGAGCGTCCGGGTTGTAACTTATGTATGGGTAATCAAGAAAAAGCATCCAAAGGTGATACTGTTATGGCAACTTCTACTCGTTTATTCCAAGGAAGAGTAGTAGAAGACACTGCTGAGAAAAAAGGAGAATCATTATTATCATCAACACCAGTGGTGGTTTTATCTACCATATTAGGAAGAACCCCATCAATTGAAGAATATAAAAAAGCAGTGGAAGGTATTAACTTAACTAAGTTTGCACCTTCTCATAAGTTATTAGTTGGATAATATTTCTTTTAACTTTTCAAAAAGTCTAAGTTTTCTTATACTTTTTACTATAGTTTTAAAACAATTGTATTATGAAAAATTCCAAAATTACTTTGATATTATTTATAGTTATTTCCATAACTAGTTTTATAAAATGTTCAAAAGCTAATGAAAATAATTTACCTGAAGCTTCTTTTATTCCATTTGAGAAACAAGAAGTTGTTGGTTATCATGACTGGTCTTTGGTAGGTCCTTCTGGAGATCAAAAAAACTTAATTGCAGACCAAGGAAATGTAATGCTAATTCATTTATGGGAAGCCAACGGTTCTAATCTTGAAGAGTTAGAAATTTTTCAAAAAGTATACGACGAATACAAAACTAAAATGCAATTTTATTTTGTAACAGAAGATTCTCAGTTAATTGTAAGAAAATTTTATGAAGAACACAATTTCAATTTTCCAATTTTTTATAGTATGAGTCCAATTCCTGTTCCAATGAAATCAGATGAAAAGCCATTTACATATTTGATAAATAAAAAAGGGAGAATTATTGTAGCACAATCTCAAAAAGCAAATTGGAATAGTACACTGTTTAAGGAAACACTTGACAAAATTTTAAAATAAACTTTAAACTCTCACGAAAGTGGGAGTTTTTTTGTTTCATTTCTTTTTTTATCTTTAGCAAAACTATTCAAGAAAACTATGGAAAATAGCGAAAAAGAATTTAAAAAAGAATTAGGCTTATTAGACGGAACCATGCTAGTTGTGGGTTCTATGATAGGATCTGGTATATTTATTGTAAGTGCCGACATTGTTCGACAAGTTGGTTCAGCAGGCTGGCTAATTGCTATTTGGTTGTTGACAAGTATCATTACTATTGTCGCTGCTGTGAGTTATGGCGAATTGAGCGCAATGTTTCCAAAAGCGGGAGGTCAATATGTTTATTTAAAAGAAGCCTACAATAAGTTAATTGCATTTTTATACGGATGGAGTTTCTTTGCGGTTATTCAAACCGGAACAATTGCTGCCGTAGGAGTAGCCTTTTCAAAATTTGCAGCTTATTTATATCCACCTTTAAGTGATGAAAATATTCTATTTGAATTGGGAATTGTAGATATCAATGCCGCACAAATTGTTTCAATTATTACAATTATTTTTCTGACTTATTTAAATAGTAGAGGTGTAAAAGACAGTAAATTGCTTCAAACGGTTTTGACAATAATTAAAATTTTGTCCCTAATCGGATTAATTGTTTTTGGATTTATATATGGCGCTAAAGCTGAAATTTGGAATGCCAATTGGGAAAACGCCTTTGTTTTACAATCTTTTGATAAAGAAACAGGTATTTGGTCGGCAATGGCTGGAACTGCAATAATTTCTGCAATTTCTGCAGCTATGGTAGGCTCTGTTTTTTCAAGTGATGCTTGGAATGGAGTTACTTTCATTGCTGGCGAAATAAAAAATCCGCAACGAAATGTAGGGCTAAGTTTATTTTTAGGAACTTTTATTGTGTCTTTAATTTATGTATTAGCCAATGTAATGTATTTGGCAGTTGTACCACTTCAAGATATTGCTACAGCACCTTCTGATCGCGTGGCGGTTGTGGCTGCTCAAAATATTTTTGGAACAACCTTAATTGCTGTGATGATTATGATTTCGACCTTCGCCTGTAATAATGGATTAATTATGGCTGGCGCTCGTGTTTACTATACTATGGCAAAAGACGGATTATTTTTCAAAAAAGCAGCTAATTTAAATGAAGCAAGCGTACCTTCTTGGGCGTTATGGGCACAATGTTTTTGGGCTTCAGCTTTGTGTTTAACAGGTAAGTATGGTGATTTGTTAGATTTTGTTGTAATTATTGTATTGATATTTTATATCCTAACTATTTATGGTATTTTCATTTTGCGTAAAAAACGCCCTGATGCTGAAAGACCTTATAAAGCATTTGGTTATCCTTTTTTACCTTTGCTATATATTGTCATTGCAACTGCTTTAAGTATTGCTTTACTGTTTACAAAATTTGCAACTTGCGGTTGGGGTGTTTTAATTATGCTTACCGGAATTCCTATTTATTATATTACTCAGAAGAAATAATTATAATAAAAAAGCCAGAATTAATTCTGGCTTTTTTAATCTACTAATAGTAGGTATATCGTCTTACTTTAGCAATATATTTTGCCAAGCGAATAACTTGATGGCTATAGCCATATTCATTGTCATACCATACATAAAGTACGATGTTTTTTCCGTCTCCCGAAACAATAGTGGCGTTACTATCAAAGATGGCTGGTGCTGAGGTGCCTACAATATCGGAAGAAACCAATTCATTATTTAATGAATATTTTATCTGTTCTACTAATTCGCCTTCTAAGGCATATTTTTTCATGATATTATTTACCGCTGCAATGGTAGTTTTTTTACCTACTTCAAGGTTTAAAACGACTAATGAGCCATTAGGAACAGGAACTCGAATAGCATTAGACGTTAATTTTCCTGTTAAGCTAGGTAATGCTTTTGCAACAGCGCTCCCTGCACCAGTTTCAGTAATTACCATGTTTAACGCTGCAGCACGACCTCTACGGTATTTTTTGTGCATATTATCCACTAAATTTTGATCATTTGTGTAGGCGTGAATGGTTTCTAAATGGCCTTTTACAACACCCAAAGTATCTTCTACAGCTTTTAAAATAGGCGTAATCGCATTGGTAGTACACGAAGCTGCAGAAAAAATCGAAACTTCATCTGGACTATATTCGTCATGATTTACACCATAAACTATATTTGGCACACCTTTTCCTGGTGCTGTCAATAATACTTTATCAATGCCTTTTGAAGTAAGGTGTCGTTTCAATGCTTCTTCAGTTGTAAAAGCACCCGTATTGTCGATAACCAAGGCATCTTCAATTCCATAAGTTGTGTAATCTATTTCTTCTGGCGAATTTGCCGTTATAATGTGAACAGTAGTGCCGTTTATAAGTAACGCATTGTTTTCGGGATCTGCTGTAACAGAACCATGGAAATCACCGTGAACTGAATCATATCGTAATAACGATGCTCTTTTTTCTAATAAAACGGCGTCATTTTTATCTCGGGTTACAATGGCTCTTAAGCGCAATTGTTGTCCTTTTCCAATTTTTGACATCATTTCGCGCGCTAATAAACGTCCAATTCTACCAAATCCATATAAAACCACATCTTTTGGTTTGATTTCATGAAAGTTTTTGGCATTTTTTAACTTGTCAATTACAAAGGCTTTGGCATCATTATATTTGTTATCTTCTAAATGATATTCATAGGTTAATTTTCCAATATCAATACGAGATGGTGGAAGGTCTAAGTCTACAATGGCATTTGCTAATTCTACCGAATCAAAAACGTTAATAGGTTTACCTACAAATGCAACTGCATATTCATGTAAGTTAATGATTTCACTGACATTTTTGTCAATTAATTGATTGCGAAATAATACGAGTTCAATCGATTTGTCAAACCATAAATCACTTATGATTTTAATAAATTCGACACCCGCTTTTCTTCGATCTGTCTGAAAAGCAATTTCTTTTTCGTATAAAGTTGTGTTGTTCATGAAATTTGGAATTGTATGTTAAAGAGTGCAAAAGTATAGATTTCAAACGTTTTCGTAAAATTTTTTCACAAAAAAAACCAGTCTTTTTTTTGGAGACTGGTTTTTATACTCATGTTGAATTGAAAACTACATAATGATGCTATACATTTGTCCGTTTTTTGTGATAATTTGATACTGCGCTTTTTGATTTTCTTTCTTAGCTAAATAACTAGAAACCGTTTCCATATCTTTTGCTTTTTGCCCATCGATACTTAAAATAATGGCTCCATTTAATAAATTGGCATATTCGGTATAATCGGGGTTGGATAGTGTTTTAATTTTAACACCTTCTTTAATTCTAAATTTCTTTTTATCAGCAGCATCAATATCTTCAAATTCAATGCCGTTAAATTCATAGTTTAAGAGTTCTTTTTTGCATAACTTAACTTGAATTGTTTTTTCTTTTTCGTCTCTTATGATACGCACCTGAACTACGTCATTTGGTCTTTTGGTGTTTATATAGGCTGTTAATTCAGCAAAACCATTGATTTTTTTATCGTCTAATTGCACAATAATATCTCCTTTTTGTAATCCTGCTTTTTCGGCACCCGAATTTTTAGTTACTTTATTGATATAAAATCCTTGCGTTTCTTTTACTCCTATTTCTTTTGCATAATTAGAATTCATTTCGCCACCTTCAATTCCAAGAACACCACGTTGAACGTTTCCAAATTGCATTAGGTCTTCAATTATTTTTCGAGTAATATTTGAAGGAACAGCAAAGGAATACCCAGTATAACTTCCGGTTGGAGAAGAAATCATGGTATTTATTCCTATTAACTCACCTCTTGTATTTACTAAAGCGCCACCGCTATTTCCAGGATTTACAGCGGCATCGGTTTGAATGAACGATTGTATGCCGTCATTAGCTAAATTTCTCGCTTTTGCTGAAATAATTCCGGCGGTAACGGTAGAATATAAGTTATACGGATTTCCTACTGCCAAAACCCATTCGCCAACTTTAATTTCGTCTGAATCACCAAAAACAGTATAGGGTAATTTCTCATCGGCCTCAATTTTTAATAAAGCAATGTCCATTTTTGAGTCGGTTCCTACTAATTTTGCCTTATACGATTTGTTGTTATTTAGTGTAACTTCTAATTCGGTTGCATCTTGAATAACGTGATTATTGGTTACGATATAACCGTCTTCAGTAATAATAACTCCTGAACCAGTACCAATTTGCGTTTGTTCACGATCACCTCGATAACCATAAATGAAATCCATAACCGGAATTTTTGAAACGGTTTTGTTTTTTACGTGAACCACTGCATGAATGGTATTCTCGGCAGCTGTCGTAAAATCGATGTTTTCTGCACCTAAACTAACATTTTTAGCATAATTAGGGTTTGCAAGGGTTATTTTACTTGCGGTATTGGACTCCAAAAATAATTTGTAAGCGCCTAATGTTACACCTCCACTAAGGAGTGATACTAGTAATAAACTTCCAAATTTTCTCATAATTTTTCATTTTTGTTTACCAAATTTAAAAACATTTTTTATTCAAAAAATCACTTTAACGCTGGTTTAACAATGTTTAACATCTTATTAATATTTGTACTTTTGTATAAATTAATTTAGGAGATGCAACTTACATTCTATAAATACCAAGGAACAGGAAACGATTTTATCATGATTGATAATCGATTGAATATTTTTCCAAAAGAAAATACGCAGTTTATTGAGCAATTGTGTGATCGACGTTTTGGAATAGGTGCCGATGGGCTGATATTATTAGAGAATCATACTACTTATGATTTTAAAATGGTATATTTTAATTCCGATGGAAACGAAAGTTCGATGTGTGGTAATGGCGGAAGATGTTTAGTGGCTTTTGCGAAACAACTCGGAATTATTGAAGCTACAGCCAAATTTGAAGCTGTTGATGGATATCATTATGCAAAAATCATTAGGAATGAATTGATTTCGTTACAAATGAAAGATGTTGATAGGATTGCAGTTCATCAAGATTATTCGTTTTTAAATACTGGTTCGCCTCATCATGTTCAATTAGTTTCGGATTTAAAAAATTTGGATGTTAAAACTGAAGGCGCAAAAATACGCTATTCAGATTTGTACGGAAAAGCAGGAAGTAATATTAATTTTGTGCATCAACTAGAAAACGACATTTTTGTAGTAAGAACATACGAAAGAGGTGTTGAAGATGAAACGTTATCTTGTGGAACTGGTGCTACGGCTGTTGCAATAGCGATGCATCATGTGGGTAAAACCAAAAGTAATTCAATTGATTTACAAGTAGAAGGCGGAAAACTCAGTGTTCAATTTAAGGAAAATAATGGAGTTTATTCCGATGTTTTTTTAGTCGGTCCGGCTACATTTGTTTTTGAAGGAATGATTGAAATATAAATTGGAACGCAGATAACACAGATTGCAGGGTTTTTACCGATTTTTTTGTTGTCTATGATTTCTATCTAAAGTGAAACGCCTAAAATCAACACGAAACAAATTTATTGTGTCTATGTGTTTAAAATTTTAAACTTGAAAATGATAACACTCAAAGGAAATACCATATACTTACGAGCACTCGAACCCGAAGATTTGGAGTTTGTATATGCTATTGAAAATAATGAATCGGTGTGGGAAGTAAGCAACACGCAAACGCCATACAGTCGGTTTTTAATTAAGCAATATTTAGAAAATGCACATCAAGATATTTATGAGGCAAAGCAATTGCGATTGGCTATTTGTTTAAATGACTCTCAAAAAGCAATTGGATTAATTGATTTATTTGATTTTGATCCAAAAAATAGTAGGGCAGGTTTAGGTTTAGTAATTGCAGATCTTGCAAGTCGAAATAAAGGTATTGGTTCAGAAGCATTAGAGTTGGTTATTAATTATTCATTTCAACAATTACAATTACATCAATTGTATGCAAATATTGGTAGTGATAACGAAATTAGTTTGCAACTTTTTACTAAATTTGGCTTCCAAAAAATAGGAATAAAAAAAGATTGGAATAAAGTACAAAACTGTTTTAAAGATGAACTTCTTTTTCAATTAATTCAATAACAAATTAAATTCATTTCCATTGAATACAAAAAAAATAATTTCAATTATAGCGGTTGCAGGAATTGTAGTAGCTTCAATTATAGGAGTGTATGTTTATATAAAAGCATTTACACATAATACCCAATTTTCTCAAGAAGAAGTGTATGTTTATATTCCTACAGATGCAAATTATGAACAAGTGAAAGAAATAGTGAGTCCACTCGTTAAAGATTTTGAAAAATTTGATTTTGTTGCTACTTCAAGAAATTACAGTACTAATGTAAAATCAGGAAAGTTTTTGTTTAAAAGAGACATGACCAGTTTTGACATGGTAAGAAGTTTGCGATTAAATGTTCCGGTAAACGTTGCTTTTAATAATCAAGAAACACTAACAAAATTAATGCTACGATTAGCAACCCAACTAGAGCCTGATACATTAGCATTAAATCAAGCATTTACAAATGAATCTTTTCTGTTAGAAAATGGATTGACTAAAGAAACTGCATTAACGCTATTTATTCCAAATAGTTATGAATTTTATTGGAATGTTTCAGCAAAAAAAATCGCTGATAAAATGGCTAAAGAGCATATGAAATTTTGGAATGCAGAACGATTAGCAAAAGCAAAAGTACTCAATATGACTCCTGCACAAGTCTATACATTAGCATCTATTGTGCATAAAGAAACGGTAAAAGCAGATGAACGACCAAGAGTTGCTGGAGCTTATTTAAATCGAATTCAACAAGATATGCCTTTGCAAGCCGATCCTACTGTGATTTATGCAATTAAAGAAAAATTGGGTGATTTTGACCAGGTCATAAAACGAGTAGGAGGTAGTAATCTTTTTGTAAAGTCTCCATATAATACCTATATTAATAAAGGTTTGCCGCCCGGACCTATTGCAATGCCTGATATTTCTGCTATTGATGCCGTTTTGAATGCAGAAAAACACAACTTTATTTATTTTTGTGCCGATCCAAATAGACCAGGATATCATTCTTTTGAAACTACTTATGAAGCACATATGATTAATGCCAAAAAGTATGCAACTTGGGTAAACAAATTGGGTATTAAATTGTAAATTTTAAAGGAACTAATTTTTAGTATTAATAGTTCTATAAAAGACTTCATATTTACTTTTAGAAAATATTAACACTCTGTAAATCAATATTATAATTTTTTTCGTATATTTGTACCGGTAATTTCAGATGGGTGACAGACGCTGAGAAATAACATTTAATGATAAAAAAAGGGTCATACATTTTAGGATTGACATTCCTAGTATTAGTAGTTTCTTCTGGTTTTATAACCATTGAAGCAGAAAAAATAGAAGGTTTTCATCTAGAAGATAACGAAATAATGGTTTACCATGTTCCGAATCAATTTGAAAACGATGAAGTGGCTATAAAAGTGCCACTTATTGGGAAAACATTCCTCGGTTTTGCCCAGAAAATGGCTTACAAAGAGTCTAGAGGTATGATACACTTAGTTAATCCTTATGGATATATGGGTAAGTATCAATTCGGAAAAAGTGCACTTCGCACAGTGGGTATCTACGATTTTCAAGAGTTTTTACAGAACAGTAATTGGCAAGACAAAGCATTTAATGCTCTAATTGCTCGTCACAAGTGGATTTTAAGAAAAGAAATTGAAAAATATTCAGGCAGAGTTATTAATGGCGTTGAAATTACAGAATCAGGGTTACTTGCTGCTGCTCATCTTGGTGGTGCGGGTTCTGTCAAAAAATACCTGAGAAGTAATGGACGTAGAGGTTTTAGAGATGGTTTTGGAACTTCATTATCTAGTTACATAAGAAAATTTGCCGGATACGATATTTCGCATATTGAAGCTGATGCAGAGGCAAAAGTAAATTTAGAATAAATTACATTTTGTGAATTATAAAAATACAAGGTCGATTATGTAAATCGGCCTTTTCTTTTTTCCATTCGTTAATGGCTTTTGTTTTAATAAATTCAGTTGGTAAAGTAATATCGCAGGCAACACATAAAAGGGTGCTTGGTTGCAATAATTGCAATAAATCTTCCATCAATTTATTATTTCGATAAGGCGTTTCAATAAACAATTGGGTCTGATTTTTCTCTTGAGATAGGCGCTCATACATTTTAAGTGCTTGTTTTTTATCGTTTTTGTCGATAGGTAAATAACCGTTAAAAGCGAAACTTTGACCGTTCATTCCACTTGCCATTAGAGCTAATAAAATGGAGCTAGGACCCACTAACGGAACTACTTGAATTCCTTTTTCATGAGCTAATTTTACAATAACTGCACCTGGATCAGCTATTCCTGGGCAACCAGATTCACTCATTAACCCTATGTTCTTACCATTTAGCAATGGTTGAATAAATTCATGATGGGCTGAAATTTCGGTGTGTTTATTTAAGGTATTTATTTTTAAATCGGGTTGTTTTTTATCTGGATGAATGCTTTTGATGAATTTACGAGCTGTTTTTTCATTCTCAACGATGTAGTCGTCGATAAAATCAATTACTCTTTTAATAGTTTGCGGTAAAACATCTTCAGGAGCAACAGAAGTTTCTCCAGGATTGGATAACGTTATAGGAATTAAGTAGAGCTTACCGTAGGATGTAGAATTCATTTTTTAGAGCTTAAATTTTTAGCAATTTTTTCACAGGCTTGATCTAGTAAGTAATAGACGTTTTCAAAACCTTCTTGACCACCATAATATGGGTCTGGAACTTCTTTTGAATCACCTAAAATTAGCGCAACTTTTGACTTTGCTGCTTCATTGGGAGCTAAATTTATAACGTCTTTGTAATTGGATTGATCCATCACATAAATTAAATCAAAAGTATCAAAGTCGGTAATTGAAAATTTTCGAGCACTTTGTTTACTGATATCGATATCGTAATTTAATGCAGTTTGAATCGAACGCTTATCAGGTGCTTCTCCAGCGTGCCATCCTCCGGTTCCTGCAGAATCAATATAATAGTCTGCTGTTAATTTTGACCGCATAATTCCCTCTGCAAGGGGAGAACGACAAATATTTCCCAAGCAAACCATTAAGATTTTTAGCGGCATAGATTACAGCGAAAGTTTTTTGTTGATGTCCTCCACAAACTTTTTGAATTGTTTGTCGGTAGCTACTAAATTATCAACAGTTTTACAAGCATGTAAAACAGTAGCGTGATCGCGATCGCCTATTTGTGAACCAATATTAGCTAAAGAAGCTTTTGTGAATTTCTTAGCAAAAAACATAGCCAACTGTCTTGCTTGAACAACATGACGTTTTCTTGTTTTAGATTGCAAAGTTTCTAAGTCTAATTGGAAATAATCGGAAACTGTTTTTTGAATGTAATCAATCGAAATTTCTCGTTTTACATTTTTAACAAATTTTTCAACTACTTGTTTTGCTAAATCAATGGTTACTTCACGTTTATTGAATGAAGATTGTGCAATTAATGAAATAATAGCGCCTTCAAGTTCACGAACGTTAGATTTAATGTTTTTAGCTACATATTCAATTATTTCATCAGGTATTTCAACTCCATCTCTAAATAAAATATTTTTTAAGATAGAAATACGTGTTTCATAATCGGGTTGGTGTAATTCTGCAGAAAGTCCCCATTTAAATCGAGATAATAAGCGTTGCTCAATATCTTGCATGTCAACTGGAGCTTTGTCCGATGTTAAAATAACTTGTTTTCCGTTTTGGTGCAAGTGATTGAAAATATGGAAAAATACATCTTGCGTTCCTGATTTACCCGATAAGAATTGAACATCATCAATAATCAACACGTCTATCAGTTGATAAAAGTGAATAAAATCGTTACGTGTATTTTTCTTTACCGAATCAATATATTGTTGTGTGAAAATTTCAGCAGAAATATACAAAACTGTTTTTTCAGGATATTTATCTTTTATTTCAACACCAATTGCGTGCGCAAGGTGCGTTTTTCCTAATCCTACACCACCAAAAATTAAAAGTGGATTAAATGAAGTTCCTCCAGGTTTATTGGCAACAGCCATACCTGCGCTTCTAGCTAATCGGTTAGAATCTCCTTCTAGGAAATTATCAAAACTATAATTAGCATTTAATTGCGATTCAATTTTTAAATCACGAATTCCAGGAATAATGAAAGGATTTTTCAATTCTGGATTTTTATTCGCAATAGGCACATCAACTTCTTGTGCTTTTACAGCAGTTCTGTTGTAACTAGGTATTTGTTCAGTAAATGGAAGTTTATTACCATAGGTATTTTCCATTTTAATTTTATACAATAATTTAGCGCTAGGACCTAATTCTTTTGTAAGAGCAACTTTTAATAATTTTACATAGTGCTCTTCTAACCATTCGTAGAAAAATTTACTAGGTACTTGAATTGACAAGGCGTTATCATTTAACTCAACTGACTGAATAGGTTCAAACCAAGTTTTGAAAGCTTGATCTTGAATGTTGTCTTTTATGAAACATAGACAGTTATTCCATACCGATTGCGCAGTTTTTGTCATAAATTCGATTAATTATGAATTGTTATTCTTATTTTTGTACAGGTTATCTTACAAAAAGAATAGGGATTTTTTGTCAGTTATTTGGGTTAGCAAATATGTGAACAATTTTCTATAAAAAAAATTTTTTTTCTATTGATTTTTAAAAAAAAAAATTGTAAGGAAATTGTTAATTAATTAATAATTATAGTTCAATATGAGAGAATATCAATTTCAAGTTCGTGTTCGTTATGCAGAAACCGATCAAATGGGAGTCGTTTATCACGGTAATTATGCACAATATTTTGAAATGGGACGTGTGGAATGGCTAAGAAACATGGGAGTTTCTTATAAATGGATGGAAGAAAATGGTGTGATGTTGCCTGTTGTGTCTTTATCAATGAATTTTAAAAAACCAGCCAGATATGATGATTTGCTAACGGTTAAAACAATTTTGAAAAGTCAGACTTCAGTTAAGATTGAATTTGATTACGAAATATATAACGAAAATGACGAGTTATTAACAACGGGTTATTCAATGTTGGTCTTTGTTGATATGAAAACTGGTAAGCCTATTTTACCACCAAGCTATGTTTTAGAAAAAATTGCTGCGTTATAAATTTAGAGTTCCTTGAGTTGAACTTCATATAAATTTTCAAAAGTGTCCAATAGATTTTGGACATTTTTTTTTCGAGTTGCAACAATAATTTCACAGTCTATTTCCATTTTTTGAGAAACAATTGCAAGATTTTTTTCCTTAATGATGCGCATTACTTTATTCATATTGGCATAACTAAAAGCTACAGCAAAGTGTTTGTCGATTGTTTTTTCAATAATTAATGATTCTTCCAAAGCCATTTGAGCAGCCGTTTTATAAGCAGAAATTAAACCGCCAACACCCAATTTTACCCCGCCAAAATAACGAACAACAACTACTAACACATTAGTTACTTCAAATGACTGAATTTGCCCATAGATAGGCATTCCAGCGCTATTGTTAGGTTCTCCATCATCATTTGCACGATACTGAATTTTTTCTATTCCAATTTGATAAGCATAACACCAATGGCGTGCCGAAAAGTGTTCTTTCTTTAAGTGTTCAATATGTTCTTTAATTGCTTCTTCTGAAGATACTGGAAATGCATAACCATAAAATTTACTGTTCTTTTCTTTGAACAAAATTTCTGGGGTAGCCTTTTCAATCGTTTTGTAGGTATCGTTTTGTATTGAGCTCAAATCAAAAATTAAATTTTTTAGAAAATAAATCAACTACATCTTCTTTTCCTACTTCTAAATTCCAAACAATAAGCCCTAGTTGTTCAGCCACATCTGTATTTTCCTTTTTGTCATCAATAAATAAGGTCTTTTTTGGATTTAAGTTGTGGTTATTCAACACAAATTTAAAAGCATCTTCTTCGGGTTTTCGCATTTGAATTTCGTACGAAAAATATACTTTTTCAAAACAACTATAAAAATCACGAGCAAAGGTTAGTCCTTCATTGTGTTCAAATTTTTCAATATGGGTATGATCGGTGTTACTCAATAAAAATAATCGGTATTTTGAAGCAATCATTTTTAAAAATTCTAGTCGATACAATGGAAAATCTCCTAATATTGAATTCCATGCACTTCTAATACTTACTAAATCAGCTTTTGGTAAATGTTTTTGGAACCCCGACATATATTCGAGTTCATCAATTTTCCCTAATTCATATTGTTTATGGAGTGCATATAAATCTTCATGCCACGCGGTTAAACCTAATTTTCTAAATTCGGAATCAATTTTTTGTTTGTCTAAATTAATAAAGACATCACCAAAGTCAAAAATAATTGCTTCAATCATAATTTCTGAAAATTTTAAGTTGGTCATCCATTATGTCAAAACGGGTGGTTGGAAAACCAGTTAACTTTGGGGCGGTAGTTCCGTTTTGAAATTTAATTTGTCCTGTAAAAACTCTAGCTTCATCCCATAAATTAGCATCGATAAACAACTGAAGTGTTTTTGCACCTCCTTCTATAATAACCGATTGAATGTCAAATCTATATAAAAGATTTGCAATAGAATGCGCTAGGCTTTTATCAAAGATAACATTTTCATAGATACAATTTTCAGTTGTTTCAAATTTTTCACTTTCGGAAATGAAAATAGTTTTTTGCGAATTGTCTTTAACATGATACTTTTCAGAAATTTTACCCGATTTATCCAATACCACACGAACCGGATTATTCCCAATATAATCTCTCGCATTTAATTTAGGATTATCGTCTAAAACGGTATTTGTTCCTACTAAAATAGCTTGTTCTTCCGTTCTCCATTTATGTACCAATTGTCTGGAATATTGATTGGTAATCCACACGGGTTTCAATTTGTCATGCTGAACTGGTTTCGGCATCTCAGGAGCAATAAATCCATCAGCACTTTCTGCCCATTTCAATATAATATAAGGTCTTTCCTTTTGATGAAACGTGAAAAATCGCTTGTTGAGTTCATTACATTCGTCTTCTAAAACACCAACGGTTACATTTTTGCCACTTTCAATTAGTTTTTTAATGCCATTTCCGGCTACTTTTGAAAACGGGTCAACGGTTCCAATCACTACATTCGGAATTTCATTTGCAATAATTAAATCACAGCACGGAGGCGTTTTTCCAAAATGACTACACGGTTCCAAACTCACATAAATTGTGGCTTCTTTTAATAACGATTTGTCTTTTACTGAATTTACCGCATTGACTTCAGCGTGAGATTCGCCAGCTTTGTTGTGCCAACCTTCGCCTATGATTTTACCTTCATGCACAATCACACTTCCCACTAACGGATTAGGATAGGTAGTTCCCAAACCATTTTTAGCGAGTTCAATACAGCGTTTCATGTAAAATTCGTGCGTCGTCATTGTACAAAAGTAGTATTTTTAAGAGTATAAAATTAAACATATAAGTCATATGAGTATAAATATACTTTAAGAAGTTAATCAAC
>ERZ888423.994-NODE-994-length-26821-cov-9.292274_pt1 | contig 26821 bp, 27 predicted proteins | sample MGYA00520523_ERZ888423 | MGnify/ENA primary metagenome ERZ888423 (study PRJEB32303, sample SAMEA104408611) | aquatic metagenome | biome: Brackish water; feature: Pelagic; material: water | place: Baltic Sea | collected 2014-06-08T10:24:00 | depth 30,27 m ...
CAAACCACTGCGTCAAGACGGGAAATTCGGGTTCCATCAGACTCGCAGTATAACATGTAGAAAAATTTTTTCCACATGTTAGCGCCAAGAAATCTGAATTGCGAAAACCGTCGAAATAGTTGCAAGTCGGGCCCCTGTAGCAAAGGTGATTGGCTGTTCATCGGGCCCCAGGCACGCATTCACGATTTGAGCGCCTCATGGGGGTCAATTGGTGGACGCATAGCCCTTGCCCTTTGTCGCGATCCGGCCATGCTAGGGCTGATACGCGACGCGGGAAAGTTAGCCGAACCAATGGACAATCAAGACGATACATGGCTGCGGCAAGCGCTGCTCTCGCTGCGCAAGACCCTGACCGAGGGTTGGCATGTGGTGCGCACGCGTGGCCCGTCGCAGGTTCAGTTCTGGTTCATCGCGCTGGCGATCGGAGTAGCTGCCGGTTTTGCGGCTCTGTTGTTCCGGCTAGGTATCGAATGGTTGCAAGCGCTGCTATATGGCACGCAGGATACCAACCACTTGCACAGCTTCGTGGCCTCGCTTGATTGGTATTGGATATTGGCAATCCCGATCTGTGGCGGGTTGGTTGTCGGAATTATACTGGACCGTTTTACCGATGATGGGCGGGTGCGCTCGGTCGCTGATGTGATCGAAGGTGCGGCTTTGAACGAGGGGCGTGTCGAGGTCCGGCGCGGTGTCGTCTCTGCCTTGGCAAGTTTTGTCACACTGTCATCTGGCGGATCGTCAGGGCGCGAGGGGCCAGTGGTGCATTTGGCAGCCGTTGTGTCGACGATGGTCTGCCGCATTATTCGCGCCGACGGCATTACCGGGCGCGATCTGTTGGGCTGTGCGGTGGCCGCCGCCGTGTCGGCCAGCTTTAACGCGCCAATCGCCGGCGCACTTTTCGCGCTCGAGGTGATCCTGCGCCATTTTGCCGTGCATGCTTTTGCCCCCATCGTGATTGCCAGTGTCGCGGGCACGCTGATCAGTCGGTTGGCGCACGGTGATGTTACAGAATTCCTGCTGCCGATGGGCAACACGCTGTCGTTCTACGTTGAACTACCTGCGTTTTTGATGTTGGGGCTGCTGTGCGGATTGGTCGCCGTGATCTTGATGCGGTCGATTTTCTGGGCAGATGACATCGCCAATTTTATCCAAGCGCGCACTGGTCTGCCGCGCGCGCTGCGCCCTGCGGTCGCAGGGGCGATGCTTGGTGCGCTGGCGATCTATTTTCCGCATATCATCGGCGTTGGCTACGAAACCACCTCTGAAGCGCTGACTGGTAAATTGCTGTTCCACGAGGCGGTGGTGTTTGTCTGCCTCAAGATCGTTGCGGTCGCCATCACCATGGGCGGGCGCATGGGTGGGGGCGTGTTTTCACCCTCGCTGATGGTCGGCGCGCTAACCGGCTTGGCATTCGGGATCGTCGCGACGTCGATTTTCCCCGATGTGTCGGGCGAGCAGACGATTTATGCCCTTGCTGGTATGGGGGCGGTCGCCGCCGCGGTTCTGGGTGCGCCGATTTCAACCACGCTTATCGTATTTGAACTGACGGGCGATTGGCAAACGGGACTGGCCGTGATGGTTGCGGTATCGCTTTCAACAGCCTTGTCATCACGGTTAGTGGATAGGTCATTTTTTCTGACCACACTGGAGCGCCAAGGCATTCATCTGGCAGCCGGTCCACAGGCCTATCTTTTGGCTACTTTCAGGGTCGCCAATGTGATGCGCGCCAAAGACACCGAAGGGTCCGCAGATGAGGATCGTTGTTGGGAGATGGTCGAAGAGGGCACATATATTGACGGCAATGCCACGCTTGAACAGGCGATGCCGATCTTCGAGGCAACCAATACCATCTTTATTCCGGTTGTTACCTTGGGCGGTGAGGACAGCCCGCCAGAGCTTTGGGGCGCGCTGTTTCAGGTCGATGCGTTACGGGCGATGAACCGTGCTTTGGCCGCAAAAGCCGCCGAGGAGCATTCCTAGATCTGTTCGACAGCGACTTTGTTGCTGTAAAAAGCAAGGTGGCCTGCGATGTCGGCCACAGCGTCTTTGGGGGTCTCGTAGGACCACGCGGCGTCGGCGATTGTGCCGCTTTTCGCTTCGATGTTGTAATAGCTCGCTTGACCCTTGTGCGGGCACGACGATGTGGTGTCGGACGCATCAAGAAACGCCATCGCGATATCTTCGCGCGGGATGTAGATGACGGGTGGATAGCTACCTTCGATCAGTTCAAGCGCGCGGGTGGTTTCCCCCAAGACTGCTCCGCCTGCACGCATCACATAGGTGCCGGTTGCCGGTTTAATCGTGATATGCTCGCCCATGTCTGCTGTCCTTGCACAAAGTTCAATATCGGTTGGTGGTCAAAGCGGCGCACAGGCTTTTTCAAGCCATACAAGTGCATCAGCGTCCACACGTGGCCCGATTTGCGCAACTGTATCCGCATGATAGCGATCAATCCAGTCGCGTTCGTCATTGGACAGTCGCGTCACATCAATCAGGCGGCGATCAATGGGTACAAACGTGAGCGTGTCAAACGCCAGCATCTCGCGCGCGTCTGCGCCCTGTAACGCGGGGGCAGGGATCACGGTAATCAGATTTTCGATCCGAATGCCAAATGCTCCTTCGCGGTAATAGCCCGGTTCATTGGACAAGATCATGCCCGATTCCAGTGGCACAGGTGCTGCGCGGCGCGAAATTCCCTGTGGGCCTTCATGGACGCTCAGATATGCACCCACACCGTGGCCCGTGCCGTGATCGTAATCCATGCCCGCCAGCCACAGTGGATAGCGCGCCAGTGCGTCCAGATGCGCACCGGTAACGCCTTTGGGGAACCGCGCGCGGCTAATCGCGATCATCCCCTGCAATACGCGCGTAAAACAGGCGCGATGTTCGTCGCTGGCTGCGCCAATCGCCATAGTGCGGGTGATATCGGTGGTGCCGTCGATATATTGCCCGCCGCTATCGACCAGTAGCAATTCACCTGCGCGCACAAGGCGGTTTGTGCTTTCGGTCACGCGGTAGTGCACGACAGCCCCATGTTCGCCAGCACCGCTGATCGTCTCGAAACTGATATCCAGTAGGGCATTCGTCGCGCGCCGGAACCCTTCGAGGGATTTTACGACGTCAATTTCCGTCAGGGTGCCTTTGGGGGCTTCAACGTCCAGCCACGCCAAGAAATTCACCATCGCCGCGCCGTCACGCAGATGCGCGGCGCGGGCCCCTGCGATTTCCGCTGACGTCTTGATCGCCTTGGGCAGCAGGCAGGGATCGCTATCGTTGCGCGTCTGAATGCCCGCCTGATCAAGCGCGTCAGCCACAATCTGCGGCGCGGTTTTCGTGTCAATCCGCACAGGGCCGCTCAGCGTGGCCAGCGCGTCAAGAAAGGCGATTTCATCATGCAGACGCACGTCCGGCCCAAGGTGACCGGCAATGCCTTCAGCTTTGCCCGCGCGCGCAAAAAGATCAACGAAGCCATCGTTATGCAGCAGCGCAAAAGCATGTGGCACGGGGTTGCGTTCCACATCCGTGCCGCGAATATTGAGCAGCCACGCGATGCTATCGGGCAGGGTTAGAACCGTCACCATGTCGCCGGCATTGGTCAGGCCTTGGGCCAGTTCAGCACGCTTTGCAGCATGGCTTTTTCCAGCTAGGTCATCATGATAGGCGGTAAATGCGGCCATAGGTGGGGCAGGGCGGTCCTGCCAGATTGCATCAACAAGGTTGGCATGTGCCACAAGCTGGATACCCTTAGGCGCAAGGGCGGCGCGCAGGTCATTCACCTCGCGCGCGGTGTGCAGCCATGGGTCGAACCCGACCTTGGCGCCGCCAGACAGACGTTCGATCAGCCAATCGGCAAGCTGGATTTCGGGCCAATGCACGGGGGTAAAGTCTGCAGCGACCTGATCGCGGACCTGCACGCGGTAGCGCCCGTCGATAAACACACCCGCGATATCCGGCAGAACGCAGGCAAAGCCCGCAGATCCGCTGAACCCCGTCAGCCATGCCAGACGCGCATCACAGGGGGCGACATATTCGCCCTGATGGGCATCGGCGCGCGGGATCAGGTATCCGTCTATCCCCTGCGCACGTATCACATCGCGCAAGGCCGCCAATCGCGGCGGGCCTTGGTCGGGGGATGTGCTGTCTGCGAACCTCTGAAACATGTGGTCCCTTTCGCGGTAGGCCTAGCCGACCTTTTTCATACCCAAAACCCGCGCGCGTTTGCGTGGATCGGTGTCAAATAGTCCAGCAAGCTGTTCGGTCATGGCACCCGCGAGTTGTTCGACATCCGTGATCGTTACGGCGCGGTCGTAATAGCGCGTCACATCGTGACCGATACCAATGGCGATCAGTTCGACCATCTTGCGTTTTTCGACCATCGCGATCACGTCGCGCAGGTGCTTTTCCAGATAATTCGCTGGGTTAACGGACAATGTCGAATCGTCCACCGGCGCGCCATCGCTGATCACCATCAGCACCTTGCGGGCCTCGCGGCGTGCGGTCATGCGTCGGTGCGCCCATTCCAGCGCCTCGCCGTCGATGTTTTCTTTCAGCAGGCCTTCTTTCATCATCAGGCCCAGATTATTGCGCGACCGCCGCCACGGAGCGTCGGCACTTTTGTAGACGATATGGCGCAGATCGTTCAGACGGCCGGGTTGCAGCGGGCGACCATCGGCCAACCATGCTTCGCGACTATTGCCACCCTTCCATGCGCGGGTGGTAAAGCCGAGGATTTCAACCTTCACCTGACAGCGCTCTAACGTGCGTGCCAGAACATCGGCGCAGATCGCGGCAATCGAAATCGGGCGGCCGCGCATGGAGCCGGAGTTATCCAGCAACAACGTCACGCAGGTATCGCGGAATTCGGTGTCTTTTTCTACCTTGAAGGATAGTGGTGTTGTCGGATTGGCGACAACGCGCGCCAGACGACCAGCGTCCAGTATCCCTTCCTCGCGGTCAAACTCCCAACTGCGGTTCTGCTGCGCCTGAAGACGGCGCTGCAATTTGTTGGCAAGGCGCGAAACGGCCCCCTTAAGGGGTTCCAATTGCTGATCGAGGTAGGCGCGCAAGCGTTCCAATTCGGCAGGTTCGGCCAGGTCTTCAGCACCTATTTCTTCATCAAAATCCGTCTTGTAGACCGCATAGCTGGGGTCAGCGTCCGAGACAGGATGCGGTGTCGGCGGATCAAGCGGCGCTTCGCCCTCGGGCATCTCGGTTTCGTCGGCCATTTCCTCGTCGGCAAGGTCATCCATCGACACCTGCGCTTGGGATGCGTCCTGCTGATCCTCTTGGGACTGCTCGGCGCTTGCTTCGGCCTCTTCGTCTTCGACGTTATCATCGCCAGTGCTGTCGGGCTGATCCTCTTCATCTTGGCTTTGATCAGCCTGATCCTCGTCATCGCCGCCATCAGGGTCATCGCCCAACTGGTCGCCGTAACCCAGATCATCAATCATCTGACGGGCGAATTTGGCGAATGCCTTTTGATCGCCAAGCGTGTCTTCCAAAGCGTCCAGCGTGCCACCTGCCTGACCTTCGATAAAATCGCGCCACAGGCCCATGATATTGTCAGCGCCTTTGGGAAGATCGCGACCCGTGGCCAAATGGCGGATCAGATATCCAGCAGCAACGGCCAGTGGCGCCTCGGCCTTGTCGCGGATTTGATCGTAACCTTTGCGCGTCGCGTCATTACCGATTTTCGCGTCGATATTTCCAGCGGTGCCCGGCATATGACGCGCGCCAACGGCCTCGACGCGGGCGGTTTCCATCGCCTCGTACAAGTCCTGCGCCATCTGCCCCTGCGGCATGTATTTCGCGCCAATTTTCGTATCGTGATATTTGTGGCGCAGCGCAAAGGCATCCGCTGTGCCACGGGCCAGCAACACCTCTTCGCGGGTCATCCGGCGGGTCACTTGCGGCAGGCGGATCGTTTCCGCCGTCTGCCCCGCAGGGTCCACCGAATAGCTGATCGTCAATTCGGGATCATTAGCCATGACCTTGGTGGCCTCGGCGAGGGCCTTTTTAAACGGATCAGCAGGGTTGTCGGTGGGTTTATTCACGTCATCCGCCATTCATTTTGCAAGTTGGGTCGAAACCCGCGTTACGTTTAACCCAAGCTCAAGCTTGCAGCACTCTCCGGCAGTTCCTCGTCGAAACAGCGCTGGTAGAATTCGGCGACTGTCTGGCGCTCCAACTCATCGCATTTGTTCAGGAAGGACAGGCGGAACGCATAGCCGACGTCTTGGAAAATGCGTGCGTTTTCGGCCCATGCCATCACTGTCCGCGGTGACATGACCGTGGAAAGATCGCCGTTCATGAATGCGGTGCGAGTCAAATCAGCGACCGTTACCATCTGCGAAATCGTTTTGCGGCCCTTGTCGCTGTTGTAGGTCGGGGCTTTGGACAGCACGATTGCGGATTCCGCATCGTGGGACAGATAGTTCAACGTGGCGACCAGCGACCAGCGGTCCATCTGGGCTTGGTTGATCTGCTGGGTGCCGTGATAGAGGCCGGTTGTATCGCCCAGACCAACGGTGTTGGCAGTGGCGAACAGGCGGAAGTATTTGTTGGGCGTGATGATTTCGTTCTGATCCATCAGGGTCAGTTTGCCATCATGTTCCAGCACGCGCTGGATCACGAACATCACATCTGCGCGGCCTGCATCATATTCATCAAACACGAGCGCCACAGGGTTGCGCAGCGCCCAAGGCAGTATGCCCTCGTGGAATTCGGTGACCTGTTTGCCGTCGCGCAGCTTGATTGCGTCTTTGCCGATCAGGTCGATCCGGCTGATATGGCTATCAAGGTTCACGCGCACCGTGGGCCAGTTCAGCCGCGCGCCGACCTGTTCGATATGCGTGGATTTACCTGTGCCGTGGTAGCCCTGCACCATGACGCGGCGGTTATAGCCATAGCCCGCAAGGATCGCCAAGGTCGTGTCGGGATCAAACTTGTAGGTCGGGTCAATCTCGGGGACGCGGTCGCCGCGTTCGGCAAAGCCTTTGATCTTCATATCGGTGTCGATGCCAAAGACATCGCGAACCGAAAAATCCTCGGTTGGTTTTGCATTCATATCGGTGGTGCCGTCGGCCATCTGACTGCCTTCCATGTCTTGGGTGTTCACGCGTTTCGGGATGCAACATATCGCGGTTGGCTGCAAGGGGAAGGGGGGTGTTGCTTTTTGCGCTGAATGAACACCGTCAACGTCCAAAGGAGCCGCGCGCGACTGCGCCGTAGGGCATCGAAACCATGATCGGTCGCGTCGTCCTTGGTGATCACGCTGCCTTTGATGGGCTCAATTCTGCGACTTCGGCGAAACATTTTGGCATTTGCCCACTTGCACCGTCAAAATCGTTGCCGAGGATCAAAGTTTCGTCGTCGCGGCGGCTTATGATGATTCATCGCACACTGCGTGCCAACCGCGGGCGGCTGCACCTTGATGGCCGAATTGGAAGGCGACAATATTTCGCTTACGGACGAAAACGGCCGCGTGGCCACTGTAACGATTGCCGATGTCAAACAGTCCAAGGGCGTGATCCATGTGATCGACAGCGTGTTTTAGCCCAAGCATTAGGCGACCGACCCGTCACATAGCATTCACATGATCGTGCGCAGCCCCACTTTGTCTGTCCCAGGGGTGGCGCATTTTGCTAAAAAGGCACCTAACCACAGGAGAACCCCATGAACCGCCGCACATTTACCCTTGCCGCCCTTGTGGCACCCTTTGCGCCCGCCGCTGCCCGCGCCCAGTCATTCGAAGTGACCCGTACCCAAAGCGAATGGCGCGCGATGCTGAGCGATATCCAATACCGCGTCATGCGCGAAGAAGGCACCGAACGGGCCGGATCCAGCCCGCTGGACAAGGTCTATGACGCGGGCACATATCTTTGCCGTGGTTGTGATCTGGCGCTTTATCCCAGCGACACGAAATTCGACAGCGGCACGGGATGGCCCAGCTTTTATGCGAGCCTGCCCAATGCGATCGAAACCAAGCCCGACCGCGGTTTGTTTGGCACGCGCACCGAATGCCATTGCCGCCGGTGTGGCAGCCACCTTGGCCATATCTTTGATGACGGTCCAGCCCCCACGGGCAAGCGTCACTGCCTGAACGGGGTATCGCTTGTGTTTCGCGCTGCCTGAACGTCGCGCCTGTTGTTCATACGGAAACAGTCTATTTCGCAAGGCGTTACTTGGTGCCACGAAGGTGCCATGTTTGCTTGGCACAGCGAGAGATTGGAATTGGAGGCCGAATGCTTCGACGCAGACGACATCGTCAACGCGTGACTGAAGGCGAGCGCTGTCGCGCACTCGCCTTCTGCGCTGTTGCGCTTTTTGGAGGCGGTTTCGCCCTTCTCGTCGTGATGCGCTTGAACGGCGAACGCGTGCTTGGGGCCGGCTTGTCGTGGTATGAACTTTGGGTCGTGATAAGCGGCACGTTTGGCGCCGCCGTGGCGTTGTTTCTTGCAGGTGACAGAATTGGCCAGCCGGGCCTGCGCGGCATGATCCGTATGATGCCAAACATGGTCTGGATCAGCTTTGTCGGGGCATTGATCGCAGGAACGCTGGCGCTGCCTTTTTACGGCACGATGTTCGGGCCGTTCATCCTTGGTGTTACCCTCGTCGGTACGCCGATGCTGGCTTGTTTGTGGTTCGCCAATCTGCTGGCCGCACATGCCTTGCTGACGGTTTGGCATAGCGAACGCGACAGCATCTTTACGATGCAGCGCGTCACATCAGCCGTCCGCACTGGCCCCGCCGAAAACCAACGTCGATCGTCACCCCGTTCGGCGGAGCGCAGGCTTTAGGTTTTGAAGTGGCGGCTTGCCTTGATCTGGTCCCATGCCCAAACGACTTCGGCCAGTTGTTCCTCTTGCGAGCGATCACCGCCATTCATGTCAGGGTGCAGCACTTTGATCAGTAATTTGTAGGCTTTGCGGACTTCGGCCTTCGTCCAGTGATCTTTCGCCTCAAGGATATCAATGGCGCGTCGCTCGGTTGGGGGCAATTTTCGCGTCGTGCCGGTTATCGATTTACCGGGGTTTTGCGTAGCATTGACGCCCAACACCTGATGCGGGTCATCCACACCCAGACGGGCCCAAGCGCGCTGTTCTTCGGATCGTTTGCTAAAGGGTTTGGTTTCGCGTTCCCAGACACGGTCCTTGTCAGTCTGCGCAATATATTCCTGTTCGGTTGCGCCGTCGAAAAAGTTCCATTTAAGGTTATATTCGCGCGCGTGATCCTTACAAAACCAAAAGTAGTCATCCAGAATATCGGGTGACTTTGGCGCGCGGTATTTGCCAGATTCCTCGCAGCCTGCATGATCGCAAACACGGGTAGAGGTTTCCGACGCACCTGACATGCCACGCCGACCGCGCGGATTTTTCTTTTTGGAGGTCGACACTGACATGTCGAAACCGAAGGGGTCATTCTTGGCCATATGGTAATCTCACCTGTTCGACTCGGACACATGACTTTAAGCCGTGTGTCAGAAGATAGAAGGGGCTAGGAGAAAAATAATGGGGCTTGCACAAGAAATTCGCACCGCATTGACGGATGTATTGGCACCTGATGCGCTTGAGGTGGTTAACGAAAGCCATTTGCACGCGGGTCATGCGGGCGACGACGGGTCAGGCGAAAGCCATTGGAGGATCGTGATTTCTGCGCCCGCCTTGGCAGATCTGTCACGGCTTGCGCGCCACCGCGCCGTTCACGCGGCCCTTGGCGACGCGATCATCGGGCGCATTCACGCGCTAACACTAGATATCAGCTGATTATTGGGCGGTGACGCGCGCGGTGTCGTCCGTGGTGGCTTCGCCATCCTCGGCATCCGCAAGCGGCGTGCTTTCATCCTGTGCAGTCGTGTCATCCGATCGATCCCCAGCGCTTGGGTCGGTGTCGTCCGGTTTGGCAAGCGCGGCTAAAGGCGCGGGTGCGGCAAGGGCCATCAGGGCTTCGTCCAAAAGGCGTGGGGCAAGCGTGTCTGTGTCCGTTGCAATTTCGCGGCGAAACACCAGCATGTTCTGAAACGCGGTCGTGTGGCCCATTATGCCCGAACGCTCTGTGCAGGGCAGTGTATCGGTGCGTTGGTATTCCCACCCCAGCGCGCCAAGCTCGTTCATCAGCGCTTCAAGCGCGCTGGCAAAACGGGCCTCAGTGCCTTTGATGCCTTTGCTACGCAGACCCTTTTTTGGGGCAGGAACGACTTTGTAAGCATAGGTGGTCATGGCAAATTCCTTGATGGGCTAGATCAACTTATCAACTGTGGCCGTTAAATCCAACGCCTGCCCTGAAAAATCGTGATCAAACCAAAAGGGCCACCCCACCAATGGGGCGGCCCTAAATCTGGTATGCTGTCAGCGTTATTGTGCCGCTTCTTCTTCTTCCTCGGCGCCTTCGGCAGCGAATGTAGCAAGATAGGCGTAAATGTCGGCAGCGTCAGAATCACTGCGCACTTTGAACGACATTTTTGACCGCGCGCGCGCATCATCGGTGATTTCGCGCAGCCAAGCAGTTGGGTCCATGACGTAGGCGACGAATGTGGCCTCATCAAAAACTGCGCCACCTTCACCAGCAACGATGATTGCATCGCCATAGCGGAAGCCTTCGATCGTGCCAGCGGTTCGGCCAGCGATGCCAAACAGGTTTGGGCCAACCCGGGCATTACGGCCAGCAAGAACTTCGCCGCTCGCATCCGCAACAACGTGGCAAGCCACACACTGGCGTGCAAAAAGCGTTTCGCCGTTTGCGGCATCGCCCGAGGCGTGACCATCAGCAAATGCTGATCCGGCCATCATGGTCAGGGCGGCGCCTATTTTCAAAATATTCATTCTCAACTCCAAGCGTTTTCTGGCAACGCGGTGTGCCATTGGGTTTGATTTATCCGGCGTCCTTTTTATACCCGCAACATCTGCCCGTCCAGAGGTGACCCAACGGGCGCGCCAATCGGTCACGCCCTTGCGCACATTTTACAGACCCAGCTTTTCGACCACCAGTTTGTTGACGACAGCCGGATTGGCCTTACCTCCCGTCGCCTTCATCACCTGACCTACGAACCAACCGGCTAATTTCGGGTTCGCCTTGGCCTTTTCGACTTGATCAGGGTTGTCGGCAATCACCGCATCCACAGCAGTCTCGATCGCGCCGGTATCCGTGACCTGTTTCATGCCGCGTTCCTCGACCAGCGCTTCGGGGTCGCCGCCTGTCGTATAGACGATCTCGAACAGGTCCTTGGCGATCTTGCCGCTGATATCACCCTTTGTGATCAACCCTACGATCTTGCCTAACTGGTCAGGTGTGACAGGGCTGTCGGTGATGTCGCGGTCATCTTTCTTGAGACGTCCGAACAATTCATTAATCACCCAGTTCGCGGCCAGTTTGCCATCTCGCCCATTGGCGACCTGCTCGAAATAGGCGGCGTTGGCCACTTCGGCAGTCAAAACGCTCGCATCATAATCTGACAGGCTGAATTCGGCGATAAAACGCGCCTTTTTGGCATCGGGCAGTTCTGGCAAAGTCGCCGCAATATCATCAACCCAAGCCTGTTCGATCTCTAGCGGCAGCAAGTCAGGATCGGGGAAGTAGCGATAATCATGCGCCTCTTCTTTGGAGCGCATGGAGCGGGTTTCGTTCTTGTCGGGGTCAAACAGACGGGTTTCCTGCGTAATCGTGCCTCCGTCCTCAAGAATGGCAATCTGGCGGCGTGCCTCGACATCAATCGCCATCTGGATAAACCGCGTCGAGTTCATGTTCTTGATCTCGCAGCGCGTGCCAAGCTCGCCGAAATCCTGTGTCGCCTGATAGCGTTCGTAATCACCGGGGCGGCAAACCGACACGTTCACATCCGCGCGCATGCTGCCGTTTTGCATGTTGCCATCACACGTGCCCAAGTAGCGCAGGATCTGGCGCAGTTTTAGCACAAAGGCCGCAGCCTCGTCCGCGCCGCGAATATCTGGGCGTGAAACGATCTCCATCAGGGCAACGCCTGTGCGGTTCAGATCGACGAATGACATATTGGGGTCCATGTCGTGGATCGATTTACCCGCGTCCTGTTCCAGATGGATGCGTTCGATCCGCACAAGACGTGCCATGCCATTGCCCATTTCAACCAGCACTTCACCTTCACCAACGATGGGATGGTAAAGCTGGGAAATCTGATAACCCTGCGGCAGATCGGGATAGAAATAGTTCTTGCGATCAAAGGCACTGTTGAGGTTGATCTGCGCCTTCAGGCCCAACCCTGTGCGCACGGCCTGCGCGACGCAGGCTTCGTTGATCACGGGCAGCATGCCGGGCATGCCCGCATCCACGAATGCCACGTTTGAATTGGGCTCGGACCCGAACAGGGTCGAGGCACCGGAAAACAGCTTGGCTTTGGTCGCGACCTGCGCGTGAACTTCAAGGCCGATTACAAGTTCCCAATCGTGTTTCGCACCGGCGATTACTTTGGGTTTCGGGCTGTTATAGGTCAGGTCAAGCATGGGGCGATCCTTTGGGCGTGAACGGGCCTTGAATAGGGTGTTGGCGGCGCGGCTTCAAGACCGCGATGCGCGCCTTACCGCCCAAAACACCCATCCGCGTGCGGGGTGGGCTGGACGGGTGGGCGGATTCCTTTGCATCTGACAGGATCTTCAACAACGTGCGGCTTGAAATCATGACATTTTCTACCCGGCCCCTGATTCTTTGTGCTGCATTGACGGCCCTTTTGGCCGCCTGTAGCGCGCCCGCACCCCAAGCCGCAACGCCCACGCTTGATGAAATACCGGCCGCAATGCGATGGGATCAGTCCGCCCAAAGCGATGGCTGGACAGCCGCCACATTCACCGCGCTGGAAACCCACGGTAACCCGCTCCTGTCGCTGGTGCCCGACGACATTGCCACATGGTGCCCCGCCTATCCCGATGCTGACCAAGACCAACGCGCAGCGTTCTGGGCTGGGATGCTGTCGACCCTCGCCAAGCACGAAAGCACATGGAACCCGAACGCTGTGGGTGGCGGCGGGCGCTGGTTTGGCCTTGTTCAGATCGCCCCTGCGACCGCGCGTGGCTATGGCTGTGACGCAGGATCAGGTGCTGCGTTGCAGGATGGTGCCGCCAATTTGTCATGTGCTGTGCGTATTGCCGCCGTAACCGTGCCCCGTGACGGTGTGGTTGCAGCAGGCGGGCGCGGGTTGGCCGCTGATTGGAGTCCATTCCAAAGCGCTGCGAAACGTGAAGACATGCAGGCGTGGATTTCAACCCAATCTTATTGCCAACCTTAAAGGCGCAAACCGCGGTTATCACCGCAGCGCCTTTTTTCTTGATTGCAAACGATCGTGCAGTGCAAAGTTGCGCCTATGTCTGCAAAACGCATTATCCTTGGGGGGATTGTCGCAGCGTTGATCGGGGTGGGTGCCAGTGCACAGCAAACCTCGCAAGCGCCCGTGCGCCCCATGTCACGCGCCGATGCCGTTGAAATACGTGACGTCGTTGCACGAGCGCAGCTGTCCGCCATTCGCCCCGTTGCCCGCCCGGCGCATATGCTGCGCTACCCAGTTGTCGTTCAAACCACTCCGTCAAGTGTGCGGCCAGTGGCGAGGGCACCGTTCCAACCGCGTGCGCGTTGGGATTTCCAACAGGACGGAGAGTTGTGGACCCGCGCGGCCATGTCAGCGATTGCGACGCACGGCAGTGATCTTGAGGTCGTCGTGCCTCGCGACATTGATGCGTGGTGTCCCGCCTATGCGCAAAACCCGCCCGAACTGCGCCGTGCCTTTTGGGCAGGGATGATGTCGGCACTGGCCAAACACGAAAGCACCTATCGCCCCGATGCGGTTGGCGGTGGTGGGCTTTGGTATGGGTTACTGCAAATTTATCCCGATACGGCGCGCCGCTATGGGTGTCGTGCGCGCACCGGCGACGCGTTGACAGACCCAGAAGAAAACCTGTCGTGTGCCGCCCGCATTATGGCAGTCACCGTGCCGCGTGACCTTGCGGTGGCCGTGCATGACGGGCGCTGGCGCGGGGTTGCGGCTGATTGGGGGCCGATGACGAACCATGCCAAAATATCGGAAATGTCCACGTGGACGCGCGGGCAGTCCTATTGCGTGTCGCGTGAAACGGTCCGCCCGCGGATGCGCCCTGCGGGTTTAGGTGGCTAGACGCCCAGCAACGAGAACGGATTGCGTTCGGTCGTGACACCTTGGGCATTCAGCGCCTTTTCAAATTCATCAACAGGCGGTTGCGTGTCAGGTGGCAGGCGCAGTTTGCGCCCGTCGGTTTTGACAAACGCAATACGATAGGACAGATCAAGCCGCCGGTCGATCCGAACCTTGGTGATCTCGGCTAATGGCACGCGGCCCTTGTGGCGACCCGATTGCCAGCTAAGTGCCGCATCATCCAACGTCAGGCGGCTTTGACGGTTGCTGATCATGTCCCAGGCCGCCGGAAGCGTGAAGATTAGCATCAAAAAAGCAATCCACCAGACCAGAGAAATCACGATCACCGACGAAATGACGATCAACCAAACTGCAAGCAGCAACAGGGCTGTCGGGGCGCTGCGTCCGCTGCGGGCAAAGCTATGAGTCATCGCGTGATACGTTTGCGTTTGATAAATGTCGGAGTCATTTTTTGCATTAAGAGAGTCCAATTAATAATTTTAGTTCAATAACTTGAAAGGCAAAGCTAACCCAGAATTCGTGTCACCATCTCGCGCGTATTGGGGGAAAGATCTGGCGCGCTGCCGATCCTTTCAAGCGCGCTACGCATCATTGCTTGGCGCTCGGTGCTATAGCGCCGCCATGTCTCGAAGGCCGCCGTCATGCGGGCTGTGGTCTGTGGGTTGGCGCTGTCGAGCTTGATCATCCAATCCGCAAGTAGGGCATAGCTCGTCCCGCTTGCATCATGGAACCCCGCCGCATTGCCCGCCAACGCCCCAAACACCGACCTGAACCGGTTGGGGTTGGTCCAGACAAAGGCGGGGTGGCGGGTTAGGTCGTCGGCCACCTTTGCAGCACTTGCACCCGATGCATTGGCCACCTGAAGCGCGAACCATTTGTCCATCACAAGGCGATCATCGTGCCATTGATCGTAAAACGCCTGCACCTGATCGGTGCCTTTGCCAACGGCCAAAAGAGACGACAGCGCGGCCAACTGCTGGGTCATGTTATCGGCATGCGCGTACTGATGGGCGGCCTGCACGCCACCATCAAGGCGCGACAAAAGCGCAAGAACCGCGTTCCCCAATGACCGCGCACCCGCGGCCTGCGCATCCGGAGAATAGGGCCCATCGATCTGATGGTCTGCATAGATGCGCGGCAGAAGGTCTTGAAGATGCTGGGCTATTTGTACGCGCAATGCCTCGTGAGCGTGATGGATCGCTAGCGGGTCAGGCGTGTGACCTGCATCGCTCAGGGCTTGGGCCGTGTCGTCCTCGCTGGGTAGGGTCAGCACCAGTGCGCGGAACGCCGGATCAAGGCTGTCGTCGCGCAGCACCGACGCTAATCCGTCAAGGTAGGCCCGCTGGGCGGAAGGAGCATCGTTGATCATCCCAAGCAAGGCATCACGGGCAAGGGCGCGCCCTGCCTCCCACTTGTTAAACGGGTCGCTATCATGGGCCAATAGGACTGCGCGTTCCGCCTGACTGGCCCCGCGGGTGAGGATCACGGGCGCGGAAAAGTCACGCAAGATCGACGGGATCGGGCGGGTGGCAAGGCCCGTGAAGACAAAGCTTTGCACGGGGTCTTTCATCTCGAGGATTTGGGTCGCGACGACTTCTGCGCCCGAAGGATCAAGCAGCCCGACCGCGATTGGAATGACCTGCGCCAGTTTGGTATCTTGCCCTGGCGTAGGGGGAGTTTCCTGTTTAAAATGAAGTGTATATGTGCCACTCTTAAAGTCATCCGTTGCCGTTATGCGCGGCGTGCCAGCCTGTGTATACCAGCGTTTGAACTGTGCTAGATCGCGCCCAGTTGATTCAGTGAACACTGCTAGCCAATCCTCAATTGTGGCGGCATCGCCGTCATGGCGGGCGAAGTAAAGATCAAGTGCGCGCCCATAGGCATCATCCCCGACCAACCGTTTGAGCATGCCGATCAGTTCCGCGCCTTTTTCGTAAACCGTCAGGGTGTAAAAGTTGTCGATCTCGACAAAACTGTCGGGCCGCACGGGGTGGGCAAGGGGGCCGTTGTCTTCGCGGAACTGGCGCGCACGCAGCAGGATGACATCTTCAATCCGCTTGACGGCGCGGCTACGCATGTCGCCGGTGAACTGCTGGTCGCGAAACACAGTCAGCCCCTCCTTGAGGCAAAGCTGGAACCAATCACGGCAGGTAATCCGGTTGCCTGTCCAGTTGTGAAAGTACTCGTGGGCGATCACGGCTTCGATGCGTTCGAAGTCGCGATCAGTCGAAGTTTCCGGAGAGGCCAAAACAAGCGAAGAGTTGAAAATGTTCAAGCCTTTGTTCTCCATAGCGCCAGAATTGAAGTCGTCTACGGCCACAATGTTGTAAATGTCTAAGTCGTAAGCCCGACCGTAAACGTCTTCATCCCACTTCATCGACAGTTTCAGGGCTTTAAGAGCAAAGGCACATTTGTCTTCGTCGCCGGGACGCACCCAGATGTTGAGCGCGACATCGCGCCCCTCGCATGTGATGAACTGTCCTGATGTTGCGGTCAGATCGCCGGCGACAAGGGCGAACAAATAGGCGGGTTTGGGCCAAGGATCGTGCCATTCTGCAAATCCCGCCCCCTGCGTTACCAAATCGCCGTTGGATAACAGCACCGGCAAGGCGCTTTGCACCCGCACAGTAAACACCGCCATCACATCGGGGCGGTCAGGATAATAGGTGATCCGGCGAAACCCTTCAGCCTCGCATTGGGTGCAATACATCGACGACGACATATAGAGCCCTTCAAGGGCGGTATTGGCTGCGGGGGCGATCTCGACCTCGCTCTCCCAGACAAAGGCCCCGTTTGGAACCGCGCAGGTCAGCCCCGTGTCAGTAACCCTCGGCGTCACAGGCTGTCCGTCGATGGCCGCGTTGATCAGCTTAAGGTGTTCGCCATGCAGAAAAAAGTCGCCAACGGCGCTGTCCGGATTGGGGCGAAATGCAATGCGGCTGGTCACGCGCGTTGCATTCGGCGCCAGATCAAACGTCAATGACACGTCATCAATCAGCCAAGGGAAGGGGGTGTAGTCAGCCAAATAGATAGTCTGCGGCGCTGCATCTTTCATGGGAACCTCTTGCATATTTGGCGGAACGGTAGGGCGGCATGGGCAGGGCTGCAAGGGGTGCGCTGTGCGCGGCTGATTGTCCAAAATGTCCTGAAAATCCTTATGCCAAAAAAGGTCCAGTATTACGCAGGGAACCGCGTTGCCCAAGGGGGATAGGTTCGGTATGTGTGCCATTGTATGCAGAACCCCAAGGAACACGACATGACCAATCGGCAAGAGATTTTCGGCCTTCAGGTTGCCAGCGAACTGGCCAGCTTTGTGAACGATCAGGCCTTGCCAGAAACTGGCGTGACCCCAGATCAGTTCTGGAAGGGGTTGTCGGATCTTGTGCATTCCCTTGGCCCGAAAAACCGCGCCTTATTGGCCAAACGCGCCGCGATTCAGGGCCAGATTGATGCATGGCATATCGCGCATCGCGGCCAGCCGCATGACGACATCGCATACACCGCATTTCTGCACGAGGTCGGCTATCTGGTGCCCGAAGGCCCCGATTTCGCGATTGATACCGCCAACGTCGATCCCGAGATTGCAGCGATCCCCGGCCCGCAATTGGTCGTGCCGATCACGAATGCGCGCTTTGCGCTGAACGCCGCGAATGCCCGCTGGGGCAGTCTTTACGACGCACTTTATGGCACAGATGCTTTGGGTGACCTACCGTCGGGCAAGGGTTATGACGCGGCGCGTGGCACACGTGTCATTGCATGGGGCCGCGGGCATCTGGATGATGTGGCTCCGCTGGCTGTTGGATCATGGGCCGATATTGATGGGCTGGCGGTCAAGGATGGCGCGCTTGTTCCGGCACTTAAGGACCCCGAGCAATTTGCGGGTCACACCGAAGGGTCGATCCTGCTGCGCGTTAACCATCTGTTGATCGAAGTGGTCATGGACGCGGACGTGCCAATCGCCAAGCAGGACCGCGCCGGTATTTCCGACATCCGTTTTGAATCGGCCATGTCCGCAATCATGGACTGCGAGGATTCGGTAGCCGCAGTGGATGCCGAGGATAAAGTGTTGGCCTATACCAACTGGCTAGGCCTGATGCGAGGGGACCTATCGGAAGAAGTGAGCAAGGGCGGCAAGACATTCACGCGCACGCTGAACCCTGATCGTGATGTGACCACCCCTGATGGCAGTGTTACACAGGTCAAGGCCCGCGCGCTGATGCTGGTGCGTAATGTCGGCCACCTTATGACCAATCCTGCGATCGTGGATCGTGACGGGCTTGAGATCGGTGAAGGCCTGATGGACGCGATGATCACCACCCTGATCGCCATGCATGATTTGCGGCGTGATGGCGGAAATTCCGCTCGTGGGTCGGTCTATGTCGTCAAACCCAAGATGCACGGCCCCGATGAAGTCGCGTTTGCGGACGAGATTTTCACAAATGTCGAAGCTGCTTTGGGCTTGCCTGCGAACACCGTCAAGCTGGGCATCATGGACGAAGAACGCCGCACATCCGTGAACCTGCGCGAATGTATCCGTGCCGCGAAATCGCGGGTCGCGTTTATCAACACCGGCTTCCTTGATCGCACGGGTGATGAAATTCACACCAGCATGGAAGCGGGCCCTATGGTGCCCAAAGGTGAAATGAAAAACACCGCTTGGATTGCCGCCTATGAGGATCGCAATGTCGATATCGGGCTGGCTTGCGGCCTTAAGGGACGCGCGCAAATCGGCAAGGGGATGTGGGCGATGCCCGACCTGATGCAGGACATGCTTGGCGCGAAAATCGCCCATCCGATGGCCGGTGCGAACTGTGCTTGGGTGCCGTCACCGACTGCCGCTACGCTTCATGCGACCCATTACCATAAGGTTAATGTGTTCGCCCGTCAGGACGCGATCAAGGCAGGCGGCGCGCGCGGCAAGTTGGTTGATTTGCTGACCATTCCGGTCGCTACTGGGCGCAATTTTTCTGAAGCCGAGATTACCCAAGAGCTTGAGAACAACGCCCAAGGTATCCTCGGTTATGTGGTGCGCTGGATAGATCAGGGTGTGGGCTGCTCCAAAGTGCCCGACATCCACGACGTTGGCCTGATGGAAGACCGCGCGACCTGCCGGATTTCCGCGCAGGCGCTTGCCAACTGGCTGCACCACGAGGTCATCAGCCTTGAGCAGGTTAATGCTGCGATGCAAAAGATGGCCGCCGTGGTTGATGCGCAAAACGCAGGTGACCCGCTCTATCAGCCGATGGCCCCTGCATTTGACGGGCATGCCTACCAAGCGGCGCTTGATCTGGTCGTGCAAGGGCGCGCACAGCCGTCAGGCTATACCGAGCCTTTGTTGCACAAGCACCGTTTGGCGTTAAAGGCGTCTCGCTAGGGACGCGCTTTACCAACCCCATGTTTCCTTCGTAAGGTAACTGTGAACCCATCCGCCGAAAGGGCACCCCATGGCCGAGATATCCCTCAGCAAGACCCGAGTTATTCTGCGCAAAACCCTCGCAAAAGGCCGCGAGTTGGGGTTCAAGCCGCTTTCAGTCGTGGTGCTGGACAGCGGTGGCCACGTCAAAGGATTCGAGCGCGAAGACGGCGCGGCACCGGGCCGTTTCCAGATCGCCCATGGCAAAGCGTATGGCGCAGTCATGCTGGGCATGGCGGGCACGGCGCAAATGGCGCGCGCAGAACAGCAGCCCTATTTTATGGCAGCGGTGAATGGCGCTTACGGCGGGCAGGTCATCCCTGTGCCCGGCGGCGTGCTGATGCGCGACAAACGCGGCAGCGTCATCGGTGCGGTAGGTGTGACTGGTGACACAAGCGACAACGATGTGATTGCCGCCCTCGCGGGGATTGCCGCAGCGGGACTGACCGGCGAGGCATGACATGCCTTTTCACTGGCTTGCGCAACGGGTATTTATAGCCAAAGCAAAAAGGTACCCCATGTCCCGCCCTGTTATCGGCATCATATCCAACAGCTATCTGATCAACGACGAATACCCGAGCCATGCAGTCGGCACGATGAATTCCTGCGCCATCGCGCAGGTGTCGGACTGCCTGCCGCTTCTGATCCCGTCGGATCCGGCACTGGTGAATGTTGCCGAACTGCTTGAGGTTTGTGACGGGTTCTTGCTGACAGGTGGGCGCCCGAACGTGCACCCCGCAGAATATGGCGAGGCGGAAACCGCAGCGCATGGTCATTTTGATCGCGGGCGTGATGCAATCGCGCTGCCGCTGGTGCGTGCCTGTGTGCAGCGGGGCCAGCCGGTATTGGGTGTCTGTCGCGGCTTCCAAGAAGTTAACGTGGCCATGGGCGGCACGCTATACCCCGAAATTCGTGACCTCCCCGGACGCGACAATCACCGGATGCCACCTGATGGCACGCTTGAGGAAAAATTCGCCTTGCGTCATGTTGTAACCGTGTCAGACGGCGGCCCGTTTCACCGGCTGTTTGGTGCGCGCGAGGTGATGACGAATACGCTGCACGGACAGGGCATCAAGACAGCCGGGGCAAGGGTGATTATTGACGGCCATGCCGCCGATGGCACCCCCGAGGCGATCTATATCAAGGATGCCCCCGGCTTTACGATGTCAGTGCAATGGCATCCTGAATGGAATGCGACCAATGATCCGGTCTCGCGCCCGTTGTTTGAAGCCTTAGGTGATGCAGCGCGAGCTTGGGCGGCGCGCTGACGCTTACCAATCGTTAACCAAACCGCGCCAAACTGGCACGATGATAAAACGATCCGCACCCATTTCACCGGCACAGTTTTTCTACGTCTTTTGATTGTGCGCAAGCCTTGGAAATCTAGCGCTGCTAAACTGGCGCTGAAAGAGGCGCCATCATGAAAACTCTCATCGTCTATGCAACTACCGATGGGCAAACCCACAAGATTGCCCGATTTTTCGCTGACTACCTGATCGAAAACGACCATAGTGTCGAACTGCTTTGCGCTGCCGATGCCACGCTGCTCGATCTGCGCCGTTATGATCGCGTGGTTCTGGCGGGTTCGCTTCATGCCGGGGGGCTTTCAGAATGATTTGAAGAAACTAGCCAAGTCACATGCCGTTCAACTGCAAGAACAGGGCGCGATCTTCTTCGCGGTCTCGCTTACTGCGGCGGGGAGGGACGAAGAAGACTGGAAAGGGCATCGCAAATGCATCGCGCAATTTGAGGTTAAATCAGGCGGGACGCCGGCGCGCGTCGTGCATGTTGCCGGAGCGTTCCGGTTTAGCGAATATGATTTCTTTCGCGCATGGGCGATGCGCCGGATCGCCGCTGAACGGGACGAAACGGTCGATACCGATTGCGACAAGGAATACACCGATTGGTCCGCCCTTAAGAGTGAGATGGATCAGTTGATGACTCCATAACGCAAGCCTCTTGCAAGGACGTGCGGAGCGCATCATGTTAGCGCCAACAATTTGGGGGGCCAATATGAAGCGTTCGCGTATCAATCAGATCATGGCCAAAGCCGATGATATGATCCGGTCTTTCGGGTTTGTGCTGCCGCCGTGGGCCTATTGGACGCCGGATGAATTTAAATTCCGCAAGGATCAAGCGCGGGCCGTGATCGCCGCGCGCAACGGCTGGGACATTACTGATTATGGCGTCGGCGATTATGACAAAATGGGGTTGTTCCTGTTTACCCTGCGCAACGGGCGCTTGGCTGATCTGCAGCGCGGAGGTGGCATGTGCTATGCCGAGAAGCTGTTAATTTCAAAGCAGGATCAGCTGTCGCCGATGCATACCCATGTGTTCAAGGCCGAGGATATTATCAACCGTGGTGGCGCGACTTTGGTGGTCGAACTTTATGGGTCCGACGGCGGCGGTCATTTCGACGAAGCTGCGGGCGGCACTGTGTGGTGCGACGGATTGCGCCGTGATTTTGCAGCGGGCGAAAAGCTGAAACTTGCCCCCGGTGAAAGTGTCACCCTGATGCCCGGTGACTGGCATGCGTTTTGGGGCGAGGGCGGGGATGTGCTGATCGGCGAGGTCAGCACCGTCAACGACGACGAAACCGACAATATTTTCCGCGCGCCGATCGGGCGTTTCGCGCAGGTGGACGAGGACGAAGCCCCGGCACACCTGTTGGTTAGCGATTATGCGCGCTGGCTGGCCTAAAGGTCTGTGCGAAGGTGCCAAAGTTCGGGGAACAATTCCACGGCCAGCATCCGGCGCAGATAATCTACCCCGCCCGTGCCGCCCGTGCCCCGTTTGAATCCGATGACCCGTTCGACAGTCGTAACATGGTTGAACCGCCAGCGGCGAAAGTAGTCCTCAAGATCGACCAGTTTTTCGGCCAGTTCGTAAAGCTCCCAATGGGATTCGGGCGATTGATATACAGTCGTCCATGCGGCCATAACTTCGGCGTTGGCGGTGTGTTGCTGGTCCAGCGGGCGCTTTAGCACGGCCTCGGGCAGCGGGATCGTCGCGTTCAAGTGCCGCAACGCCACGTCATAAAGCGAAGGCTGCGCCAGTTCGTCTGTCAGAAGCGTGGTCAGGTCGGCGCGATGCGCATGTGGCTTCAGCATCGCCGTGTTGCGATTGCCCAGCATAAATTCGATCTGGCGATACTGCGCCGATTGAAACCCGGACGACTGTCCCAACGCCTCGCGAAAAGTGGTGTAATCGCTGGGCGTCATGGTGCGCAGCACGTCCCACGCGTTATTGAGCTGTTCCATGATCCGCGTGACCCGCGCGAGCATTTTGAAAGCGGGGCGCAGATCGCTCGCAAGCATTAACTTGCGTGCGGCAGTAAGTTCATGAATGGCAAGGCGCATCCACAGTTCGGACGTCTGGTGCTGCACGATAAACAGCATTTCGTCGTGGGCCGTCGAAAGTGGGCGCTGCGCAGTTAGGATCGCGTCAAGCCCAAGATAATCAGTATAGGACATGCGTCCGTCAAACGACATTTGCGCGCCGTGATCAGCGGGGGTCACTGGGGTGGTCATGGTGTGGCCTTTTTGGTTTGGAATGCGAGGGTGGGTTGCAGGGTTAGCTGCTCATCTTCGTATTGCGCGCACCATTCATCGCCATTTTGCGCCACTGCGTAATCCAGCAAGTGGGGCCACTGTTGTTCATGTAACCGCCTGTTTTGTGTGAAATTCCGGCGTGTCCCACAGGGCGCTACCCATCACATCGGCGATAATCGCGACCGCCGCGTCTACATCCGCGCTGTCAATATAGAGCGGCGTAAAGCCGAACCGCATGATATCAGGTGCGCGAAAATCGCCGATCACGCCGCGCGCGATCAGGGCCTGCATCGCGGCGTATCCGTCCGCAAATTTGAACGAGACTTGGCTACCGCGCTGGGTGGCATCACGCGGGCTGGCAAGGGTCAGCATCGGGCAGGCCGCCTCGACCCCTTTGATGAATTGCGCGCACAGCGCTATGGATTGCGCGCGCACATCCTTCATCGTCGTCATGTCCCAGATATCAAGCGCGGTCTCCAGTGCGGCCAGCGCCAGCACTGGCGGGGTGCCGACCCGCATCCGTTCAATCCCGGCGCCGGGGCGATAATCAAGGTCAAACGCGAAAGGTGCATCATGCCCAAGCCAGCCTGACAGGGCAGGGCGCACTTTGGCGGCGTGGCGCGGCGCGACATAGATGAACGCGGGCGCACCGGGGCCACCATTTAGATATTTATACGTGCAACCAACTGCGAAATCCGCGTCAGCGCCCACCAGATCGACAGGCGTGGCCCCCGCCGTATGTGCCAGATCCCAGACCGTCAGCGCGCCGAAGCTATGGGCCTTGGCGGTCAGCGCTTTCATGTCGTGCAGGCGACCCGTGCGGTAATCCACCTCGGTGATCATCGTCACGGCGACCTCGTCGGTAATGTTTGCTTCCACGTCCTCGGGGGCGACGACGCGCAATTCATGACCTTTACCTAAAGATTTGATCAGCCCTTCGGCCATGTATAAATCCGACGGGAAATTGCCGCTGTCCGACAGGATCACGCGGCGGTCGGGGTTGAGTTCCAACGCAGAGGCCAGCGCTTGATAAACTTTGATCGACAGGGTGTCGCCCATGACCACATGCCCCGCCTGCGCCCCGATCAGCCGCGCGATCCGGTCGCCTACGGCAGTGGGCTGTGCCATCCATCCGGCCTTGTTCCAGCCGGTGATCAGCATTTCGCCCCATTCGTCCTGCATCACGCGGGCCATTTTGGCGCTCGCGGCACGGGGCAGCGGGCCAAGGGAATTTCCATCCAGATAGATCACGCCGTCCGGCAGGTAAAACATAGCTTTGGTCTTGGCAAAATCAGATAGCATATCCGGTCCTTTGAAGTGGTCGCCATAGCCTATCTCAGTCAGGCTGCGGCGCAATGGTATTTGACCACGAATTCATAATATGGAATATGTTGCGTAGCGAACCGGAGGAGCCGTCATGAATACCATAAACGTAACCGTTGCACTGATGCTGCTTGCAGCACCCGCCTTTGCAAATGAAGAGATCGCCGACAAATACCCGCAATCGGAGCTTTACGACAGTCCGGTCGAGGTGATCCCGTATGTGTTTTCGGCCATCGGTGCCACAGCCCCGCCCACTTACGAAAACGCGGGCCATAATAACAATCTGTCGTTTGTGGTGACGGGCGACGGTGTTGTTGTGGTGAACGGCGGCGCATCGGCGCGGCTGGCGGCTGCATTGCATGATGAAATCAAGCGCGTGACGGATCAACCCGTGGTGCTTGTGATCAACGAAAATGGGCAGGGGCACGCGGTGCTTGGCAACTCTTATTGGGTTGATCAGGGCGTTGATATTCTGGCCCATTTGGACGCGGTGCATGAAGTCGAAGAAAACGGTGATTTCATCTTGCAAGGCATGCAGGCCTATAATCGTGACCGAGCCGAGGGCACGCGGATCGTGATCCAGAACCTGACATTTGAAGACCGCTATGATGTGACCATCGGCGATGTGGCGTTTGAAATCCTGCACCTTGGTCCCGCACATGGGCCCGGCGACACGCAAGTCTGGATCCCGCAGTGGGGTATCATGATCGCCGGTGACATCGCGTTTCACGAACGAATGCCGCCGATCTTTGCCGATACCTGCACAAGATGCTGGATCGATACATGGGAAAACGCGCTTGAACCGCTGGCCCCGACATATGTCATTCCCGGCCATGGGCATCCGACCAATCTGGCGCAGGTACGTCGCTATACCCATGACTACCTCGTAGATTTGCGCACGAAGATCGGCGAACACATCGACGCTGGCGGCGATCTGACTGATGCCTATTATGTGGACCAGTCCAATTGGGAGATGCTTGATACCTTCGAAGAATTGGCAACCAAAAACGCAGGCCGTGTTTACGAAGAGATGGAATGGGAGTAGCGCCTAGCGCACACCCCACCAAAAAAGGACGACCGCGATGAAATGGATTGATATGCCCCCCGTTTGGTTGCTGGCCGCCGCAATTGCGGCCTGGTTTATCGGGCAGGCCGCGCCGCTCAGGTTGTCGTTCGGTGGCGCGTGGGCTGAGTTCGCGGGCGGGATATTCATTGGCGGCGGGTTGATCCTGATGCTGCTGGCGGTCACAGAAATGCGCAAGCGCCGCACGACGATCATCCCGCATCGCGACGCGGATGCGCTGGTGACGTCGGGGATATTCAAGCGCTCGCGCAATCCGATCTATTTGGGCGACGCGCTGCTCCTATTGGGGCTGATCCTGCGGTGGGACGCGCCGCTGGCACTGCCGCTTGTGCCGATTTTCGTCTGGATCATCGAGCGCCGCTTTATCATCCCCGAGGAAGGTCGCCTGCGCACCAAGTTCCGGCAGGATTTCCACCGCTACAGCGAAAAAACCCGCCGCTGGGTCTAGAAGGCGATCGCATCCAGCATCGCATGGGACACCTCCATCCCATCTGCGGTACCCATATCCAGCATCTCTTGGCGCGCAGCCGCATCTGGCAACTTCATCTCTAAGGTCAGCAAGGTGCCCGCCCCATCTACCTCAAAGGTCGTCACGATGTGGTTGTCTGGCGTCGGATCTGGGATGTGCACGCGTTCCACATGTTCAATCCGCTGGTTTGGATCAAGGAGGATCTATTGTCCGGTGATCGCAAATCTGCCACCTTGGCCGTCGTCCCATGCGAAATGGAATTAACCACCAACCTGCGATCCCGTTTCACAGATTGGCATGCTCCAACCGGGCATCGCGATCATCTATTGGCGGATCAGGTCAGGTTCTAGATGGGCGCGATAAACATGTTCGGGTGGGGCTGCAAACCGGCGGGTCACCGTGACATTCGGCATCGCCGTGGGTGGTTATCGTTGGTGGCGGCATCGTGTCGTCCTTCCATTTTGAAACTTAAATGGGGACGTCGGCCATTCGCGCCAAAACGGCGTCAAGTTGGTTGTATTTCTCGCCATATGCGTCGCCCAACATCGTCAGCCACGGCGCGATGTTTTCCAGCCCGTCCGGTGCCAAACGACACCGCCGTTTCGTGCCCTAACTGCGCCGCTTGATCAGGCCTGCATCTGTCAGCACCTTGATATGGCGCGTCACCGCGGGCTGCGACATTTCAAAAGGTGCGGCAAGTTCCATCACGCCCGCCTCGCCCTGCGCCAGTTGCAACAGGATTGCGCGGCGGGTCGGATCGGCAAGCGCTGCAAAGCTGCGATCAAGCATGGCGGTGGTTTGACAATCCATAACGCAGGCCGAATATAACTGATTA
>ERZ888423.995-NODE-995-length-26814-cov-7.442804_pt1 | contig 26814 bp, 24 predicted proteins | sample MGYA00520523_ERZ888423 | MGnify/ENA primary metagenome ERZ888423 (study PRJEB32303, sample SAMEA104408611) | aquatic metagenome | biome: Brackish water; feature: Pelagic; material: water | place: Baltic Sea | collected 2014-06-08T10:24:00 | depth 30,27 m ...
CCATTTCAGAGCAGATGTCCATTTCCGAAGACTTGGCGCCGCAGAGCACGCGACGGGTCTTCCGTGCGGACCCGCAATCCTTCGATCTGCGTGAACAACACCACCGGGCGACGTTCTCCGCCTGCCACCTGCCGCCGTCCAAGGTGCTGGTGACGATCCACGGCGAGATTGACGCAACGAACAGTCCCGCGCTCGCCGACTACATCGAACGCCGGATCGCCGGGTCACGCCAGCTGATCCTGGACCTCCAGCCCGTCGAGTTCTTCGCCGCATCTGGATTTGCCGCACTGTCCCACATCAACGTCATGTGCGACCTCACTGGCGTGCAATGGTCACTGCTGGCCGGATCGCACATCTGGCGACTGCTCGGAATCTGCGACCCGGAGCGCGAGCTGCCCATCGTGGGAGACCGCCTCGTGGGAGACCGTTCAGCCGGCAATTACCTGCGTACACGCCCGAGCGATCGCAAGTTCCTCATTCGTGGGAATGACCAGCACGGTCGTCGGTGAACCGTCTGCGGAGATTCGTCTGGCGGCCCGGGCCGGGCTGTCGTTGAGGTGTTCATCAAGTTCGATGCCGAACGCCGCTAACCCCGAGAGCGCATCGCGGCGCACCGCGGCGTCGTTCTCTCCGACACCCGCGGTGAACGTGATGACGTCGGCCGTACCCAGCACCGCCAGGTACGCGCCGATGTACTTACGCAGCCGGTGGATGTATACGTCGTAGGCCAATTGAGCTGCCGCCCGCTCAGATACGGAGCCGGACTCGATCCGTTGTCGAAGCACCCGGAAATCCGACTCGCCGCCGAGACCACGCACTCCCGATCGTCGATTCAGCATCGACTCGATGTCCTCGACGCTCATGCCGGCCGTCCGCCACAGGTAGGTGATCACGCCCGGGTCCACATCACCGGAGCGCGTCCCCATCACCAGTCCCTCCATCGGGGTGAGTCCCATCGAGGTCTCCACCGGCCGGCCACCGACGATCGCCGAGGCCGACGCCCCGTTGCCGAGGTGCAGAACGATCTGACTGAGGGACTCCAGCGGTACGCCGAGGTAGCTCGCCGCCTGTTCACTGACGTACTGGTGGGATGTGCCGTGGAACCCGTAACGCCTGATATGCCACTGGGTGGCGATCTCGTGATCGATGGCATACGTAGCGGCCGCCGGTGGCAGGTCATGAAAGAACGCCGTGTCGAACACCGCGACATGCGGCACCTGCGGGAGCGCGCGCCGTGCCACTTCGATACCCAGGATCGCCGGTGGGTTGTGCAGGGGCGCAAGCGGAGCCAACTCTTCCAGCCGTGCGATCAACGCATCATCGACCACCGTGGGCCGGTAGAGGTCCGGTCCACCGTGCACCACCCGGTGTCCGACGGCAACCAAGCCGAGATCGTCGAGGCAATGCCCGTCGGCGGCCAACGAGTCGAAGACCGCCTGCAACGCGGCGGCATGATCGAGGACTGCTTCCTGGCCTGAGTCCTGCTCGACTTCCTCGCCGATCCGATCGACAATCCCATCGGCTACTATGACACCCGAATCTGGTTGCACAACTGAGTACTTCACTGAAGAAGAACCCGAGTTGAGCACCAGCACCGAACGGGTCATGCATGCACGCCCTGGGCCTGGATCGCGGTGATCGCGACGGTGTTGACGATGTCCTCCACCAGTGCGCCGCGCGACAGATCGTTGACGGGCTTGTTCAGGCCTTGCAGCACCGGCCCGATCGCGATGGCACCCGCACTGCGCTGGACCGCCTTGTAGGTGTTGTTGCCGGTGTTGAGGTCAGGGAAAATGAGCACCGTGGCGTGACCCGCAACCAACGAGTCGGGCATCTTCGTTGCCGCCACCGACGGTTCGACGGCGGCGTCGTATTGGATCGGACCCTCGACCAGCAGTCCGGGGTCTCGGGAGCGCACCAATTCTGTTGCCTTCCTAACTTTTTCGACGTCCGCCCCCGTTCCGGAGGTACCGGTCGAATAGGACAGCATCGCCACCCGGGGCGTGATGCCGAACTGCGCGGCGGTGCGCGCTGAGGAGATCGCGATATCGGCGAGTTGCTCGGCGGTCGGGTCCGGCACGATGGCACAGTCCCCATAGGCCAGAACCTCGTCGGCCAGACACATCAAGAAGATGCTGGAGACCGTAGAGACACCTTCAGTCGTCTTGATGATCTCGAACGCCGGCCTGATGGTGTGCGCTGTCGTGTGCCTGGCGCCAGATACCATGCCGTCGACCATGTTGTTGTGTACCAGCATGGTGCCGAAGTACGAGACATCGTGGATGGTCTCGCGTGCCTGCTCGACGGTGATGCCCTTATGGCTGCGTAACGCGGCGTACTGCTGTGCAAACTGGTCGCATAGTTCACTGGTCTGCGGGTCGAGGACCACCGCTTGCGACAGGTCGACTCCGAGTTCTGCTGCTCGAGAACGTATCTGGGCTTCCTCGCCGAGGATTGTCAGGTCGGTGACCTTGCGCTGCAGAAGCCGACCGGCCGCCTTGAGTATACGGTCGTCGTTCCCTTCGGGTAGCACAATGTGCTTGCGGTCCGACCGGGCCCGATTAAGCAATCGGTGGGTGAACATCTGCGGCGTCACCACCGATGGGACGGCAATGGCCAACTGCGCCAACAGGTTATCGATATCGACGTGGGAATCCATCAAGGCGAGCGCAATGTCGATTTTCCGCTGGGACAGCTTCGTCATCCGGCTGCGGGTCGCGGCCACCCTGCTCGCCGTCTCGAAGGTACCGAATGTGGTCTCCAGGATGGGCAAGCCGAGACCGAGCCCCGAGACCAGGGATTCGACCGACGGATGCAGGGTCAGACCCCCGTTGAGAACAACGCAGGACAGCGATGGAAAGCCCTCGGCGGCATGGGCGCTGAGCACGGCGAGCACAACGTCGGAGCGGTCACCGGCGGTAATGACCGCAGCACCTTCGGTCAGCCGCTCCAACACGTGCTCGGCCGTCATGCCGGCCACCAGGACGTCGAGCACCTCGCGTGTCAGCATTGCTGGATCGCCCCGCAGTAGCGTGCCCACGACCGCGGCCTGCAACTCGGCGACCGACGGTGCGACCAGCAGCGGTTCCTCGGGCAACACGAAGCTCACGGGCTCGATATTCTGCAATGCGGCAACGACATCGGCCATGCTCAACGGGTCACACCGGTTGACCACTACCGCGGCAGTGTGTGCATGCTGGGCCGCGATCTCGTCGATACATACCTCGACGATCTGCGCGACCTGATCAGGTCTGCGGTCCTTGCCCCGCACCGCGAGCACGACCGGCGCGCCGAGGTTCGCCGCGATGCGGGCGTTCATCGACAGCTCACTGGGGGCCGCGACGTCGGTGTAGTCGCTGCCCACGACCAGGACGACGTCGCTCTGGTCGGCGACCCGGTGGAAGCGGTCGACGATGTCACCGAGCGCGGTGTCCGGATCGTCGTTCAGCTGCTGGTAACTGACGCCGACGCAATCCTCGTACGGCAGGCCCGCGGTGGTGTGCTCCAGCAACAGTTCGAGAATGTAGTCGCGACGCTCGGAATTTTCCCCCGCCACATCCCCGGACCCATCCCCGCGCGCGATCGGCCGGAACACTCCGACCCGGGCGACCGTCGCGGCAAGGCGGTGCAGGATGCCCAGCGCGATCGCTGACTTCCCGGTGTCGCCCTCCGGCGACGCGACGTATACGGCGGACATCGGGGATCTCAGCGCATCGGGCACGGGTCAAAGCCTGCCTGTCAACTGGCGGTCATGTCCACTGGCACGCGCAAGGTGGTGAGCAGGCCGCGGTGGTCGGCGCCCGGTACCGTGACCGTTCTGGCCGTTGCCGCCGAACAGTTCTTGACCAGGACGTGATCGATGCCCAGTAGCGGCGGCCTGTTCGCGTGGCCGGGGTAGGTGCGGGCGAGGCCCGCCCCGGCATCTGCGCCGGCATCCCCGTACCCCTGTTTCAGCAGACGCTGGAATGGCTCCATGTCGGCGGTGGCGTTGAAGTCACCGGCAACGATCACCGCGCCCGCCCCGGCCGCGGTGCCCACCTCCTGCAGAGTGTCGGCCAACAACGCAATGTCCTGCAGCCACAGCCCGATCGGTTGTGGCCAGGGCGCCGGGAGGTGCACCGACAGCACGGTGGTGTCGACAATCACCCCGGGGATGCGGATTCGGGCGCCCAGCATGGGCAGGGCGTAGCCGTCGATTCGGCCGGAGGACACGATGGGATACCGGCTCCAGATCCCGATGCCCGACATCTGGGGCGCGGGCACGACGACCCGGTACGGGAACGCGGCGTCCACCCCGCCCGCCGACAGTCCATCGGCAGCGCCCTGGGTCATCTCCTGCACCGCAACGATGTCGGCGTTGTCGCGGGCCAGAGCCACCAAGGCCGGTGGATCGGCTTGCCCCATACCGAGGTTGGCGGTCAGCACGCGGACGTCGACCGCAGCGAAAGTGTGCGGCTCGCCGGCGGGCGGGCCCTGGTAGCGCGGCGCGTACACCCCGACCAGCGCCGTCGTGACCGCCAGTGCCACCACCGTCAGCAGCCAGCGTCTGCTCAACCCCAACAGCAGCACCGCCGCCGGAGCCGCGAGCGACAGATAGGGTGCCACCGCCGCGAGGATGAGGGTGGGGTGCCCCGAAATCGGCAGATATCTGGCGCCCAGCGCCGACATGGCGGTGACCAGGGACAGCACACCCAGCAGCGACGCGAGAAGCCGCATCATCTCGCCAGGCTCGCCGCGTCAGCCCAGGCGTCGCAGCCTTGGCTCCAGATCACGCTTGAAGAGTTCCAGAAAGCGCATCTGGTCGTGCCCCGGAGCATGGAAAACAAAGTGGTTGAGACCCCAATCGAGGTAGTCCTTGACCTTCGCGACGGCTTCATCGGGGTCTGAGGCCACGATCCAGCGCTTGGCCACCTGCTCGATGGGCAATGCGTCGGCGGCCTTCTCCATCTCGATGGGGTCCTCGATACTGTGCTTCTGCTCGGCTGTCAGCGACAGCGGCGCCCAGAATCGGGTGTTCTCCAACGCGAGCTCGGGATCGGTGTCGTAGGAGATCTTGATCTCGATCATCCGGTCGATGTCGTCGGCCGACCTGCCCGCAGCTTCAGCGCCGTTCTTAACGGCGGGGAGCAGCTTGTCTTTATACAGCTCCTCGCCCTTACCCGAAGTACAGATGAAGCCGTCGCCGGCGCGGCCCGCGTACTTGGCGACGACGGGGCCACCCGCGGCGATGTACACCGGCACACCGCCGTCAGGCACGTCGTAGATCGAGGCACCCTTGAGGTGGTAGTAGTCGCCGTCGAAATCGACGCGGTCACCCAGCCACAGTTCGCGCATCATCTTCACCGACTCGCGCAGTCGGGCGAAGCGCTCCTTGAACTCCGGCCACTCACCTACGTAGCCGGTGGCGATCTCGTTGAGCGCCTCGCCGGTGCCCACTCCCAGAAAAATCCGGTTCGGGTACAGGCACGCCATGGTGGCGAAGGCCTGGGCGATGACAGCGGGGTTGTAGCGGAACGTCGGCGTCAGCACCGACGTGCCCAGGATCAGCCGCTCAGTGCGCTCACCGACCGCAGTCATCCAGGCCAGCGAGAACGGTGCGTGGCCGCCCTCGTGGCGCCACGGCTGGAAGTGGTCGCTGACCGTCGCGCTGTCCATCCCGTGCGCTTCGGCCGCGACAGCCAACTCAACGAGTTCACGCGGCGCAAACTGCTCCGCCGATGCCTTGTAGCCCAGTTTTAGTTCAGCCATGACTTCTTTCTACACTCGCCAGATGGCACCAGTCCTCACGGCCATCACAGACCGGGTTCACTTTGTCCACACCGACCTGGTCAACTGGACTTTGGTCACCGGCCGCGGTGGTGATGGGGACGGGGACGGTGTCATGCTCATCGACGCCGGTTTCCCCGGTAACCGCGCAGATGTGATCGCCTCCCTGGGCCAACTTGGATTCGGCGTGCAGGATGTGCGCGCAATCCTGTTGACCCATGCCCACATCGACCACTTCGGTTCGGCCATCTGGTTCGCTCGCGAGCACGGCACACCGGTCTACTGCCACGCCGACGAGGTCGGGCACTCGAAACGCGAATACCTCGAGCAGGCATCACCGGTCGACATCGCCGCCCACGTCTGGCAACCGAAATGGCTCAGGTGGTCGGCGTCAATCATCGGCAAGGGTGCGTTGACCCGCGCCGGCATCCCGACCACGGCACCGCTGACCGAGGACATCGCGGCGCGGCTGCCGGGGGCCCCGAAGTCAATCCCGACGCCGGGCCACACCGGAGGGCACTGCTCCTACGTCGTGGACGGAGTGTTGGTCGGCGGCGACGCGCTGATCACCGGTCACCCGTTGGCGCCCAGCCCGGGACCGCAGCTGCTCCCCTCGCTGTTCAACCACGATGAGGAGGGCTGCCGACGCAGCCTGGCCGCGTTGGCAATGCTCGACGCCGAGGTGCTGCTACCAGGTCACGGGCCGGTGTGGCGGGGTCCCGTCAGGGCCGCAGCTGAGCAGGCCGCTCAGGCAAGGTTGTCGTAGCCGAGCAGGAACAGCGCGGTCAAACACAGCCCGCACCCGATGACGATCGCGGGCATCAGGATCATCGTGTCGAGTTCGTCGTCGTCGAGCACATCGTCCTCGAAGCGTCCGAACAGGACGTGCGCGATTCCGGTGCGCCGAAAGGTATGCACGAGGCCGCGAACCGCGCTGGTCGTGCGTCGTCGACCGATGAACACCCGCGATACTCCGCCGAGCAGGAACGTCAGTGCCGCAGCGACCAACATCAACCAACCAACAGTCGCCTCCGACACACCAGTAAGCCTAGTGGCCGAGACTGCCGCGCAGCGGGGTTAGAAGGGTGGTGGTTCGTCCCGTTCGGCAACGATTACTGCGTTGAGTGCGCGTTCGGCGTTGATGCGGTACTCGCGCGCCTTGGCGCGCGACACACGACGGGTGGGCATCATCAGGTTCCGGCCCGGGGCCGGTGGTGGTGTGGGTTCTCTTAACGAGGGTGAGGGCGGGGGCGGCGGGGTGGTGGTGTTCCAGGTGGGAAACAACAGGGAACTCAAAGGTTTCGTAGAGTAGGTGTGTCCGCTGGGCGTGGTCACGACAACATTGCCGTCGGGTTCCTGGCTGTCTGCCCAGCCGTCCCAGAAAGTTTTCAATAAATGATGAATTCGACAGTAGCACTTGAGGTTTGCGGGGTGAGTCAACCCTGCGGGCCATGCTGAGGTGTGGTCGATATCGGCGAACAACGCCGGCCGATCGCAGCCCGGGAAGCGGCACGTCAGATCCCGGGTACGGACGAATTCCTGCAGCGCCGTCGATGGCCGGTAGCGATCTTCGGCGTCAGTGACCGGCGCGCCGATGAATCGGACCTTGGCGCCGTGAGCGATGAGTTCGGCAAGCAGCGGTGCCGGCACAATGGCGCCCTTGTGCGCGGGGATCAGCGCGGCCTTTGCCCGCTGGGTCGCCGGCCCCGCATCCTCGGGCACCAGACCCTCGCCATCCAGCAGCGGATCGACGGACTGCTCCAATGACTCCCGCTCTGCGACCACATGGACCACGACACTGCTGGCCCGGCCGTCATCGACTGCGGCGGTGCAGTTCGGGCCCCCGCAGCGGCACATCAAATGGTTGGCACCGGCGGCCATCGCGCCCACTGCGTCGGCACGGCGCTGGGCCATCGTGCGCGGATCGTCATCGCACACCGTCTTGACCATGGCGCCCAAGCGTTGCTCAAGCACAGCAGCATCGGGGTTGGTCAGTCGGCCGAACACACTCGTGGAGCCGTCGGCGTCGTTGCGGTCCCCGACGGTGAAGTAGCGGCCGCGGGTGCTGTTGCGGGTTCGCCGTATCGCACCGGGATCGAGCTGGTCGACCCAGACATCGATAGCTTTTTCCAGCTTGTAGTCAGACAGCGGCCCCCACTCGGCGGCACGCTCAGCCAGCGCGCGGTCCAACTGGTGCAGCGCGTCGTCGTCGCAAACCAGCGCGGTGCGAAACGCGATTTTAGTGACCGCGCGCAGCGGGATCTCACCGGCCAGGAACCGGCGGCCAACCTCGGGCAGGCGATCGCACAGGGTCAGAGCCAGATCCATCTGCCCCAGCGCGCGGCCGTGTCCCATCGTCAACGCACACGACACCTCGGCGGCGGCGGCATCCCACCCGTCACAGACCCACTCCGGATGCTCGCTGTCAGTACAGCGACGGCGCACCAACTCCGCGATCGCCGCCAATTTGCGGGCCTCCGCAGCTGCGGATGCCCGCGCCCAGTCAGCGATAGCGTTGATCAAGGCCGCGTCGCTCACGTCAGCGACCTCTGAAGGCCCCGTAAGAGATGGATCGAACATACGTGCGATTATATGTTCGAGGTCCGACAGGCCGGGGACTTCCGCCCAAAACTTGACACATGTAAAGTTTGATCGCATGGAGACCATTCACGGCAGGACCATCGCCATCACCGGCGCGGCACGAGGCATCGGTTTTGCCACCGCCAAGGCTCTTCTGGCGCGGGGGGCGCGCGTGGTCATCGGCGACCGCGAGGTGGCGTTGCAGGAGTCGGCGGTCGCACAGCTGAGCGCGCTCGGACAGGTGTCGGGCTATCCCTTGGACGTCACCGACCGCGATTCGTTCGCCACCTTCCTCAACAAGGCCCGCACCGATGGGAATGGCCACATCGACGCGTTGATCAACAACGCGGGCGTGATGCCGGTCGGCCCGTTCCTCGAACAGTCCGAGCAATCGATCCGATCCGCGATCGAGGTCAACTTCTACGGCGTTCTCACCGGATGCCAGCTGGTCCTTCCCGAGATGGCGGCCAGGCGCAGCGGTCACATCGTCAACATCGCGTCACTGGCGGGCATGCTCGCATTGCCTGGCCAAATCGTTTACGCCGGAACGAAGTTCGCCGTGGTCGGGTTGACGACCGCGATGGCCGACGAATTCGCCCCCCAGGGCGTCGATGTCAGTTGCGTGATGCCGACGTTCACCAACACCGAACTCCTGACGGGCACCCACACGTCGTCAGCCCAGAAGCCGGTGGAGCCTGAGGACATCGCGGCGGCGGTTATCAAAGTGCTCGAGAAGCCGACCACGTTGGTCTCGGTCCCGCCCGCGCTGCGGTTCGTCAGCGCAATCACGCCGACCCTGGCGCCCAAGGCGAGGCGCTGGCTCTCCCACAAGATGGGAAACGACACGGTGTTCCTCGACTTCGACCGCACCGCGCGCGACGGCTACGAGCGACGCGCGCAGTCCGCGCTGGGCGTTGTGGAGTCACCAGGCGGCCAGGACTAACACCCAGTTCACCTCAGCCTCAGCTGCGCGGTGGAAGGGCCGGAGGCAGCGAGGCGCAGGCCTGTAATGCGCCGGCCCAGGTGTCCTGGTCAATACCCGGTGGGGCAGGTGGCGGTGCACCGTTGTCGACCGTGCACTGTGCAAACGCCTCCCGTTACGACTGCCATTCGGTTCGATGATGCGATCACGGTTTCCCTCTCGATTCGTGGTGTCGGCAACCGTATGACCGCTTCATTGGCAGGCATTAGTCGTGAGTTATGCACCAGCTATTGAGGCAAACGTATTGAGGCAAACGCCCGCAAGAGATCAACTGGTGAACTGCGGCAGTAACTCGCCCATCCGATAGGCCTCGGCGATGTCGAGGTAGTCCTCGGACGCGCCGGCGAACACCCCGCGCGCGACCCCTTGGACGACTACGCCAACTAGGCCAACTAGGGCAACTAGGCCAACTAGGCCAACTAGGCCAGCGCCCGGTCCAGGTCCGCGATGAGATCTTCGGTGCCTTCCAACCCGACCGAGACCCGCACCACGGCGTCGCCCAACCCGATCGCGGCCCGACCTTCCGGGCCCATCGCCCGATGCGTCGTCGTCGCCGGATGGGTGATCAGCGACTTGGAATCCCCGAGGTTGTTCGAGATGTCGATGACCCGCAGCTTGTCCAGCACCTCGAACGCACGCTCCTTGCCACGGCCCTCCGGGCAGTCGAGTTCGAAGGTCACCACAGTGCCGCCACCGGTCATCTGCCGCCTGGCCAGGTCGTACTGCGGATGCGACTTTAGGAACGGGTAGCGAACCCACCGCACAGAGGAATTGGACTCGAGGAACTCAGCGATCCGGTGCGCCGACGAATTCTGGTAATGCACCCGTAATTCCAGCGTCTCAAGGCCCTTCAGAAGGGTCCACGCGTTGAATGGGCTGAGCGCCGGACCCGTGTGCCGCATCAGCTTCTGTACGGGCTCGTCAATGTACTGCTGGCTGCCGAGGATCGCACCGCCCAGGACCCGGCCCTGGCCGTCGATGTGCTTGGTGCCCGAATAGACGACGACATCTACACCCAGCGGGAAACCCTGTTGCAGAATCGGTGTCGCGAAGATGTTGTCCAGCACCACTTTTGCGCCGGCACCGTGCGCCAGGTCGCACACCGCGGCAATGTCGACCAGCTGTTGCATCGGGTTCGACGGCGTCTCGAAGAACACCGCCCGGGTGGGCTTGGACGAGTCGGAAAGCGCTTCCTCCCACTGGGAGAGGTCATCGCCGTCGACGAACACCGTCTCCACGCCCCAGCGCGGGAGGATCTCGTTGCACACCACAAAGCACGACCCGAACAGACTGCGCGCCGCGACCAATCGGTCGCCGGCCGAAAGTAGCGCACCTAACGACGTGAATACCGCAGACATCCCACTGGCAGTCGCAAAGCAGGCGGGGGCCCCCTCGATCAGTCGCAGTCGCTCCTCGAACATCGATACCGTCGGGTTGCCGTAGCGCGAGTAGACGTAGCGGTCGATCTCGCCGGTGAACGCTTTCTCTGCATCGGCTGCGGTCTTGTAGACGTAGCCCGACGTCAGGTACAGCGCCTCGGCGGTTTCCTCGAAGCCCGACCGCAGCAGCCCGCCACGCACACCGATGGTGGCCCGGCTGACACCCTCGGGGAGTTGGGTCGGTACCCGCACCGACGGCACCGGCTGATCGTGGCTGCTGCTCACGACTGTCTCCATGGCAGTCCGAGGGCCCGCCAGCCCGTACTTCCGCGGTGACCTTGGGCGTCGAGGTTGCCTTCGAAGCCGTCCAGCATGTTGTAGGAGGGGGCGATACCCGCGGCCGTGGCCGCTTGGGCCGCCGGGATGGAACGGTTGCCTGAGCGACACAGAAACACCGCCGCCCGATCGCCGGGTGTGATGCCCGAGGCCAGCAGATCATCGACGAAGCCGTCGTTGCACGCGCCGTCGCTGCGATTCCACTCGACGTAGACGACGTCGCGGTCCAGGCTGGAGAGGTCGGCAACCCCGACGAAACGCCACTCCGCCTGCGTACGGCAGTCGACCAGGACGGCGTCGGGGTCCTCGCTCAGCATCTGCCAAGCCTCCTCAGGCGTGACATCTCCGGCGTAACTCACGGTCGTGAGTGTCCCACAGCTATTTGGGGCCGGTCGAACAGACCTTCCATGCACCGTCCTGCCGCACGAACGCGATCTCAGCCGTCTCCTCGTCGTCGGGAAACTTGTCGAAGTGGTAGGCGACATCGGCGGTGGCCTTTTCGCCGTCGATGGCTACATTGGTCGCGCTGTCGATGAAGCGTTCACCTAGCTTTGCAGACGAATCACGTTGTCCGGTAATTACCTTTGACTCGACACCTTGCTGCTCCACGCAGGTATATTGACGGAAGTCGGCGTAGTCCTGGCGCTGCAGCGCGTCGTTCTGCGCAACCACGGCACGCCTGATCTGCTGGTCATCGGTGAGTTCGTCACTCGAAAACACATTGAGCAACCCGATGACAATCAGAACGGCGACGACGATCGCCAGCGCGCCCAGAATCGGGGCCGGCGTGGCGCCAACCGACGAGTCAGACGGTTCGCTCACCGGAGCCTGCGTAGAGCCGTCGCGACGCGCCGAGCGCGGTCGCGTGCCACGATCGGATCAGGTGCGGTTGCCAGCGAAAGCGCGGACCAACCCCGCCCCCCGGGCGCATCGGATCGGCTGAACAGACGGACGTCGCTTTCGGCGACGGCCAGTGCATCCGCCAACACCCCACGCATCCGGACGTCGTCGGCATGAAGACTTCCTGACTCCACCGACCCTGCGGCCGACTCCGGGGCCGACTCCGGGGCCGACTCCGAGACATAGCTCACCTGTGCGGCGCCGGGCGAAATCATGATGGTGTCCACGGGAAGCCCGAGGATAGCCCGGGCGTGCAACTCGAACTCGGAGAGCCGCTGCGAGCGTAGGGTCACCAGCCCACTGTCATGGGGCCGTGGCCGAACGTCGGCGAAATAGACCTCGTCGCCGCACACCAACAGCTCCACGCTGAAAACGCCGCGGCCACCCATCGAATTGACGATGCGGGCGGCGATCGACTTTGCGGCATCCAGCGCGGCCGGTGAGAGTTGCTGGGGTTGCCAGGATTCGAGAGTGTCGCCGTCGCACTGGCGGTGACCGATCGGCTCACAGAAATGCACCACCGGTCCCGCTGGACCGGTGGTGCGCACCGTCAGCAACGTCACCTCGGCATCGACCTCTACCACGGTTTCGGCCATCACACGTTGCAGGCTGAGCCGGCCCCCGGCGACTGCGCGTCGCCAGCCAGCTTCGACGTCCTCGGCCGTGCGCAACACCGACTCGCCTTCACCGGGAGCCGCGGCCACAGGCTTGACCACCAACGGGAAACCCGCGTGCTCGGCGATCGCGGTGAGCTCCGCGGCAGAACCGGCGAACCAGAACGGGCAGGTGGGCAGTCCCAACTCGTCGGCCGCGAGCCGACGCAGCCCCTCACCGTCCAGCGACAGGCGAGTGCTGCGCGGCGTCGGAAACACCTCCGCGCCGCCGCGCTCGGCGATCGTGATCAGCGCGTCCGTCGCTACCGCGACGGCGTCGGCGACCACGTAGTCCGGTTTCTCAGCGTCGATCAGCTCGGTGAGTGCTTCAGCATCGGTCATCCTGATCACCGCGGCCCGGTCCGCGACGGCGTGCGCGGGCGCCTCGGCGTACCGGTCCACGGCGATCACCTGGGCACCTAGACGCTGGAACGCCAGCGCCAGCTCGCGACTGCGCTCCCCGGCACCGAGCAGCATCACCACTGCCGAACCGGGTGCGGGCGAGTCCGTCTGCTCGGTCGGCGTGTTGCGGGCTGTCATGTTGCCGTCCGTCATATCACTCATGGACCATCCACCCTGCCAGAACCCGTCCCCCGAGGAGTCGCGCCATGCGCAACGGGGCGGTCGAGTTGCACATCGAGTCGCACCTGGAAGGAGCGCACCGCCTCGATGTCGCCGTCGGGCAGGTCGGCGAGCGAGATCCGGGTGTGTAGGACCGCAAAGTTATGCCCAATCCGGTCCGATTCGGCCGCCAGTGGCCGCGCGTCGCCGGCGATCAGCGCCTCCAGCGCGGTCCTACCGTCGTCCTGCACGCCAACGATCTGAAATATTGGCCCGTATGGTCCGTCGCTTATCTTGGGTCCTCGCGCTCGTCATCGTCGCTGTGTCGGGCGCGCTGATGGGACTCCTCGGCGGCGGTGACTCGGCTGAGCAATCGCCGGTGCCCGTACCTGCGGGCGCAGAGTCGGCTCGTGCCGACGCCGCACGCGCCCAGTTCCCCGGTGGCGACCTCGTCCCGGTAATCCTGGTGGTCAGCCGCGGCGACGGCGCCGCGTTGACTCCGGCCGACCTGGAGGCGGCCGATCAGGCTCGACAGCGCATGCTCGCGGTGGCCGGGGCGAGCGGTCCGCCCGCCCAGGTTTCCGAAGACCGACGAGCCGCAGTGGCGGTGGTGCCGCTGCAGGCAGACCTGTCCGGGTTCGCGCTCAATGACCAAGTCAAGGCGTTGCGCGCAGCCGCTGTCGAAGGGCTTCCCGCCGATGTTCGAGCCGAGGTCACCGGCGGGCCGGCCTTCGGCGCAGACATCGCCGACTCTTTCTCGGGCGCGAATCTGACACTGCTGATCGTCACCGCGGCAGTGGTGGCGCTACTGCTGATCATCACCTACCGTTCCCCGGTGCTGTGGCTGGCGCCACTGTTGGTGATCGGCTTCGCCGACCGGGTCGGCGCCGTCGTCGGCTCGGCAGTGGCCGAAGCCGTGGGCATGACACCGGACGGATCGACGTCGGGGATCACCAGCGTTCTGGTTTTCGGTGCAGGCACCAACTATGCACTGTTACTGATCTCGCGGTACCGAGAAGAGTTGGGGCGTAACCCGTCCCATCAGGATGCTTTGGACGCTGCCGTCCGCCGTGCCGGTCCGGCCATTATCGCCAGCAACGCGACCGTGGTGCTGGCATTACTGACGTTGCTGTTGGCCTCATCTCCGAGTACCCGCAGCCTGGGGGTCCAGGCCGCCTCCGGCCTGCTGGTCGCGGCAGTGTTCGTGCTGCTGGTCCTTCCCCCGCTGCTAGGCGTTTTCGGCCGGAAGCTCTTCTGGCCGTTCATCCCTCAGGTAGGGGACAGGGCGCTCACCGACAGCGGGATCTGGCACCGCGTAGCCGCCGCCGTCGCGCGACGACCCGCCCAGGTCGCGGTGGTCTCGATCGGCGCACTGGCGCTGCTGTGCACCGGGTTGTTCAGCACGCCACTGGGCTTGTCACAGACCGAGCAGTTCCGCGTCCAGGCCGAATCGGTCGACGGCTTCGACACACTGGCGGCACACTTCCCCAGCGGACTGACCGATCCCACCCAGGTGATCGCGGCGACCGACCGCGCCGCCGAGGTGCAACGCGCGATCGAAGACACACCCGGCGTCGTGTCGGTGGCACCGGCGGGCACCGCACCCAACGGACTGAGCCAGTGGTCGGTCGTCCTTGCCGGCGCCCCAGCGTCGGATGAAGCTTTCGACACCATTGATGGACTTCGCAATTCAGTTCATCAGGTCGATGCCGATGGACTCGTCGGGGGCTCCGACGCCAAGGCACGAGACGCGGCTACTGCCGCCGGCCACGACCGCGCGGTAGTCGTGCCCGCCATCCTCGCCGTGGTCCTACTGGTGCTGTACGGGTTGCTGCGCTCAGCACTGGCGCCGTTGATCCTGGTGGCCGTCACGGTGTTGAGCGCGCTGGCCGCCCTCGGACTGGGCGGCTGGGCGAGCGTCCATGTGTTCGGATTCCCAGCACTGGACAACACCGCCCCGCTGTTCGCGTTCCTGTTCCTGGTGGCGCTCGGGGTGGACTACACAATCTTTCTGGTGACCCGTGCCCGCGAGGAGACACCGGAGCACGGCACACGCGACGGCATCATCAGGGCAGTCTCGGCGACCGGGGCGGTGATCAGCAGCGCAGGAATCGTATTGGCCGCGGTGTTCTGCGTGCTGGGCGTACTTCCACTGATCGTGCTCACCCAACTGGGCATCATCGTCGGACTGGGCATCCTGTTGGACACCTTCTTAGTACGGACGGTGATCATCCCGGCGCTGTTCACGCTTATCGGGCCACGGATCTGGTGGCCCGCATTGCAGAGCGGGGACCACGGTGGCCGAAAGGGCGGTCGACACCGCGCTCGGTAGCCCACCTGTGGTCAGGGGTCCCCAGGCACGTCGATCACACCCGAGCGCACCAACATCACCAAGCTCACCACCAGCACCCACACCGGAAAGGCCACCGTCATCCACAAGTTGATGTCGCTGGCCACCAGAACACCCAGTGCGACAAGGTATGTCACAACCACCAACCAGACGGGCATCAGCCGCGTCCGCAACCAGATGGTAGCCAACGAGATCATGAACACCGCCGCCATCCGCAGCGCATAGGTGTTGCTCAGCGCGATGAGCAGTCCCTGGCCGAATGCCGCAACTTCGGTGCGGGTGCCGTCCGCTGCGAGAAACTCCTTGCTGGCGAGCAATCCTGCTCCGACAGCCATGGAGGCGAAGATCATCGCCAGAAACAGCAATCCGCTGCCGATGACCACGGTGGCGAAGAACTTGTCCTCCAGCGCGCCGAAGCCGTCACGTATTACGCCGATGAACCACAGGAATGCGATGCCCGCGAAGGGCATCAGCACGATCGCTAACCGAAGGCGATCGTCGGACCCGGCGACCCATTGCGAGCCGAGTTCACCACCACCGGCGGGCAGGGCGGTGCGGATCATCACCAGAACTGTGCCGAACAGCAGCGCGAACAGCACACCGGCGAAGGCCGCAGCCCGCGGTGTCGAGAGGCGACGGATGTGGCGGTCTACGGGATGCGTCACCGTTCCATCGTGGCACGCCGAGTCCATCAGATGCAGGTGATCAGCCCGCCCAGACATCCTCGACGTAGCGATCGGACTCGACCAGACCGATGAGCCAGTCGTGGGCATCGCTCTCATCTGCCCCGGTGCGCGCGCGGTAGATGTCGATGAAAGCCTGCCGCACGGCCGGGGCCATCTTGGCACCATCGCCGCACACAAATACGTGGGTGTCGCTCGCGGGGTCGCCGAGAAGTGCCCAGACGTCGTCGGCGTCGGCGGCGATGCGGTCCTGCACGTAGCGGACTCCGTTCTGCGGTGCGCGCGAGAAGGCCGGGCGCATCGAGACGACCCCGACACTCTCGGCTTCGATGAACTGGTCCTTGAAGATGTAGTCCACGTCGGGGTCGCGGATCCCGAAGAAGCACAGCGCGGACGTATACGGTGCGCCCTCTTCTTTGGCCGCAAAGCGGTCTCCGAGGAACCCGCAGAACGGCGCGACGCCGGTACCCGCACTGACCAGGATCACGTTCTTCTCCGGATCCGCGCCCGCCCTGAAGGCCTGGCGGGCCGGGTCCACCCGGGCCCGGATCCGTGCGCCGGCACCGATGGCAGCGAGGTGGTTCGAGGCAACACCTTTGAAGAGGCCTTCACCGGATCGGGCCGGCGCGTCGAGCACGCTCACCACCAGCCCGACGACGTCTGGCTGCAGCCGCGAGGACGAGGCGATGGAGTAGTGGCGGGGCGTCATCGGCTCGAGCAGCTCCAGCAGCTCTGCGCCGGTGATGTCGCAAGCAGGAAACTCCTTGAGACATTCGATGGGGCTGAGGGGACACGGATCAGGTTCGTCGGCCAGCTCTTCGAGACGTTTGCGCTCCGGTTCGCACGGATTGGCCGCCGCGAGCTTCCGTAGTTGGCTGCGCGTCGCGGGCTTCCGCAGCTCCACGAAGTGGGTGAGCAATTCACGCACGCTTACCTCGCGGTCGAGGGCAATCAGCCGACGAGATGTCCGCCGGGGATTGATCGACAGCCGTTCCTCCGGGTCGATTTCCAATAGCTCGATCACCGCATCGACGACGTCGGGCGGGTTGTCGGCGAGCACCGTCAGATGGTCACCCGTCTGGTACTCGAGGCCTTCGGGGAGAGCGATGCGGACATTTCTCTGCCTGTCCCAGCGCATTATCGCCACTGACCAGTTCGTTGTTGTCCAGCACCACCATCGGTGTCACCGCAAACCGGGCATCGATCGCCGCAGTCACCGGCCCGGCGATGGTATGCAGATCGTAGAGCGGCTCGTTCATATCGGTCTTCGGCGTTGCGTCGGGATCGCCGAAGCGCTCCGACAGCGCCATCCCCAGCGCTGCCGAAAATTCTTCGACCGTCCCGGTGAGGTCACCGGAGGTGTCCGCCGCGCCCATCGGGACCAGGCGCCTACCGCCGAGTTCGGCCAGTCGTTGGTCGATGCGCTTCGGCACCGCTTGGTAGGTATCGGTCCAGTTGTGGTCCCCGACGCCCAGCACCGCGAAGTAGGGTGAGCCACCCAACTCGGCGTCCTTGCCGGTCAGCCAGGCGAAGAACGCGCGCGCATCATCAGGCGCCTGTCCGTTGTAGGACGACGCAACAACCAGGATCGCGTCCACTTCAGGCAGGTTATCGACGGCGCCATCCAACGGTCCGACGGTCGCGGCACAGCCTATGTCGGTGGCCTCTTCGGCAAATTGGGAGGCCAGCGCCCGGCAGGTGCCGAGGTTCGAGCCGTGTAGGACCGCCACGGTGGTTCCGGCCTTGATAGGTGAAAACACTTGAGGCTGCAGCGGGGCGGAGGTTGCCGTCGTTACCGGCTGTGCAATGCGGCGGTCAGCAGGGATACGCCGCATCAGATCAAGGCGGAAACCGACAGGGCGGCGACTCAGCTCGCTATCCCATTGCAGGACATAGTGTTGCGAATCGAGCAGGCGGTATCGATGGACCAACCGGGCGATCGCCATGGTGGCTTCGTGCAGGGCGAACTGGCGGCCGATGCACGACCGAGGTCCGGTGCCGAACGGCTTGAACATGGCCGCGGGGCGGGCTGCAGCCAGGGAGGGTTCGAACCGGTCCGGGTCGAAGAGTTCGACGTTGTCACCCCAGTCCGGCTGACGGTGCAGTGCCCCGGTGAGCACGGTGACGGCTTCGCCCCGTTTGATCGGGTACGCGCCGCCGATGACGTCGTCCGCCAAAGCCATTCGGTCGAAGCCGAGCACGGGCGGGGACAGCCGAAGTGTCTCGTTGAGCACCTGCCGCAGATAGTTGAGTTTGCCGATGTCGTCATAGGTAGGCAGATAGTCGTCATCGGAGCCGAACACCTCGTCCACCTCGGCCTGAACACGGGAGTGCACCATCGGATGCCGAACGATGTTGTAGAGCGCAGTGGGCATCAGTTCTGAGGTCGTCAGTTGTCCGGCGATGAGAAACGTCATGATCTGGTTGCGAATGTTCTCCCGCTCAAGCACCGGCTTACCGTCGGCATCGTTCTTGAGCATGGAGTACAGCAGATCGTCGGCCTGGCCCGAGCCGGCACGGTGCCGATTGATCATTTGGTCGAAGTGAACATGGAGATTGGCTAGCTCAGCCTCAAATTCCTCTGCGTTTTCCGATGTTCCGACAATATTGAGTGCGTTGGTGAAGCTCTGCGGGATCGGGGCGAGCCCGTCGTAATCAAACGACTCGAACCGCGCCCCGAACCCAGCCAACGCGACGGTGTCCATCGCGAGCTTCTGCAAGTCGTCAGAGACATCGACCGGCTGCCGCCCGATGCTCGCATCCCAGCGGGCGACCAGCTGGCTGTTGATGTCCAACATCGCGGCGTGGTAGTTGCGCAGACCGGCATAGCTGAACCCCGGCAGCAGTACGTCATGTGCCTTTTGCCAATTCGGCTCCCCGTAGTAGGCGGTGAACAGCCCGTCACCCGCCAACTGGCGGATATCAGCCAGGGGCTGGGTCAGGTTTTTGGCAAACCTGTTCTCGTCACAGACCTCCTCGACCAGCGCCATGGAGCACACGTACAACCTTTGGACTCCGCTGTAGTCGGCGTAGAACGCCGGCCCGTGGAGTTCACCGAGGATGTCGATCGGCAGTGCGTAGGGCCGACCCACCAGATCCGCCGGAGTGGGAAGCGCTCCTTCGGCGGAAGGGACGTTCTCAAGCTGTGGGGGTGAAGACGGTACAAACTCGGCCATGCCGAGCAGAATAGCCGGGACCCGGTTACTCCGGCAGCTAACTATGTCTGGCCGGGAAACTAAGGCTGGCCGGGTAGGAGCCGGATCATCAGCCCGTTCGCCTCCGCCAGGAGTGTGTCGTCGGGGTCGCGTAGTTCGGCGTTGACGAAGGCCTTGCGTCCTTCGGTCTCGCGCACCCATCCCCGCGCGGTCAGCACCGTATCGATCGGGGTGACGTTGCGGTAGTCCACATGCAGGAAGGCAGTCCGGCTGATCGGGCGCCCGGCGGCATGAATCACCATGCCGAACACCGAATCGAACAGCAGGGGCAGCACGCCACCGTGCACGGCAGAGTTTCCGCCCACTGAGAACCGACTGAAGGAAACCTCAAGCACGACCGCGTCGGCGTCGAACCTGACTATCTTGTAGGGCGGCATCAGCAGGCTGCCGGAACCCGGCAGCGTAGGCACCCGGCTGGCGGGGCCGACGCCCTCGGCCGCTTCGAATGGCCCCAACAGCTCAACCAGTTCCTCGGCAAGGACAGCGGCGCGCTCCCAGGTGTCGGCATCGGGAGCGGCGGACACCGCCAGATCCTGCGCTCGGCGCATCGCGGTCAGGAACCGCCCGAAGCCCGGGCCGGGCTGCACCGCCGCGAAGTCTGGGAACCCCCCGCGTTTGTCCTCGCTGTGGATGTCCCCGTTGGTCACCTGGCGGCCAGGATGTCGCGGCGGACGATCGTCTGGTCGCGCCCGGGCCCCACGCCGATGCACGACACATGTGCCCCGGCAAGCTCCTCGACTCGAAGTACATAGTTGCGCGCGTTGACGGGCAGATCCTCAAAGGTGCGGCACCCGCTGATGTCCTCCCACCATCCAGGAAGTTCCTCGAAGATCGGTTCGGCGCACGCGATGTCGCTCTGGGTCATCGGCATCTCGTCGGTGCGCTTGCCGTTGACCGTGTAGCCCACACAGATCGGCACGGTCTCCAGGCTCGACAGCACGTCGAGCTTGGTGAGGAAGTAGTCGGTGATGCCGTTTACCCTGGTTGCGTAGCGCGCGATCACCGCGTCGAACCAGCCGCAACGGCGCCGTCGGCCCGTGGTCACGCCGACCTCTCCACCGGTCTTGGCCAGATACTCACCGCTCTGGTCGAACAGTTCGGTGGGGAACGGACCGGAGCCGACGCGCGTCGTATATGCCTTGAGAATCCCCAGCACCGTAGTGATCCTGGTCGGGCCGATGCCAGACCCGACGGACGCACCGCCTGCGGTCGGATTCGACGAGGTGACAAACGGATAAGTGCCGTGGTCGACGTCGAGCAGAGTGCCCTGCGATCCCTCCAGTAGCACCGTTTCACCGCGCTCGAGCGCCGCGTTGAGCAGCAGCCGGGTGTCGGCGATTCGGTGTGCGAACCCCTGAGCCTGCTCCAACAGCGCATCGACCACCTCCGCGGAATCCAGCGCCTTGCGGTTGTAAATCTTGACCAGCACCTGGTTCTTGAATTCCAGTGCGCCCTCGATCTTCTCGGCCAGCAGCCCGGGGTCGAGCACGTCGGCCACGCGAATCCCGATGCGGGCGATCTTGTCCTGATAGCAGGGCCCGATGCCGCGACCGGTGGTGCCGATCTTCTTGCTGCCTGCGTAGCGTTCGACGACCTTGTCGGTAGCCACGTGATAAGGCATCAACAGGTGGGCGTCGGCCGAGATCAGTAGCCGTTCGGTGTCCACCCCACGCGCGTCCAGACCCTGGAGCTCGGTCAGCAGCACACCGGGATCGACGACCACCCCGTTGCCGATGACGTTGGTGACACCGGGGGTCAGGATGCCCGACGGAATCAGGTGGAGTGCGAAGTTCTCCCCCGTCGGCAGCACTACCGTGTGACCGGCGTTGTTACCTCCCTGGTAGCGGACAACCCACTGAACGCGACCACCGAGAAGGTCGGTGGCTTTACCTTTGCCCTCGTCACCCCATTGGGCGCCGATGAGGACGATTGCCGGCATGGCGCTGTCTCCTGCTCGTACTGCGCTCGATAATGTGTGCAGCCGGTGACACACCCTATCCGATGAACGTCGGACCTGATCATCGACCGTTTTACAAGGAGCAGATTGGACGCCTCGCGCATTGTCGTTCTGGTGTTCGACGACCGCCGGACTCCCTGGGGTCTGGGCGCCGTACCCGTTCTCGAGGCCGACGTCGAGGCCACCCTCGACACTGACCGCCTCGCCGGCCTGGGCCGCATCATCGTGGTCGGCTCGTATGCCGACCAAGCGGCGGTGCTGACCCGGCTGCTGCGCAGCGATCGGCTGGACATCGAGGTGGCCCACGTGAGGCGAGTGTGGCAGGGGTGGCGTGCCCGCACCGGCGCCGCAACCCGAGTTCCGCTCGTCCGCGACGAGACCGGCAGCGTGGTCGCCCAGGCCGCCTACTGGCTGCCACAGGAGGGCGCCCTGACCATCCGCGGAGAGGCGGTGGTCGATGACACTGTGCTGTTCGACGGCGCAGTGACCGGTGTGCGGATAGAGCCAACCACGGCGATGCCCGGACTGCGCGCCAGCGCCACCCCTGGCCGCATGCGACCCAGGCGCTGGGTGACGGGGCGGGCCGCCCAGTTGGGCACCGCAGGCGCGCTGGTGGTCCGAGACGGGGAGCCGGCGCCGCGGCCGGTCCGGCGCTCTACCTTCTATCGCCATACCGAGGGCTGGCTGCGGGTCGGCCGGTGACAGCCGGGAACCCCAGATAGCCTCGTGGCGTGAGCATTCGCCCACTGCGCCAGTCGGTGCGGCCCAGCCCGGTCTTCCTGGCCATCGTCTCGCTCACCACCGTCGGCGGCGCGGTGGCGTGGTTCTCGGGGCAACGGATCCAGCCGCTGGCCTACCTCGGCGTCTTCGTTTTCGTTATTTTCGGGTGGCTGGTCACCCTGTGCCTGCACGAGTTCGGCCACGCCTACTCGGCGTGGCGGTTCGGCGACCATGACGTCGCCGCCCGCGGGTACCTCACCCTCAACCCGCTGAAATACTCTCACCCGCTGCTGTCGCTTGGACTGCCCGTCCTGTTCATCGCGCTGGGTGGAATCGGCCTGCCGGGCGGTGCGGTGTACGTCCAGACCGCGTTCATGACGAAGCGACAGAAAACGCTGGTCAGCCTCGCGGGCCCGGCCGTCAACCTCGGGTTCGCGGTGTTGCTGCTGACGTTGACCCGACTGATGTACGACCCGGCCCACTCGGTGTTCTGGGCGGGCGTGGCGTTCCTGGGCTTTCTGCAGATCACCGCGTTGCTGCTCAACATGCTGCCAATTCCCGGGCTGGACGGCTACGGCGCTCTGGAACCGCACCTCAGCGCCGAGACTCAGCGAGCATTGCAGCCCGCCAAACAGTGGGGCTTTTTCATCCTTTTGATCCTGCTCATCGCGCCGGGCCTCAATCAGTGGTTCTTCTCGGCGGTGTACGGGCTGTTCGAACTCTCAGGTGTGCCCTCCGCACTATCGGCCGTCGGAGGTCGGCTGACCAGGTTCTGGTCGGCCTGGTTCTGAATCATGGACTAGCGGTAATCGGCTGACGCTAGTTGTAAATGGTGGCGGCTACGTCGCGTTTCTGCCGCTTGAGTCGTTGGACGGTGCCCGCAGCGAACCCACCGCTGGTCGGCCGGTCGGGCACCTTGCCCAGGTCTTCGACCAGCGTCCAGCCCGAGCCGAGGTCGATCAACGACCGGTGCTTGGTGGCGTAGTAGTCCGGGCTGATCGAGATGGCCACGCCAGTCGCGCCGGCGGCGGCGGCGATCATGTGCGGGTGAAAGCGGGTCGAGATCCACGTCTGCCCGGCTGACACCGGAAGCCCTTTGGCCCACACATCGACGAATGGGTAGAAACGCGCGCCCGGTATTTCGTGCTCGATGAGCGCGTAGACCTCGCGGTCGACCCTGGGTATTCCTTCGACCACACAGACTTGCTCCGGTGACACACCCCAGGCACGCAACATCGACAGCGTGACACCGGCGATCGTCGCGGTGCCGATGTCGTTCATGTCCGACTGCAGGCAGACCATCACTGAGGGCGGCGTCTCGTCCGGCCAGACCTCACCAGGCGTGGCGGTGCGGTGTCCCTGCCCGATCGTCAGGAACGCGTCGTCAACGCCAGGGTTGACCCCGAGGAACTCCGCAGATCCGGCATCGCGAACATCGACGACATCGAATCGGTCCGCCAGTGCGCGCAACAGCGGGCCCGCACCCGGCGGCGCCGGGGTCAGCCCGTGTCCTGACATCGCCGCCCTGGCCCCCGAATGCCGGGCAGTCGCAGCAGCCCCGGCCAGCAGACCGACGTGGCGCGGCCATACTGCATTGACATACCCGCCACCGACGACGTGAACAACGTCGACCTGGTGCAGCGCCGCGATTCCCTGGTGCCAGCGCGGTGCCATCCCGGCGTTGGCGATGGCATTTTGCACCCAGGAAGCCACCTCCCACGGGTCGTCAGACGGGGCCTCCCAACACAGTCGCCACAGCGTGTCGACGAAACGCACCCGCGGATGCGCCTGACCGAAGAGCAACTGGCTGGGCCCCGGCGAGTGGGTGTCGACCCACACCTCGGCGTTGGGCGCGACGTCGCTCAGGTAGCGCAACCAGCCGTCCAGGATCAGTTCGTCGCCGAAATTCGGGAAGCCGGAGGTGGCCACCAGGTAGTACACAACAGGCTCCCGGCTTTCTGGCATCAGGCGATGCTACCGAGCCGTCCGAAGCCCGGCGGTTTGGCATATATGCGGCTATCCGCATATATTTCAACCCATGGGCGCAGGACACAATCACGGGGACGCTGACACCCGCGTTTCCCGCATGCTCATCGCGGCGGGCATCCTGTCGATCTTCTTCGTCGTCGAACTGACCACGGCGCTGGCGATCAACTCCATCGCACTGCTGGCCGACGCCGGCCACATGCTGACCGACCTGGTGGCCATGTTCATGGGCCTGACCGCAGTGCTGCTGGCCCGACGCGGCAGCGCGTCACCCTCGCGCACCTACGGGTGGCACCGCGCCGAAGTCTTCACCGCGGTAGCCAACGCGGTGTTGCTGCTCGGGGTTGCGGGCTTCATCCTGTTCGAGGCATTCAAACGGCTCGGGGACGCCCCCGATGTACCCGGGGTCCCGCTGATCGTCGTCGCACTGGTGGGACTGCTGGCCAACGCCGTGGTCGTCCTGCTGTTGCGGTCCCATGCCCAGACCAGCCTCGCGGTCAAGGGCGCTTACATGGAGGTTGTCGCCGATACCCTGGGCAGCGTCGGAGTACTGATCGCCGGCATTGTCACGGTCACCACGAGCTGGCCCTACGCCGACGTCGTCGTCGCCGTGTTGGTGGCACTGTGGGTGCTGCCCCGCGCCATCGCGCTGGCTCGGACTGCGCTGCGCATCCTGTCCGAGACATCACCCAGCCACATCGACGTGGAGGAACTACGCACGGCGCTGGGCGCCGTCGAGGGCGTCACCGAGGTGCACGACCTACATGTGTGGACGCTGGTACCGGGCAAGGACATGGTCACCGCGCACCTGACCAGCCGGCGGAGTTCGGCTCTGGTGCTCGACGACGCGCGCGCCGTGCTCGTCGCACGCGGCCTGGACCACTCGACGGTGCAGATTGAACCACCCGATTCAGCAACCGACTGCGAATGCGAAAGCAGCAACAGGTAGCGGACCGAGGTCAGGTCAGCCCGAGTTCCGCGCGGGCGGACGGATCACAGTCATCGAGCAAGTCGAGGCACCGCTGAAATTCCGGGGTCTCCCCGATCGTTTCGGCTGCGCGGGCCAGTGCCGCGACACATCGCAGAAAGCCCCGGTTGGGTTCGTGGGAGAAGGGCACCGGACCGAAACCCTTCCATCCGCTGCGCCGCAGTTGATCGAGCCCGCGGTGGTATCCGGTACGCGCGTAGGCGTAGGCGGTGACTGCCTTGTCGTCGTCGAGCGACTCCTCGGCGAGCACAGCCCACGCCAGTGAAGCCGATGGATGCGCCGCGGCCACGATGGCAGCGCTCTCCGCAGCGTCCAATTCCGCCTCGACCGCGGGATCACCGGGCAGTAACACCGGTTGTGGTCCGAGGAGATCGCCCATCCGAGTCATGGCCCCATTGTGCATTGCGGGGATTGTGCAGTGCATTGCGGGGATTGGCCCAGCGGCCGCGGGCGCGCGTCACCGCGGATGGTTAAGCTTCCGCCGTAGCGTCAGTGAGGGACGCACGCCGTCACTAGGATCGGGAGGATTTGAGTAGGGATGTCGCACCCCACAGGGTCCGGGAAGCCGGATGAGAACACCGACGAGGTGGCTGAAACCCCGGACCCCGAGCACGAACCTGCCACCGACGTGACGGCACCAGCCACCGACGTGACGGCACCAGCCACCGACGTGACGGCACCAGCCGACCCCGGGGTCGACGAAACCTCCGGAGAACCCGACGAGCGGCGGTTCACCGCGCCTTCCGGATTCGATGCGGGATCCACCGAGATCATCGACCGGCCCGCAGATCCGGCCACCGAGGTGTTGCCGGCGACCGAGGGCGGTCAGACCGAAGCGTTCACCGCGCAGCAACCCGTGCCCCCCCAGACGATTCCACCACGCGAGGATGCCCCGCGGCCGCCGAAGAAGACACGCAGCTGGGGCTGGGTGGCGGCCATCGTGCTCATCACCGTGGCACTGGCAGCCATCGCGGTCCTGGGCACAATCCTTTTGACCCGCACATCCACCCCTGCGGTGTCCCAGGATGAGATGGTCCGCGCCACGATCCGGGACTTCGACATCGCGGTGCAGAGCGGTGACCTGTCCACGCTGCGCGGAATCACCTGCGGGGTCACCCGCGACAACTACGTCCGCTACAACGAGAAGGCCTGGTCCGACACGCACGCGCGAGTGGCCGCCGCCAAGCAGTACCCGGTGGTCGCCAGCATCGATCAGGTGGTGGTCAACGGCGATCACGCCGAGGCCAACGTCACGACCTTCATGGCGTATGCGCCCCGGACCCGCTCGACACGAAGCTTCGATCTGGAGTTCCGCGACGACCAGTGGAAGATCTGCCAGGCGCCGGCCAGTTAGCCGTTCACGCTGCGGCCCGCACTGTGCAGGTCGTTGCACGCCTCGATGACCCTGTCGACCATGCCGGCCTCGGCTTTCTTCAAGTAGCTGCGCGGATCGTAGGCCTTCTTGTTGCCCACTTCACCGTCGATCTTGAGCACGCCGTCGTAGTTGGAGAAGAAGTGGCCGGCGATCTGACGGCTGAACGCGTACTGCATATCGGTGTCGACGTTCATCTTGACCACGCCGTACTTCAAAGAGTCCTCGATCTCGGACTTCAGCGAACCCGAACCGCCGTGGAATACGAAGTCGAAGGGCTGGGAACCCTCGGGCAGGCCCAGCTTCGCCGATGCCACCTTCTGCCCCTCGGCCAGAACCTCGGGCTTGAGCACGACATTGCCCGGCTTGTAGACACCGTGGACATT
>ERZ888423.996-NODE-996-length-26776-cov-51.283897_pt1 | contig 26776 bp, 25 predicted proteins | sample MGYA00520523_ERZ888423 | MGnify/ENA primary metagenome ERZ888423 (study PRJEB32303, sample SAMEA104408611) | aquatic metagenome | biome: Brackish water; feature: Pelagic; material: water | place: Baltic Sea | collected 2014-06-08T10:24:00 | depth 30,27 m ...
AGCGCGCAGATTGCCACGCTACGGCGAAGATGTTGGATCATGATGTGTATCTCCCCGAGGTTAACCTTGGGCCATCATGGCACAGCGCGCAGGAAAAATCCCGTTCAAAATCGTCACGCGGGTCGCCATCACCCCCAACTTGCCGGAGGCTCAAGCCCCATCGCACGCAAACCTTCGCGCTGGGCAGCAGCAAAAGGTTCGAGCCGTTCGGCCAAACCCGCGGGCATGGGGCGCGCTGGGGATGGGTTGACCACGCGCGACACGATGGTGTCGGGCACTACCTGCGGCGCGATGTCAAGGAAGCGCTCGATATCTGCCACGAAGCCACGCGGATCGCCGCCGATCCGGTCGAAGAAATCGATCATCAGGCAGTCATCAGGCAAGGCTGTGCGTAGCCGCGTGATCGCGGCCAGATAATCGGTATGCTCAAGATAATCGCCCTGTTGGATGTGGTTGAATATCTCATCCGTGTTCCACCCATCCAGTAGATGCGATTGCCCCTGAATCTTGAGATGAAACCGCACATGGCTCCAAAGTCGGTCACAGGGTTCGCGCAAGGTGTACAGCACGCGCAAGCGGCGCGTCCGGGCATGGATATCGGCCCAGGCCGTGCCAGGCAAAAGGGCGTTGAGATTGGAAAAATCCGCGATCCAGCGTGCCGCGCCACGGTTCACGAACAACCCGTTGAACCAAGCGTCATCGACAGGTTCTTTAAGCCAGTTTGCCACCCAAGCCACCCGTTTTTGCAGCACTTGGGCGTGCGAGACTTCGGGGTCGAAGGCAAGATAGCCCTTGGCGCGCCGCATCCGCGCCCGGTCTGACAACAGACCTGGTCGCAGGGCTTGTGCGTAGAAATAATGGATCTCTTTTTCATGGCTGAAATGAATGTCGGGGTGACGGTTCATCACGTCATAAAGCCATGTTGTGCCCGCCTTCATGGCGCCGACGCTCAGAAAAAGGTGGTCAAATACCGGTTCACTCGTCATTGGCCTGCATCCCGTTCGACTGTGCACTCACCTGCCCCGCGGTCCATGGCGCGGCCTAGAAGGCCTGTTTTGCACCTTGATGGCCGCGGTGCAAGCATGCGCATCCTGAGCGCTTGACTGGCAGAAGGATCACAAAGGATGGGCCTTTGGGTCGAATCGGGATAAGAATGGCGTGGGGCTGCATGACATCTGGGGACACCATGACTGAATTGACTGCCGATACGGTCCTTTCCGTGACAACGGATGGGATGTCCGAGTTCATCCAACGGCAAGCTGCAAGCCGGAAGTTGAGCCGGATGGTCAAGACGCTGAACCGTGATTTGATCGAAGGTGATGAAACGGCGCGCGACCGGGCCGCCGCCGCGCTCAGACATCTGGGGTTCTGCGACTAGGCCTCTGGCTGCTGTTTGGCCAACAGCAACTCACCCAAGGTGAGCGCCATGACCTTGGCGCTGTCAAGCATGTCGTGCACGCCCACCCATTCGTCGGGCTGATGGGCAAGGTCCAGAATGCCCGGTCCATAGGCGATGCAGTTCTTCAGCCGCCCGATCCGGTCGATGTGTTTCTGGTCATAGGTTCCCGGCGATACGACGTAATCGGCCTGTCGCGCCAGCACGCGTTCGATGGCTGAGGCGACGCTGGTCACAATCGGTGCATCGCGGTCGGTCATGGTCGGCTGCACTTCGAACAATTCGCGGATCTCATAGGAAAAGCCGGGCCGCCGCGCGCGCACCCGCTCCATCAGCGCGGTGATTTCGGCCTTTACCGCGGCGGGGTCTTCCTCGATCAGAAAGCGACGGTCGATGGTGATGCGGCAGCGGTCGGGCACACAAGGTGCTGGCAGGCCGGTGTATCCTTCGGGCTGGACCGGTTCGCCGCCATGGATGGCATTGATGTTGAGCGTGGAGGATCGCGCGCCTTCGGGCACCACGGGCATGGCGGTGCGCTTGCTGGCCAGAAGCGGGAACAGGGTGTCTTCCATCTCGGCGATCACAGCGCCCATGTGGCGCACGGCGCAGTCGCCAAGGAACGGCATCGAGCCATGGGCGATGCGGCCATGCGTCTCGATCTCGGCCCACCAGACCCCGCGATGACCCAGACAGATGCGATCCTTGTTGAGCGGTTCGGGGATGATCACATGCTGCACCCGATCGGGGCTGAAATAGCCGCGCTCGGCCAGATAGGCGACACCGCCATATCCGCCCGATTCTTCATCGGCGGTGGCGCTGATTTCGATCGCGCCCGCGAAGTCGGGGCACGTCTCAAGAAAGGCCTCGGCCGCGATGATGCTGGCTGCCAGCCCGCCCTTCATGTCGCATGCACCGCGCCCATAGATGCGCCCATCGCGCAAGTCGCCGCCGAAGGGATCGACCGTCCAGCCATGTCCGGGCTCGACCACATCGTGATGCGAATTGAAATGCACACACTCCCCGGGATGGGCACCGGCGCGCCGTGCGACCATGTTCCAGCGCGGATATGCCTCGCTGTCGGCCGGCGCGCCATGGGCGCGGATCAACGCAACCTCAAAGCCGCGCGCCTCAAGCCGGCCGGCCAGCATCTCGCAGATCTCGCGATAGTGCAGCCCCGGCGGGTTCAGCGTGGGAATGCGAATCAGATTTTGCGTCAGCGCCACAAGATCGCTCTCGCGTGCCATCACGGCGTGCATCAGTCTTGCATCGGTTTCCATGGCAAACAGACTGCGTCGGCGTGGTCTGTCGTGCAAGCCCTGCCATTCGTCGCCAAGATCCCCTATATCTTTTCCGACAGATATGGTGCGAGAGGCAGGGATGATCCTCGGGCTTGGACGAATGTTGCTGGTCATGCTGGTCTTGCTGAGCGTGGTCTATGTATCGCTGTTCTTTTACTGGCGGTCTGGCGTGAAGATACGTCTGGAAGAAGACTGGGTGATGGCCGGCCGCCCGGGCGAGCGCGACGCTTGGGTCGCCGAACGCCTCGTCCCGCAAGCGCGACGGATCCGGGGCTGGCTGATCGCGCTGGTCTATGTTCTACCGGTCACGGCTTTGTCGGTTTACGTTTACATGACGAATTGAGGTGCGCCCATGCGCTGGCCACGGATCATCTTCATCGCCCTGTCGCTGCTGATCGTGGGTGCGTTTGTGCATTACACACTGCCCCAGCGCGATATCGTGCGTGTCACGGGAACCGAGATCATCCGACAGGATTTTTCCGGCCTGAACCGGATTTTTTATGCCCAGGGTGACAGTGGCAATGCCATTGTGGAAAGTCGGGATCTGAGGCTGATCAACACGATTTTGCCTTCGGGCGCGGTCATGATCTATCGCAACGAGGATACGGGCTTTGGCTGGCCGCCCTATTTCAAGCTGAATTCGGCCGATCTGCATGCCGAGGCGTCAAACCTTGTGTCAAATGCCGAGGCGCCGCAATGGGTGGCGGTCAGCCATTACGGCTGGCGTTCGCGGCTCTTGACCACCTATCCCAATGCGTTGTCGGTCCGCCCTGTTGCAGGGCCGGATGTGACGCTTGTGCCGTGGCTTGGCATCATGATCTTGCTGGTTCTGGCGGTCATGGGGTTCATGGCGTGGCGCATCTGGGAACGCTTCGAGGATCGGGTGATCGACCCGCTGCGCGACCGACTGGCGGTGCAATGGGCCAAGTTCAAGGACAAGACCGGCGGGCGCGGCTGATCGCACGCTGTCTTTGGCCTATTCGCCGTAGGGCACCCAGATCGTCTTGATCTCGGTGGCCTGATCGAGAAAGGCGTGGCCCTCGGCATCGGGGCCCGTCCAGTCGGGGGCGGTGGCATTGATCCATGTGCGCTTGAGATTGCCGCTGGCGGCCCCCTCCAGCCGGGTGATGTCCAGGCCGCCGGCAAAGCTCCAGAGCGCATCGACATCGAGATGGCTGGCCAGCGTCAGCCCCAATTCCTGCGGGTCGCCGGTGACGATATTGACCACGCCCGCCGGCAGATCGGATGTCTCGAGCACCTGATAGAGATCGGTTGCAGCCAGCGGATAGGCGGCCGAAGGCACAACGACCACCCGGTTGCCCATCGCGATCGCGGGCGCCATCAAAGATATCAGACCCAAAAGCGGCGCATCATCGGGCGCCAAGGCACCGATCACGCCCACGGCTTCGCGCATCGCCATGGCCACGCCCCGGATCGGCACGGATTTCACGCGCCCCTCCAGCTTGTCGGCCCATGCGCCATAGGTAAACAGCCGCGCGATGGCCGCTGCGACTTCGGCCTCGGCGCGCGCTGGTGAACACGCGGTCAGATCGCGCAGGCGCCGGGCGAATTCATCGCCACGCGCCGACAGGTTTTCGGCGATGTAATACAACACCTGTGCGCGGTTGTGGGCGGTGGCTTTCGTCCAGCCCGTCGCCCCGCGCGCGGCCTCGACCGCGTTGCGGATATCCTTGCGGTTGCCGATGCCCGCATGCCCCAATAGCGCGCCGCGCCGTGACCAGACGGGGGTGGAATAGCCGCCATCGGGCCGTGCCTGCTTGCCGCCGACAAAAAGCTTGGCGGTGCGGTCAAGGTCCGGCGCCTGCACCGTCGCGGGCGCGGGCGCGGGCACGGCAAGGACGTGCCGGATCGGCGTCGCTTTGCCCCCGGGCTTGAGATAGGCCCCCAGCCCTTCCCATCCGCCCTCCCGGCCAAAGCCGCTTTCGCGCACACCGCCAAAGGGGGCGGCCGCGTCGAACAGGTTGCTGGCATTCACCCAGACCACGCCCGCCGCCAGCTTGGGCGCCACATCCAGCGCAAGGTTGAGGTTTTCGGTCCAGATGCTGGCGGCCAGCCCGTAGCGGGTGTTGTTGGCAATCTCGACCGCTTCGGCGGGCGTGCGGAAGGTGGTCGACACCAGCACCGGGCCAAAGATTTCTTCCTGCATCAGCGGTGCAGCGGGCGACAGGCCGGTGATCAGCGTGGGTGGGTAGAAGCACCCCTGTTCGGGAAGGGCCACGGGGGCGTGATGGGTTTCGCCCTCAGGGTTGGCGGCGACCATGGCGCGGATGGTCTGAAGCTGCACCGGATCAACCAGCGCGCCCATGTCGATGCATTTGTCGAGCGGATCGCCCACCCGCAGCTTGGCCATGCGGGCTTTCAGGCGATGGTGGAAATCCGCTGCAATGCCCTCTTGCACCAAAAGCCGCGATCCCGCGCAGCAGACCTGGCCCTGATTGAACCAGATGGCATCGACAAGTCCCTCGATAGCTGAATCAATATCGGCGTCGTCAAAGACGATGTAGGGGGATTTTCCGCCCAGCTCCAGCGTCAGGGACTTGCCCATTCCAGCGGTCTGTTGCCGGATGCGCCGGCCCACATCGGTCGATCCGGTAAAGGCGATTTTCGCCGTGCCGGGATGGGTCACGATCGCCTCGCCCGTGCGCCCATCGCCCGTGACGATGTTGACCACGCCACGGGGCAGGCCCGCCTCCTGACAGATCTGGCCAAAGAGGAGCGCGGTGAGCGAGGTGTATTCGGCCGGTTTCAGCACGACCGTGTTGCCCGCCGCCAGCGCCGGCGCGATCTTCCATGCCAGCATCAGAAGCGGGAAATTCCACGGGATGATCTGCCCGCACACACCGATGGGCTGGTGGCCGGGCAGCTCGGCATCGCGCAACTGGGCCAATCCGGCGTGATGGTAGAAATGGCGCTGGGCAAGCGGAATGTCGATGTCGCGGCTCTCGCGGATCGGCTTGCCGTTGTCGAGTGTTTCCAGAACCGCAAACAGACGGCTGTGTTTTTGCAAAAGCCGCGCGAGCGCATAGAGGTATTTCGCCCGGGCATGGCACGACAGGCGCGCCCATTTGGGCAAAGCCCGGGTCGCGGCCGCCACGGCGGCGTCCACATCTTCGGGCGTGCCTTGTGTGATCTGCGCCAGTTCACGGCCGGTGGCAGGGTTGCGGGTCGCAAAGGTCGCGCCCGGCGCGGTGAAGGCGCCGTTGATGAAATGGCCAAAGCTGGGCCCGTGGGCGGCGATCCACGCCAGTGCCTCGGCGGCACTTTCGGGGGCGGGGCCGTAGTCCATCGTTTCAAAGATCTCGGCTGTGGTCATGCGCTGTGCCCTTCGTTGAGGCGCCACCGGAAAACTTGCGTTTTCCGGCGCGAAAAACTCGAGTTTTTCGCGCCCCTCATGCCATCGGATGCCGCCAGCTTGCCGAATAGGCGCCGGTGACATGGTGTTCAAGCTGTCGTTCGATGTCGCCCAAAAGCGACGAAGCCCCAAAGCGGAACAGGTCGGGGCGGAGCCAGTCATCGCCCAGCTCGTCCTTCATGAGGCTCAGATAGACCAGCGCATCCTTGGCCTTGGAGATGCCACCCGCAGGCTTGTAGCCGATCTTGATCCCCGTCGCGGCCTCGTAGGCGCGGATGGCGCGGATCATGGTCAGGCTGACAGGCAGCGTGGCGTTGACGCTTTCCTTGCCGGTCGAGGTCTTGATGAAATCGGCCCCCGCCATCATGCACACCAGCGAGGCGCGCGCGACATTGCGCAGCGTTCCCAGTTCGCCGGTGGCCAGGATCGCCTTGACATGTGCAGGCCCGCACGCGGCGCGGAAATCCCGCATCTCGTCATAAAGCGCCTGCCAGTTGCTGGTCAGGACATGGCGGCGCGAGATGACGATGTCGATTTCCGCGGCCCCCGCGCGCACGCTTTCCTCGATCTCCCGGACGCGCAGCGCAGAGGGCGACAGCCCCGCCGGAAAGCCGGTCGAGACGGCGGCAACGGGAATGCCTGACCCCTCCAATGCGTCGAGTGCGGTGGCCACCATGTCGTGATAAACGCACACAGCGCCGGTGGTGATGGGCGGCAGACCAAGGGCTGCAAGCAGATCGGCCCGCAGCGGCTGGCGGGCCTTGGCACACAGGCGGCGGACCCGGCCGGGGGTATCGTCGCCTGACAGTGTGGTCAGGTCGATGCAGGTGATCGCGCGCGCCAGCCATGCGGCCTGATACGTCTTTTTCACCGTGCGGCGCCCGGGCAGCGTGGCGGCGCGCCGTTCAATGGCCGATGTGTTGGCCTGCACGCGCGCGATCCAGTCCAGATCGAGCGGCATCCCCGGATTGCGGGGGCGATGCAGCTGCGGCAACTGGCTTGAAGTCGGCGCATCGGATGCGAGGGATGGAAGGGTCACGGTAGGGGCGGGCTGCTGTTCTGACATGGCAAGGAAAGCCTGTCATGCGGCCCGCGCCTTGGCAAGCGGGACGCGGCGGCCGATTGCGTCCGTGACAGCCGAAGCCGAAGCCGCTAACAGGGCCGCGACCATCCCGGAGGTGCCGCCCATGTCATTTGATCGCTCCATCAAGATCGCTCCCTCGATCCTGTCGGCGGATTTCGCCGATTTCGGCCGCGAGATCCGCGCCATCGAGGATCAGGGCGCCGATTGGGTGCATGTCGATGTGATGGACGGGCATTTCGTGCCGAACCTCACCTTTGGTCCGCCTGCGGTCAAGGCGTTCCGGGCCCATGTGAAAACGGTGATGGATGTGCATCTGATGATCGCGCCCGTCGATCCCTATATCGACGCCTATGCGGCAGCCGGCGCCGATGTGCTGACCGCCCATGTCGAAGCCGGACCCCACATCCATCGCACGCTTCAGGCGATCCGGGGCGCGGGGATGAAGGCGGGTGTCGCGCTGAACCCCGGCACGCCCGCAGAGGCGGTGGCGCATCTTCTGGATCTGACCGATCTGGTCTGCGTGATGACGGTCAATCCCGGCTTTGGCGGACAGAAATTCATCGACATGACGGCCAAGGTGCGCGCCTTGCGCGCGATGATCGGGGATCGGCCCGTGCATATCCAGATCGACGGCGGGGTGGATGTGACGACCGCGCCCCTGGTCGTGGCGGCAGGCGCCGATGTGCTGGTCGCCGGATCGGCGGTGTTCAAGGGCGGGTCGGTGGCGCGGCCGGAGGTCTATGGCGCCAACATCGCGGCCATCCGCGCGGCGGCAAGGGGCTGATCGGTCGCGCAAGGCCGGGAGACAGGTCCCGGCCCCGCGCGTATCGCGTCAGCCAGCCTTTGGTCCGGCTTCGACCACATCCTCAAGCGTTCTGAGGCCCGTGCGCGGGGCTTGCACCAGAACGGCCATGTTGCCGGGCTTGTGTTCGTTTTTGAGCATCTTCATATGCGCCAGCGGCAGGTCTTCCCAGGGAAAGACCTCGGACATGCAGGGGTCGATCCGGCGGTCGAGCATCAGCTTGTTGGCCGCCGCCGCCTGCTTGAGATGGGCGAAATGGCTGCCCTGAAGCCGCTTTTGATGCGACCACATGTGGCGCACGTCAAAGGTGCAGTTGTAGCCGCTGGTGCCCGCGCAGATCACCACCATCCCGCCGCGCTTGACCACGAAGGTCGAGACCGGGAATGTCGCCTCGCCGGGGTGTTCGAAGACCATGTCGACATTGATGCCCTTGCCGGTGATGTCCCAGATCGCCTTGCCAAAGCGGCGCACCTCATTGAACCAGTCCTTGTAGGCATCTGTCCCGACCTCGGGCAGGCGGCCCCAGCAGTTGAAATCCTTGCGGTTGATCACGCCCTTGGCGCCCAGATCCATGACGAACTGGCGCTTGTCCTCATCCGAGATGACGCCGATGGCATTGGCGCCGGCGGCATTGATCAGCTGGATGGCAAAGGATCCAAGCCCGCCCGACGCCCCCCAGACCAGCACGTTCTGACCGGGCTTCAGATCATGGGGTTCATGGCCGAACAGCATCCGGTAGGCGGTGGCCAGCGTCAGCGTGTAGCAAGCCGATTCTTCCCATGTCAGGTGCTTGGGGCGCGGCATGAGCTGCTGGGATTGCACACGGGTGAATTGCGCGAAACTGCCATCAGCGGTCTCATAGCCCCAGATGCGCTGGGAAGGCGACAGCATCGGGTCGCCGCCATTGCATTCCTCGTCGTCGCCGTCATCCTGATTGCAATGCACCACGACCTCGTCGCCAACCTTCCAGCGGGTGACCTTGTCGCCCACCGCCCAGACGATGCCCGCCGCATCCGAGCCGATGATCGCATAGGGTGCCTTGTGCTGCAAAAACACCGATACCGGTTTGCCCAGACAGGCCCAGACGCCGTTGTAGTTCACACCGGCCGCCATCACGAGCACCAGCACATCATGGCTGTCGAGTTTTGGCACATCGACCACTTCGACCTTGAGCGCATCCACGGGATCGCCATGGCGTTCCTGCCGCAAGATCCAGCCATACATCCGCGCGGGCACATGGCCGAGCGGCGGAACCTCGCCCATCTCGTAGAGATCTTTCTTGGGCGCATCATAGCGGGTGATCGCGGGCTTCGCGTCGAGGGCCATTGTCATGTCTCCGATCCTTTGCTGACGCCGCAGTGCGGAATCAATCTTGCTGCCGTCGCGAGCGATATAATCGACCGCGCAATAAAGCAAATCCTAAATGCCGTCTGGCGAAATATTATGTCGCAGTGGATAGAATTTTCGCGTCTTGCATGTGCAAATCCACCGACCTTTCGCCGACAAGATGCTGGATCGAGGCAGCGTAGAATGCCAAAAAGGCGTCACCCTGTGGCGATACGGTCAACCGATCGCCCGCGCGCGTCACATGGTGGCGTTCCATCAGCGCGCGCAGGCCGACCTCGATGGTGTAGGGGATGTCGCCGCGCGGGATATGCAAGACGATGCCCTGCGCCTCGGCCCGGGCGATGCGGCGGCGCAAGACCGCTTCGAGCGCCACGACACTGCGCACCCCTTCGACCAGCGCATGCGCAACCAGTGGCACCGGCGTCACCGGCATCACGCGGGCGATGCGGCCCATCAACTCGGTCCCAAGATCGGTTGGCGCATCGGCGTGGTTTTCTTTGAGGAAATCACTCAGGCTCAGCGGATCGCCGAAGCTGACCGCCGCATAGCCGTAGCGGTGAAATCGCCCCGTCATGCGGTGCCAGATCTGCCGTCGCAGGTAGCGCCAGATCGGCCAGAGCGAAAAGCGAAAGGCACGCGTGCCGGCATCTTGCGCCTCGATCAGGCTGCGATCTTCCATCACGCGGTCGTAATTGATCGCGACGGGCACAAAGACCACATCACGCGACAAGCCCGGCCGAAACCCATCGAGGATGTAGGAAAACAGCCCCAGCTTGGGCCGTCCGATGGCGCCTGTCCGGCTCAAGCCGCCTTCGGGAAAGACGGCTTGCGTGACGCCTGCTTCGGTCGCCATTTGAACGTAACGGGCCAGAACCTTGCGATAGAGCGGGTTGTTATGGCGACGGCGGATGAAATAGCCGCCCATCGCGCGCACCAGTTGGCGCAAGGGCCAGACCCGCGCCCATTCCCCCACCGCATAGGCAAGCGCCGAGCGTTCAGCGGCCAGCCATGTGACCAGCACATAATCCATGTTCGAGCGATGGTTCATCACGAAGATCACCGTCGCGTCATTGGGGATGTCCTCGAGCGCACGGTCATTGGCATGCACCAGCCGCACCCGGTAAAGCGATTGGCTCAGAATACGGGCGGCGCGAATGGCAAATCCGAAATAGGTAAAAGCGGAAAAGCCCGGCACGATTTCGCGCGCGTAGCGTTCGGCCTTTTGAAAGGCGACATCCTCGCGCAGATTGTTGCGGCGGGCGTGGTCGGCAATGGCTTGCGCCACCTCGGGATCATAGATCAGGCGACGGATCGTATCGGTGCGCGAAGCCAGCTTGAAGGGCTGGATCGGGGTCTTGAGGCGGGTGTTGATCTGTTCGACCGCCCGTTCAAGGCGACGGCGCAGGAACCACCGAACCGACGGAAACAGGAAATGCGACGCGAATGTGACCCCCGCAAACAGGAGGATCAGAACAAAAAGCCAAAGCGGTAGCGCGACGGTGGCGGACATAAGGCATGCAGAGTGTCAGCTTTGCCGTGATCGGGCAATATGGTGTGCGCGGTCCATGTCAGAGCGTCATGTGGCGGGCCCGTGCGCCGCGCTCGATGGCGGCGGCATGCAGGCGGTCGATGTCAAGCTCGTGGCGCAGTTCCTCGAGAAAGCGCAGTTCGCTTTGCGCCAGCGCCCCATCGGCGGCGGCCACGTCGCAGCAGATGGCGTAGGCGGTCTCGAACAGCTTTTCGGGCAACGCATCGGTGACAAGTCCGAACAGCGCATCAAGCCCGTCTTCTTCTTCGAACAGGTCAAACACCACATTGGCCACGCGCCGCATCCGGTCGGCATCGTAATCGGCAAAGACCGGCAGATGATTGACGATCTGTTCGATATTCACCAACTCGGCGGTCCGGATTGCCGCATCCGAGACGGAAACCGCCACCATCAGCGCGACAAGGGCATCTTCGGGGCTGAGTTCTGACATCGCTGGCTCCTTTATCTGGCTTGAATTTATTGACGCCGACGCCTGTGCACAATAGGGGCATGGGCGCGCGGGCGATGGGGCCTGCCGCAAGATGGGACCAAAGCAGATGACCACCCTCCGCGATGCCGCGATGACCTCCAAGGCCTGGCCCTTTGAAGAGGCGCGGGCGGTGCTCAAACGATATGAAAACGCCCCGCCCGAAAAGGGCTATGTCCTGTTCGAGACGGGCTATGGCCCCTCGGGCCTGCCCCATATCGGCACCTTTGGCGAGGTGTTGCGCACCACGATGATCCGCCGCGCCTTTGAGGTGATCAGCGACATTCCAACGCGGCTGATCTGTTTTTCCGATGACATGGACGGCATGCGCAAGGTGCCGGGCAATGTGCCCAATCAGGACATGCTGCGCGCCCATCTGCAAAAGCCGCTGACACGCGTGCCCGACCCTTTTGGCGAATTTGAAAGCTTTGGCCATCACAACAACGCCATGCTGCGCCGGTTTCTCGATACCTTCGGGTTTGAATATGAATTCTATTCGGCCACCGATTACTATGCCTCGGGCGCCTTTGACGCGACATTGCTGCTGGCCTGCGAGCGCTATGACGCGCTGATGGAGGTGATGCTGGCGTCCTTGCGCGAAGAGCGCCAGCAGACCTATTCGATCTTTCTGCCGATCCACCCTGAAACGGGCCGCGTGCTGTATGTGCCGATCAAGCATGTCGACGCGCGGGAGGGCACAGTGACCTTTGACGACGAGACAGGCCGCGAATGGACGCTGCCGGTCACGGGCGGGCAGTGCAAGCTGCAATGGAAGCCCGATTTCGGCGCGCGCTGGGCAGCCCTTGGTGTCGATTTCGAGATGTATGGCAAGGATCATTCCACCAACACGCCCATCTATGACGCGATCTGTGAAATTCTGGGGCGTCCCGCGCCGCATCATTTCACCTATGAGCTGTTTCTGGACGAGACGGGCCAGAAGATCTCGAAATCGTCCGGCAACGGCATATCGATCGACGAATGGCTGACCTATGCCTCGACCGAGAGCTTGAGCTATTTCATGTATCTCAAGCCCAAGACGGCCAAGCGGCTTTATTTCGACGTTATCCCCAAGGCGGTGGATGAATACCACCAGCAACTGGCCGCCTACCCGACCCAGACGCCCGAGCAGCAACTGGCCAATCCGGTCTGGCACATCCACGGGGGCGAGGTGCCGGCATCCACCATGGTCGTGCCCTTTGCGATGCTCTTGAACCTCGTCAGCGTGTCGGCGGCCGAAAGCAAGGACAAGCTCTGGGGGTTCATCAACCGCTACGCGCCCGATGCCTCGCCCGCGACAAACCCCGATCTGGATCAGGCGGCGGGCTTTGCCATCCGCTACTTCAACGATTTCGTCAAACCCACCCGCATCTTTCGCCAGCCCACCGACAAGGAACGCGCGGCGATGGAGGAACTGGTGTCGTGTCTGGGCGACGAGGCCCGCGCGCTGGACGTGATCGCGCGCAAGGCCGCGCAGGAGGGCAAGGATGTGCCCCTGCCGGCCGTCGATTGGCAGGATGACGAATTCCTGCAATCCATCGTTTTTGCCATCGGCAAGACGCATGGGTTCGACCCGCTGCGCGACTGGTTCTCGGGGCTCTATGAGGTGCTGCTTGGGGCGTCACAGGGCCCGCGCTTTGGCGGGTTCATCGCGCTTTACGGCATCGACGAGACCCGCACGCTGATCGCGCGGGGGCTGGCGGGCGAATTGGTCGCCTGAACCCATCGCGGGATCGGTCCGACGGCCCATGACAAGCGCGGCGCGTGAAATCCCTGCGCGCCGTGCTATGCTTGCGTCGTGATGGTCCCTGATGGAAAGCCCGATGCCATGTTGCGCGCCCTTTTTACCGGTTTGTTCCTGTTCGTGACCGCCCTGGCGGCGCACGCGCAAGACGTGCTGGCCCCAAATCCCGATATCGAGGCCACGATCGGCGGCCAGTTCGATGCCTTCCGCGCCGGGGATGTGGCCGAGGCCTGGACCCATGCCAGCCCGAATATTCAACGCCTGTTCGGATCGTCCGAAACCTTTGGACGCATGGTCGAACAGGGCTATCCGATGGTCTGGGCGCCCGGTCAGGTCGATTTCATCGATCTGCAAAGCTTTGGCGGCGTTCTTGTGCAGCGGGTGCAAGTGATCGATGGCGCGGGCAATGCCCATTATCTGGGCTATCAGATGATCCAGACCGAGGCCGGTTGGAAGATCAACGGGGTCCAGATCCTGCCCGCGCCGCAGGTCGCGGCCTGAATTGTGAAATTTTAACCAGCCCTTAATCCTTATGGGCTAGACCATGACGCAACCCGGCCAAGTGCCGGTGTTCATCACAACATCGCTTGAAAAAATCGAGGTGGCCGTTCAGGGCGCCTTGGTGACCCCTGTTCGGCTCAATCACATGAGTGCGCCGGGCCTGTGCCTTGCGCGTGGAAAGGGGTAGACCATGACACAGGAGATTACCGACGGGCTGGTGCTTATGCCGCCGCTCTTCGCAAACGGGCTTTCGGTGTGGTCGCGCCAGGACGGCCGACCCGGCAGCGACACATGGGCCACAGCCGCCAACGCCGGTCTGGTGGCCGCCGATGCGGATTTCGGCAGTTGCCTTGAGATCGTCAAGACCGAGGCCACGACGCGCATCCGCTTCATGGGCCAGACCCCGATCCGGCCGGGCCTGTATCTGCGGGTATCGGCACGGGTCAAGGCGCTGTCGGGCAATCTGCCGTCGGTGCGCGTCGCGGCATGGGCCGGCAACGCCAGCAACCAGCAATTGACCACGGTGCCGCAGACCGGACCTTCGACCGCGCTGACATCCTATGGCAATGTCGTGACCGTGTCGGCCATCATCGGCACCGGCACGCGGACGGGCGTGGACATGCCTTGGGGTCCAGAGGCCAGCTTTGGGCACATGGGGCTGGATCTGACCGGGCTGAATGGCGGGGTGGTCCGCATCGACGATATCCGCATCGAGGATGTGACATCGGTCTTTTTGCGCAAGATGATGGATTGGGTCGATGTGCGCGATTTCGGCGCCTTGGGCAATGGCGTGGCCGATGACCGCGCGGCCTTTGTTGCCGCCGATGCCGCTGCCGCCGGGCGCGAGATCATGGTGCCGGCCGGCAATTATCTGATCGGCTCGAGCATGACCATCAACAATCCCATCCGCTTCGAGGGCAAGCTGGTCATGCCCGCCGGGGCGCGCCTGGCCTTGAACCAGAATTTCGACCTCAAGGGCTATGCCGAGGCATTCGGCGATGATGTCCTGGGATTGAAAAAGGGCATCCAGCAGCTTTTCAATCAATCCGATTTCGAAAGCTTCGACCTGTGCGGCAAGCGGGTCATCCTGACCGAGCCGCTGGATGTGCAGGCCGTGGTCGGCAACCGCAACACCTATGCCAACCGTCGCGTGTTGCGAAATGGCCAGATTGCGGCAGAGCAGTCGGATGGCTGGAACGACGAGGTGCATGCGCGCACCGGAAGTTGGTCGGCGGGCTTTCCGAACCGGATCTTCGGGCTGACGAATGTGGCGAATATCCCGATTGGCGCGCTGGTCACCGCAGCACAAGGCGTCGGGCGGGAAATCTACGTCACCTCGCGTGATGTCGCGGGCGGGCGCGTGACGTTGTCAGGCGATCTTCGCGCGCCACCGGTCTCGCAGACCTACAATTTCCGCCGGTTCAAGTATCTGCTCGATTTCGGCGGCTGGCTGAACCTTCAGCGCTTCATCATTTCGGACATTGAATTCCTGTGTGCCAGCAGGTCATCCGCAATCAATCTGCCGATCGATGGGCTGGCGTTCCAGATACAGGATTGTTTCTTCACCGGCCCCAAGGATCGTGCGATCACGTCGGCGGGTGGGGGCTGTCAGGGGATGCAGATCGACCGCTGTCAATTCCTGTCCAACGAGCAAGACATCCCGGCCACCGAACGTACCACGATCTGCTTCAACTCCAACATTTCCGATATCAAGGTGCGCGACAACCGCGCGGTACGGTTCCGCCATTTCGGCGTGATTTCGGGCGCTGGCAACATCGTGTCGGGCAACCATTTCTTTCAGGGTGACGGGGTGCCCGATGGGCCGCGCACGGCGGGCCTCGTGCTGGCCGACGGCAACATCAAGACCACCTTCGAGGGCAATTATGTCGATAACTGCTACATCGAATGGGGCAACGAGCGCGATCCGTCGCCCACATATGGATCCGGCGACAGCTTTCATGGGCTGACCTTGGATGGAAACATCTTTTTCACCACGACCAGCGCGCCGTGGATGAATTTCATCCTGATCAAGCCCTATGGCGGGGGGCATTTCATCAACGGCCTGACCGTGACCGGCAACCTGTTCAAGAAATCCAACAGCCCGGACCTGACCGCCGTCGAAGGCATCGACACAAGCTTTGCCACCCTCAATCTGAGCAAGACCTCCGATCTTCTGTTCAATGGCAACACCTATCACGGTGTCGTCAAGCGCACGGAAAACCCGGTGACGATCCGCCATGTCGAGGGAACGGCCAGCAGCACATGGAACGTCGATCTGTCCAATGTGTCGCCCTTTGGTTCACAAGTGCGCGGGGCCGTGTCCTTTCTGGCCGAGGGACCGCTCAGGAACACCGCGAATGCGATCGCCTTTGTCACGCCCTATGCCGAGCCGGGGCAGGGGCCGGGGGGGCGCACGTTGCGATTGCGCTGGCAACAAGATGTGCGCGGCACGGCCCAGATCACGGCACGCTTCGACATCTGACCGGGTCTCTGGCACGGGCCCGCCACCGGTTTTGGGTGGCGGGCTTTTCTTTTGGTCGGCTGCGGGCTAGCTCGCCCTGACAAGGAGAACCGCGATGACGCTTTTGCCAGTGGAAAACGTGCAGGATTATCCCCGCCCACCCCGGCTGGAGCGGGTGGCCCAATCCTTGCGCGTCGTCTTTGCAGGCGTGCCTGTGGTACAGGCCGACCCGGGCGCGGCGTGGCGTGTTCTCGAAACCCATCATGCGCCCAGCTACTATGTTCCGCGCGATGCGGTCTTGGCATCCGCGCTTGTGGCATCGTCGCGCGAAACTTGGTGCGAGTGGAAGGGGCGGGCGGCCTATGTCGATCTGGTGCTCAACGGCCGGCGGTCGCGCAATGCGGGCTGGTTCTATCCCGCGCCAACGGCCCGATTTGAACCGATTCGCGATCATATCGCCTTTTACGCCACCTCGGTCGATGCGGCCTTTGTGGGCGATATCCGCGTGCTGCCACAGCCCGGCGATTTCTACGGCGGCTGGGTGACGCCCAATCTGACCGGAAACATCAAGGGTGCGGCGGGCACGCTGCACTGGTAGGCACGGGCGGTCACACCAACAGATCGCCGGGTGACAGGCGATAGGCCTTGCCAAAGCCCCCGTTGAGAAAGCCCGCGCGCGGGGCAAAGCGGATCAGGGTGAAATCCTCGAAATCGTAATAAAGCTGTGCCTTGGGATAAAGCGACAGGTAATGGGCCCTGAGCGCGCCCTTGTCGGCGGGTTCCGCACGCGCCTGCAGCGTCAGGCGCGCATGTGTCAGCGGATCGCCCTTGCCGCCCGGTTCTGCGATCAGAAGCGAACAGGCCGGGTTGGCCGCCAGCGCCGCGGTATGGGCTGACAGGCCCGAGATCAGCGTCAAGGGCGCGCCATCGAGCCCGGGAACCAGCGCGATGCGCGTGACCATTGGGGCGTGGGTGTCTGGATCGATCACGCCAAGGGCGGCAAAGCGCGCCTGCGCGATCAGCCCGCGCGCAAGGCTGCGGGCCGCGTCATCGGTCGGGCGGATCGGGTCTGTCTTGCGCTCGGTCATGGCATCAGGGTAACGCCACAGGGTCCGCGCGCCAAGGTGCGACTGACGGTGGCGATGTGCTGCGGGATCGGGCATAAAAGGGGCTGATGGCCCCGGCCCCTTTTCTACACAAGGGCGGCCGCCTGTTTGGGGGAGAACGACCATGGCGCTGGTGCCAGCTTGTGACGAAGAGGCGATGGACCCCGATCTTCGGGCCCATGTGCAGTTTTTCAAGGGCCCGCTGGGTGTGATCCCCAATTCCGTCCGCACCATGGCCCATCGCGCCCCCATCGCGCGGGCATTCACCGATCTGAATGTGGCGGTGATGACCGACTACGGCGCGGGCGTGACACCGGAATTCAAGCGCCTGATCGGCTATGTGTCCAGCCACGCCTCGGGGTGCCTGTATTGTCAGGCGCACATGATCCTTGCCTCGGAACGCTTCAACGCGACCGAGCAACGGCTGGCCGATGTCTTTGATTTCGAGGCAAGCACCCATTTCAGCGACGCCGAAAAAGCGGCCCTTGCCTTTGCACAGGCGGCCACCGCCGTGCCGAACGCTGTCACGCCTGCCATCGGCGCGCGGCTCAGGGCGCATTGGGATGATGGCCAGATCGTCGAGATCATGGGGGTGGTGGCGTTGTTTGGGTATCTCAACCGCTGGAACGATTCGATGGGATCGGCGCTCGAGGATTTGCCCCTGTCCAAGGGCGAGGCGCGGTTGCGCGATGCCACGGGCTGGCATGTGGGCAAGCACGGATGACCGAACTTGCCGGGCTGGTGAAAGAGGCGCTGCGCGCGCGCGGCGAACCGGTCAGCCGGCTGGGCTATTTCTGCGCACCCTTTCGCCCATCCGATGGGCCCTTGGCCGACAAGGTGATCAAGACCTATCGCGGCGGGCGCGACGGCGATCTGCTGGCGCAACTGGCCGAACGCCATGCCGCCTATGTCGACCTGTTGCACTGGGCCGGGGTGCGTCTTCCGCCGACGACGTTTCTGATCTTGCGCGAAGCGGGCTATCTGCAACCCGTCATCGTGCAAGACGCGCTGGATGAGCGGATCCTGATGCGCCCCCGGATCATGGCCGCGCCCCTGTCCGAGGCGCTCGATATCCTTGGGGCTGCCGCCGACAGCATCGCCGATTTCTGGGCCCGCGTGGCACAGCGCCCCGAGCGGATCGGCTATCACCCCTCGATCCGCAATTTCGCCATCGACGATCAGGGGCCGATCTTTTTTGACACCTTTCCGCCGCTGATCGGCTACAGCCGACCCGAAATGGGCCAGCTTTTGCTGCGCTTTTCCGAAAGCGGGCTGGTGCGCATGATGGGCCGGGTGATGCCCGGCCGCATCCGCAGCATTCAGGATGAATGGTATTCGCCCGCAGGAACCATCGTCGGGCTGGTCGGATCGGCGGTGCGGCTGCGCCCCGCGGATGGCCCCGCGATCCTTGGCTGGGCGCAATCCCATGCCGCTGCCCATCTGACCGGTCAGCTGCGCGCGGAGGTTCTGGCCGAGCTTGATCGCCCCCCGCGCCTGCCCGCCTATTGGACGGGCACGCGCCGCTTGCTTGGCCTTGAGGGCAAGCCCAATGTCTGACCCCGCCCTGGCGGCGATGAAGATCGTGCTTGTCGCCCCCGAAATTCCCGGCAACACCGGCACCATCGGGCGCACCTGTGTCGCGCTTGATCTGGAGTTGATCCTGATCCGGCCCTATGGCTTTGAGATCACGGATAAATCCGTTCGCCGTGCAGGGTTGGATTACTGGCAGCACGTCCGATTGAGCGAATACGACGAATGGGCGGGTTTTCTGGCGCATCGCCAGCCCCGGCGCGATCAGTTGTTTTTCTTCGAGGATGATGGCGCGGCCGGCACAGTCTATGACCCCGCCTATCCGCCTGACGCCTATCTGGTCTTTGGTCGGGAAACCAAGGGGCTTGCACCCGAAATCCTTGTGGGCATGACGGACCGCGTATTTCGCCTGCCGATGCGGTCGCCGCATATCCGGTCGCTCAATCTGGCCAATGCGGCCACGGCGGTCGTCTATCAGGCGATGCGCGCCTATCTGGCATGACACCGCCCCCCTTGGCGCAGGCAAAGGGCGATTGGCAGACCGGGCAAGCGCTTGCTATCCTGCCCCGACAGGAGGGCCGCCACCGATGCCAGTTGACCCAAACGACAACCCGCCGCCCACCCTGGAACAAGAGGTGCGCGCGCTGCGGCAAGAGCTGACCTTTTTGCGCCAGCACAAGATGTTCGTGCTTCACCAGTCGGTGCCGCGCATCTTGATGTTTCGGTTTGCCAGCGGCATGGCGGGCGGCCTTGGCACGGTGATCGGGGCCACGGTGCTCTTGTCATTGATCATCTGGTCGTTGTCGCAGATCGAATTCATCCCCATCATCGGCGACTGGGCCGTTCGGATCGCGGCCGAGATCTCGACCCTGACGCAGTCGGTCGATTGAGTGCGTCCCGCGACCGCGGCGCCCGCATGCAGGCCACATCGCCCTGCGCCTTGCCCATCGGCTGATGGTGGCGAAACATGGGGTCGGGATAGATGTTTCCTATCGGTGGTTGCGATGGACAGGTGCGCACCTACCTGAAGGCCACACACCAAAGGAGCCCCAGAAGATGCAATGCCCTGTTGACGGAACAACCCTTGTGATGGCTGACCGACAGGGGGTCGAGATCGATTATTGCCCGCAATGCCGCGGCGTCTGGCTGGACCGGGGCGAGCTGGACAAGATCATCGAACGATCGGCCCCCGCGGCCGCGCCTGCGGCGCCTGCGCCATCGCCGCGCGGGTATGACGCGCCGCGCGGATATGACGATGACAGCCAGCGCAGCTTTGAAAAGAAGAAGCGTCGCGGCTCGTTTCTGGACGATATCTTCGATTTCTGACCCTGTTGGCCCGATCAGCCCTGCATCGCCGCCCACAGGCGCGCGGGGCTGAAGGGTGTTTGCGGCGCGGGCTTGCCCGTCGGGCGGAACGCATCGGCGATTGCATTCATCAACGCCGCCGGGGCGCCCGTGGTCGATGCCTCGCCCACGCCCTTGGCCCCCAGCGGGTTCATCGGGCTGGGTGTTTGCCCATGCGACAGGCTTAGCGGCGGGATGTCATCGGCGCGCGGCATGGCGTAATCCATGAAGCTGCCGGTCAGAAGCTGTCCGTCCCCGTCAAAGGCAATGGCTTCCAGAAGGGTTTCACCCACCGCTTGCGCAAAGCCGCCCCTGATCTGGCCTTCGACCTGTAGCGGGTTGATCAGCACGCCTGCATCATCATGGCCATGGGCCTGCAACAGCCGGGCCGCGCCTGTGTCGCGGTCGATCTCGACCAGCGCGGCATAGGCGCCAAAAGCCCAAGCCTGGCCCGCGACCTCGTATTTGCTTTCGGCGGTCACTGGCAAGGGCACGCCAAGGGCCATTGCGTGTCTGATCTTGGCGCAAGCATCCAGCAGCGCGCTGCCGCCGATGGTGGTGGCGCGGCTGCCCACTGCGCCGATGCCTTCGGGCACGATGCCTGTATCGCCCGCCTCGAGCGTGATGGCCGCCATCGGCAGGCCGAGCGCGTCGCTGGCGATCTGTGAAAAGGCGGTCAGGCGGCCATGGCCCTGTTGCGTGGCCCCCGTGGCGATGTGGGCCGTGCCGTCGGGGTTCAGCGTGACGCGGGCATATTCCCATCCCGCGGCCGATGGGTCGATGTAGAACGCCATGCCCAGCCCCGCCATGCCGCCCTTGGCGCGGATCGCATCGCGCCGCGCGCGCAGACCATCCAGATCGGCGGCCTTGGCAAAGATATCAAGCGCGGCGGCATAATCGCCGCTGTCCAGCCGGTTGCCCGTGGCTGTGTCATGCGGCATCGCCGTGACCGGCACCAGATTGGCCTTGCGCAGATCGATGGGATCGCGCCCCGTCGCTGCGGCGGCGGCATCGATCAGTCGCTCAAGGATCACATTTGCCTCGGGCCGCCCCGCGCCGCGATAGATGCCCACAGGCGGCAGCGGATGGGCGTAAGCCTCGGTCTCGATGTCAAGCGCGGGGATGAGATAGCCCGAAGGCAAGATGCGCGCGGCGTTGAAGGCGGGCATCAGCGCCGACCCCGCGGCCCAGCCGCCCAAGGGCGCCTCGATCCGCGCCTCGAGTGCCAGAAACCGTCCCTCGGCATCCAGCGCCAGCCGCCCCTGCGACGACAGGCCCCGCCCATGGGCTGCGGACAGAAACTCTTCGGATCTTGTGGCGATCCAGCGCACATCACGCTTGAGGTGCAAGGCCGCCCAGACGGCAAGGATTTCCTCAGGGTAAGCAAAGCCCTTCATCCCAAAGCCGCCGCCGACATCGGGTGCTACCACGCGCACCCGGTCGGGGTCGATCTGCAACACGCGCGTCAGGTCGGCCTTGGTGCGGTGCGGTGTCTGGGTGGAATGATAGATCACGACGCTGTCGTTGGCGGCATCGTAATGGATGGCGACCCCGCGCGGTTCCATCGATGCGGGGGCGACACGCGGGTGATGGGTGGCGACCGCCACCACATGGGCGGCACGGGCAAAAGCTGCCTCTGCATCACCCACGGCCCAACGGCGATGCGCGATGCGGCGTGGCGCGGGCATCGGGGCCTCGTCGATCTCAAGGCCGATCATCTCCAAGGCATCGGCGGCCTGTGCCGGGGTTTCGGCCAGCACGGCCGCCACGGGCTCGCCCACACAGGCGATCTGGCCCCGCGCAAGCATCGCAAAGGGCAGGGGCTGGTCGATCTCCAGCACGGGCAAAAGATCGGGTGACGGATTGGGTGGCAGATCGGCGCCGGTCAGCACGGCCACCACACCGGGGGCCGCCCGCGCAGCGTCGATGTCAATCGCCGCGATCCGCCCTGCGGCCACCGGGCTGCGCAGAAACGCCAGATGCAGCGGCCGATCCAGCAGGATATCGGCCGCATAGCGGCCCTGACCCTTGAGCAACGCGGGGTCTTCGCGTCGGGGCAACGCCTGGCCAATGGCGGATCTTGCGTGGCTGGTCATGCGGTTCCCTGTCGTCTAACCATCGGGTGTCGATACTGTGGCTTTGGGCGGAAATGACAAGGAACGCAACCATGCGGATTGCCGTGATCGGGGCCGGGGCCATCGGGCGCCATGTGATCGCCGCGTTGCAACGCGATGGTCTGGGGCCGCTGGCGGTGATCGTGCGCGATCCGGCACGCGCGGTGCCGGGGCTTGCTGCGGTGGGATCGGTGGCGGAATTGCCGCCGGGCATCACCCATCTGGTCGATTGCGCCGGTCATCCGGGGCTGATCGCGCATGGCGCGCAGGCGCTGGCGCGCGGGATCGATGTGGTCACGCTGTCGCTTGGGGCTTTGGCCGATGATGCGCTTGCCACCGGGCTTGCGGCGGCGGCCGATGCGGGTGGGGCGCGGCTGCATCTGGCCAGCGGTTCGGTCGGGGCGCTTGATGTGCTGCGCGCGGGTGCGGTCGGCGGGCTGACGCGGGTGCGCTACACCGGGCGCAAGCCGCCCGCCGCATGGATGGGCTCGCCGGCCGAAACGGTGCTGGATCTGGACCATCTGACCGGCCCCGCGACGCATTTCGAAGGCTCTGCGCGGCAGGCGGCGTTGCGCTATCCCAAGAACGCCAATGTGGCTGCCGCCGTCGCCTTGGCCGGGCTTGGGTTCGATGAAACGCAGGTGCGGCTGATTGCCGACCCCGCGGCGCCCGGCAATCTCCACGAGGTCGAGGCCGAGGGCAGCTTTGGCCGCTTCCGCATCGAGATCCTTGGCGCGCCCTTGCCCGACAATCCCAAAAGCTCGGGTCTGGCCGCGATGAGTGTGCTGGCCGAATTGCGGCGGCTTGGCGCGCGCATCTCGGGCTGAACCTGCGCGTGGCGCCGGGCATCTGGACAAGGGGGCCGCGCCTGCTAGGGTCACGCGCTGGTCGAAACAACGCAGTCAAGGGGTGAGGACATGGCGAAACTGGCATTTCTGGGTCTTGGGGTGATGGGCTACCCGATGGCGGGGCACCTCAAGGCGGCGGGCCATGATGTGACGGTCTACAACCGCACCGCGACCAAGGCCGAAGCTTGGGCCGCGCGCCATGGCGGCGCATGGGCCGCAAGCCCGCGCGCCGCAGCGGATGGGTGCGATTTCGTGATGGCCTGTGTGGGCAATGATGATGATCTGCGCGCGGTCGTGACGGGCCCCGATGGCGCGCTTGCGGGCATGAAACCCGGCGCGATTTTCGTCGATCACACCACGGTCTCGGCGACTGTGACGCGCGAATTGGCCGCGCTGGCGCATGCGCAGGGCGCGGGTTGGGTCGATGCGCCCGTGTCAGGCGGTCAGGCGGGGGCCGAGAACGGCAAGCTTGCCATCATGTGTGGCGGCGATGACGCGCATTTCGCGGCCGCCGAAGCGGTGGTTGCCGCCTATTCCAAGGCAACCGTGCATTTTGGCGCGGTCGGTGCGGGGCAATTGACCAAGATGGTCAACCAGATCTGCATCGCGGGTCTGGTGCAGGCGATGTCTGAGGGGTTGTACTTTGCGATGAAGGCCGGGCTTGATCCCAAAAAGGTGGCCGATCTTGTGGCCCAGGGTGCGGGCGGGTCGTGGCAGCTTTCCAACCGTGCCGGCACCATGGTGGACAACCATTTTACCCATGGCTTTGCGGTCGATTGGATGCGCAAGGATCTGGGCATCGCCCTGGGTCAGGCCAAGGACATCGGCGTTTCCCTGCCCGTGACCGCCATCGTCGATCAATTCTACGCCGAGGTACAGCAACTGGGCGGCGGGCGGTGGGATACCTCCAGCCTGATCCAGCGGTTCCGCGCCATGAACGGGGAGCTTGGATAAGCATCTTGCGCCATGTTTTCACCGATCTGGCGGCGCTGCGCGCGCAAGGCTTTGACACCATCATCGATGTCCGCAGCCCGTCGGAATATGCCGAAGATCACGTGCCGGGTGCCGTGTCGATGCCGGTGCTTTCGGATGCCGAGCGCGCCCATGTCGGCACGATCTATGTGCAAGACAGCCCCTTCAAGGCGCGCAAGATCGGCGCCGCGCTGGTCGCGCGCAACGCCGCGCGGCATATCGAAGAGCATCTGATGGGCTTTGACGGCGGCTGGCGGCCCTTGGTCTATTGCTGGCGCGGCGGGCAGCGGTCCGGCAGCTTTGCGTCCATCCTCAACCAGATCGGCTGGCGGGCCGAGGTTCTGGACGGGGGCTATCGGACGTGGCGGCGGCATGTCTCGGGCAGCCTTTATGATGCCGTTCTGCCCTATCGGTTTGTCCGGCTCGCCGGTCTGACGGGCACCGCCAAGACCGAAGTTCTGGGCCGCGTGGCCGCCTTGGGCTGTCAGGTGGTCGATCTGGAGGCGCTGGCCAATCATCGCGGCTCGATCCTTGGCGATGTCATGGGCCGGCAGCCCGCGCAAAAGGGGTTTGAATCCGCGCTGATCGCGGCCCTGTCAGGCTTCGATCCGGCCCGACCCGTGCTGGTCGAAGCGGAATCGCCGCGCATCGGCACGCTGCGCCTGCCGCCCGCGCTGTGGGTGGTGATGCGCGCCGCGCCGCGGATCACGCTCGAGGCATCCGTGGGCGCGCGCGCGCGCTATCTGGCGGGGGTCTATGCCGATCTGATGGCCGATGTGTCGGGGCTGGCGCGGCGGCTTGGCGGTCTGCGCGGGTTTGTGGGCCATGCGACCGTCGATGAATGGCTGGCGTTGGTGCAGGCAGGCGAAGCCGAGACGCTCGCCACCCAATTGATCGAACTGCATTACGACAAGGCCTATGGCCGCCTGCGCCTTGATGATGAAACGGCGGTCCTGGCCCGCATCGATGCGGGCGATCTGGGTGAGGCGGCACAGGCCGCGGCGGCCCGGGCGGTCATGGCCCACCTGATCTGATCTGCCCCTTGTTCGGTGCGCGCAGACCCCGGGGGGTGTCCGCAGGGTCGCCATGGTCGCGCCATTGGTCCGCGCGACACCGGCGACGGACAGCGCCCCCCTTTTCCTCTGGCGTCCCATCCGCTACCTGACGCCTGACTGACGAAAGGGACGCATCCGATGGACAAGAGCTTTGACGCCGCCGCGGCCGAGGCACGCATTTCCGCCCAATGGGAGGCACAGGGTTGCTTCAAGGCGGGCGCCAATGCCAAACCGGGGGCCGAGCCCTATTCCATCATGATCCCGCCGCCCAATGTGACGGGCGTTTTGCATGTGGGCCATGCCTTCAACAACACGCTGCAAGATGTGCTGATCCGCTGGCACCGGATGCGCGGCTTTGACACGCTCTGGCAGCCCGGCACCGATCATGCGGGCATCGCGACCCAGATGGTGGTCGAACGCGAACTGGCCAAGCAGGGAAAATCGCGCCGCGACATGAGCCGCGAGGAATTCCTGTCCCATGTCTGGGCATGGAAAAAGCAATCCGGCGGCACCATCGTGACCCAACTCAAGCGGCTGGGTGCGTCGTGCGACTGGTCCCGGCTGGCCTTTACCATGTCGGGCGCGCCGGGTGCGCCCGCAGGCGAAGAGGGCAATTTCCACGACGCGGTGATCAAGGTCTTTGTCGACATGTATGACAAGGGCTTTATCTATCGCGGCAAGCGCCTGGTGAACTGGGACCCGCATTTCGAAACCGCGATCAGCGATCTCGAGGTCGAGAATATCGAGACCGCGGGCCATATGTGGCATTTCAAGTACCCTTTGGCGGGCGGTGCGACCTATGCGTATTTGGAGAAAGATGAAAACGGCAACGTCATCTTCGAAGAAGAGCGCAATTACATCTCGATCGCCACCACGCGCCCTGAAACAATGCTGGGCGATGGCGCTGTGGCCGTGCATCCGGGCGATGCGCGGTATGCGCCCATCGTGGGCATGCTGTGCGAAATTCCCGTGGGGCCCAAGGAACACCGCCGGTTGATCCCGATCATCACCGATGACTACCCCGATCCGGATTTCGGCTCGGGCGCGGTCAAGATCACGGGGGCGCATGATGTCAACGATTATGGCGTGGCCAAGCGCAACGGCATCCCCTGCTACCGGCTGATGGACACGCGCGCGCAGCTGCGGGCCGATGGTGCGCCCTATGCCGAGGCCGCCGCCATCGCGCAGGCGGTGGCCAATGGCGCGCGGGTCTTGACCGAAGCCGAGGCCGACGCGCTCAACCTTGTGCCCGATCACCTGCGGGGCCTTGACCGCTACGCGGCGCGCGCGCGCGTCGTGGCCGAAATCACCGCCGAGGGGCTGGCCGTTATGACGCGCGCCGATGACCCGCGGCTGGGCAAGGATGCCGTAAAGCCCGGGGCCGAAGGCGCCGAGGCGCTGGTCCCGCTGGTCGAGGCCAAGATGATCACCCAGCCCCATGGCGACCGGTCCAAGGTGGTGATCGAGCCGATGCTGACCGACCAGTGGTTCGTGGATACGGCGAAAATCGTTGAACCCGCGCTTGCTGCCGTGCGCGACGGGCGCACCCGCATCATCCCCGAACAGCACCGCAAGGTCTATTTCCACTGGCTCGAGAATATCGAGCCCTGGACCATCTCGCGCCAGCTGTGGTGGGGCCATCAGATCCCGGTGTGGTATGACGCCGATGGCGGCATGTATTGCGCGCCCACCGAGGCCGAGGCGGTGGCCAGATCGGGCGGCAAGGCGCTGACGCGCGACCCCGATGTCCTCGACACCTGGTTCTCCTCCGGTCTTTGGCCCATCGGCA
>ERZ888423.997-NODE-997-length-26756-cov-33.896221_pt1 | contig 26756 bp, 33 predicted proteins | sample MGYA00520523_ERZ888423 | MGnify/ENA primary metagenome ERZ888423 (study PRJEB32303, sample SAMEA104408611) | aquatic metagenome | biome: Brackish water; feature: Pelagic; material: water | place: Baltic Sea | collected 2014-06-08T10:24:00 | depth 30,27 m ...
GGGCCGTAGTGGCCGCGTTCGCCGGCCAGCAGGCGCTTCACGCAGATCTCACCGGCTTTGGTTTCATTCAGCCAGTTGGCGCGGTCGGCGAACACGAAGTCCTCGCTGTAGTCCTGATGCATCCCGGCAAATACGCATTGCTGCGGGTTCGGGGTGGCGGCGATCAGCTCAACCCGGAAGCGGGGATCCATGGGCAGGGGTAGGCGTGTTTAGGGGTTGAGAGGGTTGGCGTGCGGCGCTTGGAGCGCCTGGCCTCAGCCGTGGCTGCGTGGGCCGGTGGCGGCGGGTTCGCTGCTTTGCGGCCCCTGCTCCAGCTCGCTGAGCTTGCCCACGCCAGCCAGGCGCGGCAACGGCTTGTCGTCGATCAGGGCGATCGTGATCGCGGCCAGTTCGGCCGGGCTGCGCAGGCCCAGCGAGCGGCCGATCGGTTTGCCCTGGCGGTTGAACAGCTCCAGCTGCGGGATGCCGTTCACCTCATAACGGTCGAGCTCCGGGCCCCAGCGGGGATTGTCCACATTCAGCAGCACCACATTCAGCTTGCCGCGGTTCTGGCTTTCCACCGCCTCCATCGCCGGCGCCATCGCCCGGCACGACTCACACCAGTCGGCGTAGAACTCCAGGATCGTGGGCCGTCCGTTCGCCAGCGCCACCGGCAGCTCCAGCGACCGCCGTGCCAGCTGCTCCAGCGGCGCCTGCGGTTGCAGCCAGCCGCGCGCGAAGAACAGCACCAACGCCAGCAACGCGGCCAGGCCGGCCAGCACCATCCGTTCGCGGCGCCCCAGCGGTGGTGAAGAGATGGGGTCGATGGGCGGTTCGTTCATCGGGGCGTGATTGGCTCGCCTCGGGCTGGGGCACTCTGGCAGCTACGCGCTGCAGGCTGCTCGCTGCAGGCCGGGGCTGCCTGCGTCAGCATGGGGTTTCGCAGCGCCCTGCCCCCGTTGAAGCGCCGCCTCACCCTTCACTTCCCGCGCCAGGCGGTGCATCAGCCGATCACCTACCGCCTCGCGGTGGATTTCGACATCGCCGCCAAGATCCTGCGCGCCCAGGTGGCCCCCAACCAGAGCGGCACCATGGTGGTGGAGCTCTCCGGTGACATCGACGAGCTCGATTCCGCTGAGCTATGGCTGGAAAGCCTCGGCCTCTCGCTGGATCGCGCCCCCGGTGAGATCCGCATCGATCCAGCCCGTTGCGTCGACTGCGGCATCTGCGCCAGCGTCTGCCCCAGTGGCGCCCTGAGCAGTGCGCAACCCGATTGGCGGCTTAGCTTCGATGTCAAACGCTGCCTGGTCTGCGAACAGTGCATCCCCAGCTGTCCGCTCGATGCGATCGCGCTGGTGCTGGAGCCCCGATGACCGCGCCTGCCCCCCGCCTGCGCCGGCCATGGTGAAGGCCCAGCCCCGCAATGGCCCCGTGCGCGCCCTGCTGCGGCTCACGCTGCTGCCGGTGCGTGCGCCGTTTCTGGTGGTGCTGCTGGCGGTGAGTGCCTACCTCGGCATGCAGTGGGTGCTGGTGTACCCCCACGAAGCCGTGTCGCTGCTGGCCCTGCCGCGCCATCAGCAGTTGTTCTGGTCGGTGGAATGCCTCCACTCGCTGATGGTGGTGGTGCTCTGCTCCATGCCCGGTTACCTGCTGGCCCAGGTGTCGCGCCTGATGAACGCCAGCAAGGTGTTCACGCTGGTGTTCTCGTTGCTGGTGGTGAGCGTGCTCGCCATCTACATGATCGATCTGGGCCGCCTGCTGGCCGAAGTGATGATCCTGGGCTCGTCGGTGTTCCTGGCGCGCCTCGACCTCGCCCGCATCAAGGTGGTGCCACCGCCGCCGCAGCTGGCCTTCGTGCTCAGCATCTACGTGCTGGCGGGCATCGGCCTCGGGCGTTGGTTGTTCCTTGAGGGGATCTGGGGGCCGTTTCCGGCTTGATCGTGCTCAGCAGCCTGGCGTTTGCCGCAGCGCCTCGTAGCTCCACACGTTGCCCAGCACCTTTTTCACGTAGAGGCGGGTTTCAGGGAACGGGATCGCCTCCACCCACAGTTCCGGCTCGCGGCTGAGCGAGAGGCTGGGGTTGGCGGGCGCTTCCAGCCAGGCGCCCACCGAGCCCTGGCCGGCGTTGTAGCTGGCGGCCGTCAGGAAGGGGTTGCCGCTCCACTGGCGCAGCCGCTGGTTCAGGTAGCGGGCCCCCAACGGCGCATTCACCTCCGGTTGGCGCAACTGCTCATCCGACACCGGCGCCCCGGCCAGCTCCGCCGCCGTGCTCGGCAACAGCTGCAGCAGCCCCACGGCGCCGGCTGCTGAACGCACCCCCGGCGTGAAGCGTGATTCCTGCTTCGCCACCCCCAGCAGCAAGGCGGGGTTCAGCCCTTCCGCCGTGGCTGCCGCCCCGAAGATCGCGCCGAAGCGCAGCGGATGCAGCGCCTGCTCCAGCGGCAGGCTGGCGCGACAGCTGGCGCCCACCCAACGCAGGCTGGCCAGCTCCAGTTGCCCCAGGCTCGTCCAGTCGTCGCCCACGCCCTGGCGCAGGCGGCCCTCCACGATCAGCTCCGCCGGCCGCTGGGGCGGCTGGTTGCGGCGCGCCGTGCGCCAGCGCTCCCAGGCCTCCAGCGGCTGGTCCAGCCGCCACAGGCGGTTCAAGGTGCTGTTGCCGCTGCTCAGCGGCTGCCAGGGGGTGGCTGGTGGGGTGGTCTCTTCGCTGGTGGCGGCCAGGCCGGTGCTGGGGTCGTCGTTGCGCAGGGCGAGCGGTGCCTCCAGGCCCAGCCGCACCCGTGTTCGCCAGCCGTAGTAGCCCCAGGGGTTGCGCGCCAGCAGCTGGCTCCAGGAGCGGCGCGCCGCCTCGCTCTCGCCCAGCTCCTGCTGCGCGTAGCCCAGCCAGAACAGTTGCCGTGCCGCCAGCGGGCTGGGCAGCTGCTGCGGCTCCAGCGCCATCAGCAGCGCCGCCGCCGCCGCCCAGCGGCGCTCCAGCAACGCCTCGCGCGCCAGCTCCCACTGCAGCTCCCAGCTGGCCGGATCGGTGGGCCAGCGGCGCAACACCTGCTCCCAGCCCATGCCGTCGGCGGCGGCGGCACGGCGGGCTGCCACCGGCGCGCTCTGCTGCAACGCCAGCGGCAACCTCGCCAGCTGGGCCACCGCTGCCGGTGTGTCGCCCTGGCTCAGCAGGCGGGTGGCCTCCAGCGCTTCCGGGGCCGCCGGCCAGCGGCCCGCCAGGGCCAGCAGCCGCGCCTCGCCCGCCTGGCCTTCGGCGGCGGTGCCCTGCAGCAGCGCCCGGCCGATCACCAGCTCCGTGGCCGCATCAGACGCTGCCCCCGCCAGGCAGGCCGCCGCGGCATCGCCGTCGCCCAGTTCCCCCAGCCCCCGCGCCAGCACGCGCCGTTCGCTGGCGCTCAGCGGTGGTGTCTTCAGCTGGCAGCTCTGGCGCAGCAGCGCTTCGGCCCCCGGCCAGCGCGCGCCCCAGCGGGCCAGGTGCAGGGCGCCCGCCCGGCGTTGCGCCGCCCCCGGGCCCGCTTCCGCAGCAGCAGCAAGCGCGGCGGGGTGGGCGGGGAAACGGCGCCACAGCTGCACGCGCAAGGCGGGATCGTTGCGGCCCAGCTCATAGAGCGCATCGGCGCTGGCGGGGTCGGCCGGGAAGCGGCGCAGCAGCTCGCGCCAGCGGGCGGTTTCCACCAGCGGTTGGCCGAGCGTGCCGGCCGCCATGGCATCGAGCTTGAGCGCCACCGCCGCGAGCGGGTCGCGGCCCCAGCCCTGGCCCTGCAGCAGCTCCCGTTGGCGGGCCGGTGTGGCCGCCGCCCGGGCCGTGAGCAGCAGGCTGGCTTCGCGGCGCCGCTCCGGATCCAGCTCCCAGCGCCGGCTGCGTTCCAGCGCGGCTGTGCTGGTGGCGGGGCTGGGCAGGGGCCGCGCGTTCAGCGCCTGGCGGGCCAGCACCAGCAGCGCCAGGCTGCCCAGCACGGTGAGCGCCAGTAGGCGTGGGCCTTGCGTGGGCGGGGCGGCCGTTGGCGGACTGGGCACAGGCGGCAGGGGTGGCGCTGACGCCGGCAAAGTCTTGGCATTCTGGAACCACGTCTTCGATCGCCATGGCGCTGCGGCCCTCCTTGCCCCCCCGGTTGACGACCCTGCCCGGTGCGTCCCAGCGCCGCCGCGCCCTGGCCGTGACCGCCCTGGCGGCAGGGGTGTTTTGCCTGCGCCCCTTCTCGCCCCTGCAGGTGCTGCCCGGCTGGGTGGTGGGCGCCCTGCTGCTCTGGGCCGTGCTCGAACTGGTGCGCTGGGTGTGGTGGCCCCGCCGCAGCGTGTAGCTCGCGGTGGCGCTCGCGCTGCCGCCTGGAGCAGCTGCCTGAAGCCCGGCACCTAATCTGCGCCCAGCGATTGCGTGTTCATGGCGGAGCCGGCCCCCCTGCCCATCGGCCCGCCCCTCAGTGCCGGCGGCGCCTGGTTCGGCACCGACGGCATCCGCGGCCGCGTCGGCACCCACCTCACGCCGCTGCTCGCCCTGCAGGTGGGCTACTGGTGCGGCCAGGTGCTGCCGCCCGAGAGGCCGGTGCTGATCGGCATGGATTCCCGCAGCAGCGGCCCGATGGTGGTGGCGGCGCTCACCGCCGGTCTCACGGCGGCCGGCCGCGATGTCTGGGATCTCGGGCTCTGCCCCACCCCCGCCGTGCCCGGTGCGATCCGCCGTTGTGGTGCCGCCGGTGGGCTGATGGTGTCGGCCAGCCACAACCCCCCCCACGACAACGGCATCAAGCTGTTCGGCCCCAGCGGCGACAAGCTCGACCGGCAGCAGCAGGAGGTGATCGAAGCGGGCCTGCATGGCCGCGCCAGCGCCAATGCCACCGCCAGTGCCAGCGCCGCCTCCGGCGCCTGCGGGGCGGTGCGGCAGCGGCCCGAGCTGCTGGCCGCCTACACCGACACCCTGCTGGACAGCGTGCTGGGGCGTCGCCTGGACGGCTGCCCGATCGTGCTCGATCTCTGCTGGGGATCGGCCACCGCCTGCGGCGAAGCGGTGTTCCGCGCCCTCGGCGCCGATCTCACCGTGCTGCATGGCACCCCCGACGGCAGCCGCATCAACGTGGGCTGCGGCAGCACCCAGCTCGAGCCGTTGCGGCAGGCGGTGCTGGCCCGTGGTGCGGCGATGGGCTTCGCGTTTGATGGCGACGCCGACCGCATGCTCGCCGTCGACGGCCGCGGCCGGGTGGTGGACGGTGACCAGATCCTCTACCTCTGGGGCGGGGAGCTGCTGGCCTCAGGTGAGCTGCCGGGCCGCCGCCTGGTGGCCACGGTGATGTCCAACCTGGGCTTTGAGCGGGCCTGGCTGGCGCGCGGTGGTGTGCTCGATCGCACCCCCGTGGGCGATCAGCACGTGCATGCCGCCATGGCCGCCAGCGGCGCCGCCCTCGGCGGTGAGCAGTCGGGCCACATCCTCTCGGCGCACCACGGCATGAGCGGCGATGGCCTGCTCACGGCCTTGCAGGTGGCCACCCGCATCCACGCCGGGGGTGGCTCCCTGGCCGATTGGATGGACACCAGCTTCTCGCCCTATCCCCAGATCCTGGTGAACGTGATCGTGCCCGACCGCCAGCGGCGTCAGCACTGGCACGACTGCCTGCCCCTGCGCGAGGCGGTGGCGCAGGCCGAGGCCGCCATGGGCGGCGAAGGCCGGGTGCTGGTGCGGGCCAGCGGCACCGAACCGCTGCTGCGGGTGATGGTGGAAGCAGCCGAACCCGCCGCCGTTGATCACTGGTCGTCGCATCTGGCCGACCTGGCGGCCGCCGAGCTCAACGGGGTGTGATCCGCTGGTGCAGAGCGCAGCAGCATGTGATGGATGGACCCGGGTTAACGGCCAGCCAGCTGCTCGGTGGCGAGGCGTTCGGCAGCAAGGCTGAGCGCACCGGCGCAGGCATCACCGGTGGCTTCCACCACCGTGGCGCCGGGCAGGCCGGCGGCCAGCGCCTGCCGGTAGGCCGCGGCGAAGGTGGGCAGGTGGCATAGGGCGCCGCCCTGGCCGCACACCCGCGGCTGCTCCAGGTCCAGCGCCGCCGCCACGCCCCGCACCAGGGCGGCGAGGGCGCCGGCGGAGCGCTGCAGCACCGCCAGCGCATCTGCATCGCCGGCCGCCGCCAGCGCCTCCACGCAGGGGGCCAGCCGCGCAAAGCCGGCAGCGCCGAACCCTGGCGCCACCACCATCGCCTTCACCTGCTGGGCCGTCACCACCCCGCTTTCCCCCGCGAGGGCCTGCCACAGCGCGGGGCGCAGGTCGTTGTCTGGCCGCCGGCCATCGGCCATCTCCAACGACAACGCCAGGGCGTCACGGCCCAGATCACAGGCGGAGCCGGCCTGATCGAGCAGCCAGCCCCAGCCGCCGCAGCGGTGCTCGCGGCCGCGGCCGTCGCGGCCCAGCGCGATGCAGCCGGTGCCGCTGATCACCACGATGCCGGCGCCGGCGGGTCCGTCGGCGGCGAAGGCGCCCCGCAGGGCGGTGCGCTCATCACCGGTCACCAGCACGTGCTCTGCGGGCAACTGCAGCGCCGCCGCCGCTAGCGCCTGCCCCCGCTGCTGCACCGCGCTGCCGTGCTCAATGCCGCTGGCGCCCACCCCTGCGGCGGCCAGCAGGGGTGCACCCGCCGCCGCGAGCAGCGGCGCCCCGGCCAGCCCCGCCCCGCTCAGGGCCGCCTGCAGGCTGGCGCGCAGGGCGTGGCTGAAACGCTCCTCCCCACCGGCGGCCTCCAGATGGCTCACCCCCGGCCCCTGGCCCTCTGCCAGCACCCGCCAGCTGCGACCGGGTTGCACCGCCGCCAGGCGGCAGGTGGTGTGGGTCTGGCCGGCATCGAAGCCGGCCAGCAGCTCGGGCGGCGCGCCGCTGTTGCTGCGGCCCTCAGCCATCGGCGGCGGCAGCCGGCAGCGCCGACAGGGTGGCCAGGCAGAACCAACCGGTGAGTTGCACCTCCGGCCGGAAGAAGATCGTGTCGGTGATCCCCTGCACGGCCAGGCCGGCGATCACGGCCACGGCGGCCACGGCCGGCAGGGCCTGGCGGCCATTGGCGCGCACCTGACGCAGCCCCAGCCGCACGCTGGCCGCCAGCAGCCCCATCCCGGCCAGCAGGGCGGGGATGCCCCCCTCCACCGCCAGTTCCAGCGGAATCGAATAGGCGCTGAGCGCGTTGAACTTGGGTTGCTGATACAGCGGATAGATCAGGTTGAAGGCGTTGTTGCCCGGCCCGATGCCCAGCCAGGGGCGGTCTTTGATCATTTCGATCGCCGCCATCCACACGTTGATGCGGAAGTTGTTGGAGCTGTCCTCCCGGCCGGCGGCGAGGCTCATCACCCGCACCCGCAGCGGCTCCACCAGGGCGATCGCCACCACCAGGGCCACCCCCGCCAGCACCATCAGCAGCAGCGGAAACACCCGTCGCCAGAACACCGGCCAGTGGCGGGTGAGGCGCAGCAGCAGCAGCACCGCCAGCACCCCGTAGGCGGCCACCAGGCCCAGCCAGCCGCCACGGCTGTAGGTGAGCACCACGGCCACACTGCCGAGCACGGCGGTGGTGAGCGCGAACAGCCGGGCGCTCAGTCGCTGCCAGCGCAGCAGCGCCACCACGGCGATCGGCAGGATCGGCAGCAGGTAGCCGGCCAGCAGGTTGGGGTTGCCGAGCGTGCTGTAGATCCGCACGGTTCCCCGCGCCACCGAGTTGGGATCCGACCAGCGGGCCAGGGCGGAGGAATCGGCATAGAGCTGGCGGATGCCGATCACGGTCACCAGCAGGCTGCTGCCCAGCAGGCAGGCCGTGATCCGGTCCCACCAGGGCGGCGCCGTGGCCAGCAGCTGGCGCATCAGCGCATAAACGCTGAGGTAGCTCAGCAGCTTGAGCAGCCCATTGGCGGCCGCCGCAGGCACCGGCGAAAAGCCCGTGGCCAGCACCGAGAGGCCCAGCATCACCAGCAGCCAGCCGCTGATCGGGCCGATCCGCCCTGCTGGCGTGCACAGCGCCCACAGCAGCCACAGCAGCCCCGCCGCCGTGATCAGCAGACTCAGGCCCTCGCGGGTCACCAGCGGCAGCCCGGCCATCAGCGCGCAGAGCACCAGGCCGGCCAGCAGCGGCAGCCGGCGGCCCAGCGGCCCGGCCGCCCAGCCGGCCAGCAGGCCCTGCCAGCGCAGCAACCAGGGAACGGAGCCACTGGCGGAGGCCAGGGCGTTGGGGGTGATGGAAGACATTCAGGCGCCGGGCGTGGGCGGATTATGGGTGCGGCAGGCAGCTTCCTCCAGCCCCTCTGAAGCAGGCGCGTCCGCGCCGTTGCGCCGATACAACACCCTGTACACCGGCAGCCCGAGCGACAGCACGTGCTGCTCCCGCTCGGTGGCCACCGGCAGCGGGTTGGTGGAGCGATACGGACGCGGATCGTCGGCGGGCCGCTCGAAGCAGCCGCTCGCTTCGGTGACCTGCACCATCGGCACGATCACCGCTTCCACATCGCTCTGCAGCAGCAGCTCGCCGCCCGCTGGCAAGGCCGCCGCCAGGGCCGCCACCAGCGAGGGCTGCAGCACCCGTCGCTTCTGGTGGCGTTGCTTGAACCACGGATCGGGAAATTGCAGCGTGACCCGCCGCAGCCGGCCTGGCGGCAGCTGCGCCAGCCAATCCAGCAGGCTCACATTGGCGTTCCAGAACACAAAGCGCAGGTTGTCGAGCTGCAGGCGGCGGCGGTCGTGCTCGGCGGCCTCCACCAGCACCCGGCGGATCTCCACCCCGAGGAAGTTGGTGCCCGGCTGCTGTGGCGCCATCGCCAGCAGAAAGCGGCCCCGGGCGCTGCCGATGTCGAGATGGAGCGGCAGCTGCTGCTGGGCGAACAGCTCCAGAAGAGGCGGCAACGGCCGTGGCTGCTGATGCACCCGGCTGAGCGGGTTGACGTGCTGACGCACCAAGGCTCAGGTCCCGGTGCGGGCGGCCGCAGGGGGCACGCCGTCGTCGTCGTGGTTGGGCACCAGGAAGCCCCAGCTGGCCGTGTAGCCGTGCAGGTGGGTGTTGCCCGCCACCGGGCCGATCTCGCCGTTGCAGAAGGCGCCGGCGATCGGCACCTGAGGAAACTGCTCGCGGCACACACTCACATCCCCATCAGGCTGGCCGTAGAGGCCTTCGCCGCGGCCCAGGCAGGCGAACAGCAGCGCCGCCAGCGGCGTGTCGTCGGTGCGGGCCTGGCGGCGCAGCAACTGGCGCAGTTCCTGGCGAGACGCGGCCGCATCGCGCAGCTGGAACTGCACCTGCTGGCCCACCCGCAGTTTTTCCGCCACCGCCACGGCGCCGTTGCGCGGGTCGACCCCGAGCAGGTTGCGCACCAGAAAGGCCGTGGGTTCCGCCGGGCTGCTTTCGCCGGGCAGGCTGAAGTTGCTGCGCGCCACGCCCAGAAACAGCGAATGGCGCACCTGCTCCCGTTCTGCCGGCGTGAGCGATTGCAGGATCCCCTGCAGGCAGTTGACCGGGCTGTTGGTCTGCTCGCCGGAGCTGAGCTGCAGCACCACGTTGCGTTCCGCCTGCTCGATCTCGAACACCGGGCCGATCGGCCGGCAGCCCTGGGCCACCACCGGATCCAGCCGCCAGGCGCCGCCGATCAGGCAACCCACTGCGCCGGTGAGCACGCGGCCATCAAAAAACAGCGAGCCGTGCTCGGCGCTGTGGTGGCCGGCGATGCCACCCACCTTGGCGGCCGCTGGGTAGGCGTAATCCAGGCCGCTGATCAGATCGTTGATCTTCTGGCAGGTGGGATCCACGAACAGGAGCATGGAGCGGGCCCGCTCCGGGTCGGCGCCCACCCAGTTGATCCAGTCCAGGTTGTCGCCATCGAGATCGGGCAGGGAGGCGGGATCCAGCTCGAACAGCTGCAGATCCGCCCCGGGCAGCCGCAGCAGGGTGACGCTCAGCGCCGGCTGCTGCTCCAGTTCCCGCGCCTGCCCGCTGACCTCGGTGCCGACCACCCCACCGCCGGCACAGCCGATCCAGTGGCGCGCATTCAGGCGGCTGCGCAGCAGCGGCAGCAGGCGGGGCAGATCGCTGGCATAGCTGGTGGAGCAGAACACCAGGGCCAGATCGTTGGCGCCACGGTTGCCGAGCGCCTTCGCCACCTCCTCGATCGCGGCTTCCAGGGAGGGCTGACGGGACAGGGCCGTCTGGCACGAGGCCGGTGCTTCACCGCGTTTGAGCCAAGAGGGCAGGGAAAGCGCAGCCATGGACTGGACCCTACTGCCGGAGCACGACTACGGATAATGGCGCTTCCCGTACCGCCCCTGTGCCAGATCTGCTCTACCGCACCCTGGTGTGGCTGGATTACCGCCTGGCGGTGGTGTTCGCCCTCGGGCTTCCGCTCGTCCTGCTGGTGTGGGCTGTCGCGCGGCGGGAAGGCGCTCTGGTGCGTCTGCTGTCGATTTATTGGAAGGTGGCCAGCCTGCTGGGCATCTCGGTGCTGCTGTTGATCGATGCTCGCCCGCTCGGTTACGTGCTGGCGTTGGTGGCTGAGGTGCTGGTGGTGGTGGCGGTGTGGTTCTGGGTGGATCTCAACGAGGAACTCGACGATCTGCCCCCCTGGCGCCCCCTGCCGCTCACGGTGCGGACCTGGCGCTGGGCGCTCACCTTTTACGGCGTCACGGCGGCGATGTTGAGCGTCACGGCGCTCACCTGCCTGGCGGGCGGCGTGAACCGGCCGGTGTGTCAGGTGTGGCTGGAGGCGCCCCGGCAGCTGCACCAGGTGGCCGTGCGGGCGTTCGGCTTCGTCTTCGGTGGGGAGCTCACCCCGGGGCTCACCGCGTTCTTCGGCTATCTGGCGCTGGCCCTCTACGCGGTGGGGCTGCTGCAGTGGCTGCTGGTGCGGCTGCCGCGCTTTGGCCGGGTGGCGGGGGGCTTCTGATGGCGCCCAGCCTGCCGTCCCTGCTGCAGCGCCTCGAGCGCATCAGCCACGAGCGCCCTGACCGCGTGCTGCGCCTGCGCGGGCGGCTGCCGCTGGAGCTTGAGGGTGCTGCTGAGATGAAGCCTGATGGGCTTGATGCAGAAGGCGAAGCGGCTGCTGCTCAATCTGACGCCTGGGAACCGTTTGAACTGCTGATCTTTCGCGGTTTCTCCAGCAGCGTCACCCACCCCACCGCCTACGACCCCGACCAGAGCGCCCTGCCGCCCGGCGCCGAGCTCGCCAGCGCTGAACTGCTGGCCGGACCGCTCGATCCCAGCAACGAACAGGTGCTGGTGGCGGCCAGCGCGGTGGAAGCCTTCCTCGATCCGGCCGCCTGGGCCTGAGCTGGCTCTGCTTGGCCCGGCTCGGCTCTGGCCTCAGTCCGCTGCTGGCAGGCGCACCGCGCCGCCGCTCACCACGATCCCGCCGGTGGCTGGAACCGTCACCAGCAGCTGGCTGGGCCGGCCCATGGCCTCGCCCTGGCGAATCTCCAACGTGGTGGGCACGGGGATCAGGCCCGCGGCGCGCAGGTAGCCGCCGAGTGCGGCAGCGGCCGAGCCGGTGGCCGGATCCTCCACCACGCCGCCCACCGGAAAGGGGTTGCGGCTGTGGAACAGCTGGCGGTCCTGGCGCCACACCAGCTGCAGGGTGAGCAGGTCTTCGCGCTGCATCAACGCCTTGAGCGGCTTGAAGGCGTATTGGAGTCGGGCCAGCCGCTCCGCCGTGGCGGCAGCCAGCACCAGGTGCCAGGCGCCGGCGTAGGCCTTCATCGGTGGCAGGGCCGGATCGAGCTCCGCCGCCTGCCAGCCCAGGGCCTCGAGCGCGGCGGCCACCAGGGCATCAGCGGCCGGCGCCTGGCGGGGCTCCACCGAGGTGAGCGAGGCCTGCAGCACGCCCTCCCGCTCCGCCACCCGCACCGGCACTGCCCCCACCGGGGTGTGAAACACAAAGTCGCGGCCGGGTCCGGTTTCCGCCAGCAGCACAGCGGCGGCGATCGTGGCGTGGCCGCAGAACGGCACCTCCCCCGCCGGGCTGAAGTAGCGCACCTGCCGCTGCGGGCCGTGCTGCGGCGAGAGGAACACGGTTTCCGAAAACCCCACCGCCGTGGCCAGGCGCTGCATTGCCGCCGCTTCCGGCAACGCTTCGCCCACCCACACCCCGGCCGGATTGCCACCATCGGCGTGGCTGGTGAAGGCCGCCAGACGGTGCAGCTGGGGGGGCTGCGTGGAGGAAAGGCTCAATGGACCGCGGTGCCTCCGCTGTCCGGCAGGTTCAGTTCCGCGGCGGTTGCCGCCGCCCGCAGCCGCACGGTGTAGCCCATGTTTGAGCCAATGCCGGTGCCGCGGTAGGTGCCTGTCACCGGTGCGGCTAGCTGGTGGTCGGGGGCGGCGGCGATCGCCACATGCCCGTCGGCCACGGCCAGCCCGAGGCTGGGGTCGTAGGCGCGCCAGCCGCCGCCGGGCATGTATACCTCGGCCCAGGCGTGCAGCTCCTGCTCGCTCACTTCAGGCGGGTGGTGCATCGAATAGCCGCTCACGAAGCGAGCCGCCAGCCCCTGGCTGCGGCAGGCCTCCACGAACAGCATCGCCGTATCGCGGCAGGCCCCGCAGCGGCTGGTGAGGCAGTCGCCGGCCGGCAACGGCTCACCGTCCGGCCGACCCACGTGGTGAAAGGTGAGGTGGATGGTGTCGGTGAGCTGGGTGAGGAAATCGAGCGTGTTGTGCTGGGCGCCCTCGGCCAGCTCGGCCGCCCAGCTGCGCACCGGCTCCGCCACGGCCCCGCCGCGGCTGGGGGCCAGCGAGGCCGCCTCACCCGGTTGGTAGTGCGCCGGCAGGTGCTGGGCGCCGGCATCGGTGACGATCCAGGCGAATGGGTTGTCCCGCAGGGTCTCCACCACCGACTCCACCTCGATCACCAGCGCCTGCCGCTTCTCCTTGAACCACAGCACCACGGCATCACTGCCGTCGGGTTCCACGATGCTCGCCTGGCCCAGCGGGGTCTCCACGATGCGCAGGCTGTGGCGCAGCAGCCGCTGGCTGGCGTCCTGCCGCGGCGTCAGCCGCAGCGTCATCGGCTCAAGGAACACCGGCTGGTCGTAGGTGTAATCGAGGCGGTGGCGGATGTGAAACAGCATCAGACGGGGGATTTCGGCCGCGGCGCCGGTTGGTGCAAGGGCCTTCCACCATCGTGCCTCCCGTAGGTTGGGCCGCCCGATCGCTTGGCATTCGCTGACACATGCGTTTGGCTGTGCCGCGCACCAACGGCTTGCCGGGTGCCTCCTTAATGTGTCTTCATGAACAAGTCGCTTCCCCAACCCCTTGCCGCGCCTGAGCCGGCCGGTCCTGGAGTTGTCCTCGACGGCGCCTCCGCCACGCGCATCGATGAGCCCTGGGCTTCCGGGCAGCGCAAGCGCTATCTGCGCAGCCTGGCGCCGATCGAAAAAGCCGAGACCAACTGAAGGGCAGGCTTCCTCCGCGCGCGGGTTGCCGCTGACCAGCCCACTGCCGTGCTGGCCGACACAGCGGCCTGTGGCGCGGCAGACACCGATGGGTGCTCTGGCCAGATGGCCTTAACGGAACCTCAACATGGGGCCCCTACAACGGTTTGCGACTCCATGAGCCCCCTTGGCAATGGGACTGACGGAAGAAGAACAGGCGATCGTGATGGCCGCCCGGCAGTGCGGAATGATCAGCGAGAGCGAACAGGTGCGTTACCTCTGTGGGAACCGATGCATCCTGTGGGCCCTGGGCCTGGCGCCGTTCACGCTGGGGTTCTCGTTGATCCTCTGCCCGCTCGTCTGGGTGGCGCAGCACGACATGACCGGCCGGTCAATTGATCGCCTGCGCCAGCAACTGGCCGCGACACCCTTCGCTCAGGGTTGATCGCTCAGGGCCAACGATCAGTCTTCGTCGATGTCTTCGCCGCCGACCGGTACGAGGCGAATCTGCTTGCGACCCAGCTTGAGTTCGAATTCATCGCCGGGTTTGAGATCGAGCAGACCGGTGTAGGCCTTGCCGACCAGCAGGTTGCCGTTGCCTTGCACCGTGGCCACGAAGCTGAGTTTGCGGCCGCCTTTGCTGACCGGGGAACCCGCGCCATTGCCAAGGCTTACGCCTTTGGCTTCAAGCAGCGCTTCGTAGAAGGCGGTGAAGTTGAGCCGCTCTGTGCCGTCCTTCTTGGTGCTGAGATAACCGCAGCTGCGGACGAGCTCAGACTTGGAGGCATCGCCAAGCTCCTTGACTTTGGCGAGCAAATCAGATCCAGTGAGCATGTTCGGATGCGCCTGAAGACTTCTTCAACATAGCAATCGAAGGGCATGGCTCTGCAAGTGGTTGCCCAATTCAAGCCGCGATCCAGCCGCAACAACGTATGACCGCCCCCGAAAATGGAGCTCGTTCGCTTAGCTGGTCCCTGGCGAGACCGGGCCTGATGGCTCTGGACGAGGGCTCAGTTCCCTGCTATAGAAATGATCCTGGGTGCCGCAGAGGTTGTCCCAGAACGTGAAATAAAGGCCGAAGTGAACCCTGTGCTTGCGGTGGTGAAGCGAATGATGCTGGGGCCCGATCACCCAGCGACCCAACCAGTGGTGAGGAAATGAACCCGGTAGCCGATCGAGGCCGAGATGGTTCACCACTGCCCACACGCTCATGGTGGTGAGCACCGCCAGCAGGGTCACCACATGGAGCGGCACCACGAACACGATCGCCACCAGGAACACCGCTTGAACCGCCGCTTCGGCCGGATCGAAGGCGAAGGAGGTCCAGGGTGTGGGGCATGGTGAGCGGTGGTGGCCCTGATGCAAGCGCGCGAACAGGGCAGGGTGATGGAACAACCGATGGGTGGCGTAAAAATAACCGTCCTGCAGGATCAGCGCGGCGCCATAGCTGAGGGCTGCATAGAGCAGGCCATGGCCGTCAAGGCCGTCGTAGAGGAGGGTGAAGCCATGGTTGTAGGCCGTCATCATCGCGGCGGTGGCGAGCGCGAAGATCGCCGCCGATATCACCGAAAGCCGGATGTCATGGCCGATCCAGTGGCGCGAGGGGCGGCGACCGATCGCCTGCGGCTGCAGCTGCGGTGGCAGCTGCAGCGAAGCCTCTGCGGCCACGATCGCCGTGGCACCTGCAGGCTCCGATCGGTAAAACAGCAGATGGGAGATTCCGGCCACGAGGAAGTAGCGCAGCACGATCACCGCGAAGAACACCACCACGTAGAAGCCGAAACCGTGGCTCTGCATGCCTGAACGCCATTCCCTTCACCGTATGGGCGCCGGAGGATTCCCCCAGGGTGGGTTTCCCCCTGCGGCCCGCCCGGCCGCCGCTCTCCCTGCTGACGGGGCTGTCCCTGACCCTGCCGAAGGTGCTGCCACCCGGGGTGGTGATCCGCCCAGCACCACCGTGATCAGCCATCAGCCCTTCCAGCCCGCCAACCGCGAGGCGGCCTGGGAGCGCGCCAGGGCGCGGGCGGCGGGCAGGGCCGGTTCGAGCCGCAGGGAGGTGAACGGCGGCAGGTAGCGGCTGCGCAGCCAGGCCCCCCAGCGGAACTCATGGAAGGGGATCAGGGGTGCCGGCTCGATCACCCCCTCCCGCTTCAGCTTCCACACCAGGCTGCGGTAGGGGTCGTCGTGCAGCTCCAGCAGGCTGCTGGGCAGCTGCTCCGGCGGCAGGGGCCCCTGGCCGCGGCCGTCGAAGAGATACAGCCAGCCCAGCGCCCGCAGCTCCTGCAGCACCGAGGGGCGGTCGCTGTGGTCGAGCTGGCGCACCAGGTAGCCGAAGGCAGTGGCCCTGGGGTCCACATCCAGCAGGCCGCGCAGGCGATGGTGCCGGTCCACCATCCAGAGGCCGCCAGCGGCGCTGCGTGCCAGCGGCACCGGCTTCTTCCTCAGGTAGCTGCGCCGCTGCTTGTCGGGTTCGCCTCTGAAATCAGCCCGCCGGTGCAGCACCTCGGCCAGGCCGATGCACATCTGCGTGGGCTGCAGCTCCGCTACCGGCACTTCGAACAGCGCCTCGGCCTCGGGCGGGGGCGGCAGGGGCTCAAAGGGGGGCAGATGCAAGACCATCACACGCTCGGCGCTGAGGATTGACCAGGGAGGCCAACCCCGACCAGCTTTTCACCCATCGGCGCCCTGCCACACCTACAACCGCAACAGAAGAGATGGTTTACAGGCCATGGAGTTGCCAACATGTACGGAATGTGCCAATACCGCCAACTCTTGAAGACCTGTTAATCCATTCATAACGCAAATGGGCGCATTGCGTTGCTATCTATACGTTGCCCCCAATTGGCTTTTCTGATGACCTTCGCGAAGAAGGCCCTAATTCTCTCCGCTGTCAGTGCTGCCAGCGCTGGAATTGTGATTCCGGTCCTTGCCCAGAGCACTTCGATCAGTGGAGCCGGGGCTACCTTTCCCGCTCCGGCCTATCAACGCTGGGCCGTTGAATTCGCCAGGGAAACCAAGAAGCAGGTGAACTACCAGTCGGTGGGATCCGGCGCCGGTGTTCGCCAGTTCCACGCCGGCACTGTTGATTTCGGCGCCACTGACGAAGAACTGCAGGCCTCCAAGGGCGAGTTCACTGCTGGCGTCACCGCCCAGCGCGGTGCCCTGCAGATTCCGATGATGGGCGGCACCGTCACCCCTGCCTACAACAACCCCAGTTGCAAGAACCTCAAGCTCACCCAGCGCCAGGTTGCCGACATTTTCCTCGGCAAAATCAAGACCTGGGAACAGCTGAAGTGCGGCACCGGCCCGATCCGGGTGGCCCACCGTTCCGACGGTTCCGGCACCACCTTCGTGTTCACCAACTCCCTCTCCTGCTTCTCGCCTGAGTGGAAGTCAAAGGTGGGCACCGGCAAGGCCGTCAAGTGGCCCGTGGGCCTCGGTGGCAAGGGCAATGAAGGCGTGGCTGGCATCATCCAGAACACCCCCGGCTCGATCGGTTATCTGAACCAGGCCTTCGTCAAAGGCAGGATCGTGGGCGCTGCCGTCCAGAACAAGGCCGGCAAATTCGTGCTGGCCAACGACGTCACCGGTGCTGCCGCCCTCAACGGCGTCAAGCTGGATGCTCGCCTGGGTGGTGAAGATTGCAACCCGGCTGGCGCCAACGCCTTCCCGATCGCTGCCTTCACCTGGATCCTGGCTTACCAGCGTGGCAACGGCGCCAAGACCGACACCATCAAGCAGTTCCTGAACTGGGGCCTCTCGCCCAAGGGTCAGGCCATCGCCAAGCAGCTTGATTACGTGCCCCTCACCGGTGCCGTGCTGGCGCGCGCCCGCGCCGAAGTCAACAAGATCGGCCGTTGATCGCGCTGACCACCCCGCTCTCCTGAGCGCCGTTCTGGGGGCTTCGGCCCCCCTTTTTTGCGGAACTTTGAGGCCGATTCGCAGCCACTGCCCACATTCGCCCCTGCTTGAGCCCTTGCCGCCCCACGGCCCTTCACCTACCGCCCATCCAGGGCCTTAGCCGCTGCTTAACCGACTCCTTATCCGGCCTTTGCCTCCTTGTCGGTCGTCCTCCATACGCTCATTGGTGTCCCCGGGTGATGGCCATGGTTTCGACGCCTTTCCGCGATGCCGGCCGCAGTGGCGCCATTCGAAACATCCTCGAAACCAGCTATCGCAACCGCAACCTGCTGCACGTCACCGCCGGAAGTGGCGTGCCGTTGATCAAGAACAGCATCTGGCTGGTGGTGCGCGGCATGGTGAAGCTTGAGGCCGTCACCATGCATGGCGATGCGCTGCTGCTCGGCCTGGCCGGCCCCAACGAACCCTTCGGTGAACCGCTCACCAATGTGCAGGCCTATGGCGCCTACACAATCTGCGATTCCGATCTGCTCTGCCTCTCCTGCGCCGAGATCGAGCAGTCCCCCCATCTGGCCATGGCGATGATGCAGGCGCTGGTGTCGCGCTATCGCCAGGCCGAAACCATGCTGTCGCTGCTGGGGCTGCGGCGGGTGGAAGAGCGGGTGCGCGGCTTTCTGGAATTGCTGGCCCAGGATTATGGCCAGGCCTGCGAAACCGGCCTGCGGCTCAACCTGAGGCTCACCCATCAGGAACTGGCCAGCGCCCTCTCCACCACCCGCGTCACCGTCACCCGTGTGCTCGGCGTGCTGCGCGAAGAAGGCTGGTTGCAGATCGATGGCCAGCGCCATCTGGTGATCAGCCACTTGCCCAAGCGCCGGTGAACCCGCTGGAGCCTGGCCTAGCTTCAGCTCAGGATGCCCCCTGGGTCACAACTCTCATGCCACGGCTGCTGATCGTCGATGACGACGAAGGCATCAGAACCACCCTGCAGGAAGCCCTCAGCCATGAAGGTTTCGATGTGGTCTGCGCCTCCAATGGTCGTCAGGCGATCAACCAGATCGATGCGCGCCAGCAAACCGCCAATGGCGGCTTCGACCTTGTGGTGCTGGATCTGATGCTGCCCGGTGTGGGCGGCCTTGATGTGTGCCGCCACATGCGCCGCAGCGATGCCCGCACCCCGATCCTGATGGTGAGCGCCCGCGATACCGAAACCGATCGCGTGCTCGGCCTCGAACTCGGCGCCGACGATTACCTGGTCAAGCCGTTCGGGCTGCGCGAGCTGGTGGCCCGCTGCCGCGCCCTGCTGCGCCGTTCCCAGGGCCCGTCTGAGCGCTTCCCCGTGCACCCTGCCGTCAGCCATGCGGGCCTCACGCTCTACCCGGATGAATTCCGCGTCACCCGCGATGGTGTGAACGTGAACCTCTCGCCGAAGGAATACCGGCTGCTCGAGTTCTTCATGCAGAACCCCGGGCGTGTCTGGAACCGCAACCAGCTGATCGATGAGGTGTGGGGCACCGATTACGTGGTGGACACCAAGACCGTGGACGTGCACATCCGCTGGCTGCGCGAAAAGCTGGAAGCCAACCCCTCCGCCCCCGAACACATCCTCACGGTGCGAGGCTTCGGCTACCGCTTCGGCTGAGGCCGCCTCCCCGGTGAAGACACTCCTCGCCCTGGCCTTCGGCATGTTGATCGGCTGGAGCCTGGGCCAGGCCACGGCCTCCTGGCGCCGCCGCGAAGCCGAAGCCGGTGCCCGGGAGGCGCCCCCGCCCACCCGCGCCCAGCTGCTCGCCTGGCTGAACGCGGCTCCCCATGGCTGGCTGGCCCTCGACCCCACCTGCACGATCCAGGCGATCAACGCCAAGGCTGAGCACCTCCTGCAACTTCCCGCCGAACGCCTGCTGCGCGGCGAGCCGCTGCTGCAGGTGATCCAGTCGCCTGAGCTGGAGGAGGGCATTCAGCGCTCGCGCCGGCTGGCGCGCGCCCAGCGGGTGGAGTGGAGCCTGGGCTCGGAGCCCCTGGAAGCCACCTTGTTGCCGGGAGAAGGGGGCTGGATGGCGGTGTGGCTCAGCAGCCGCCGCTCGCTCGAATCCCAGCTCGATCAGCAGAGCCGCTGGGTGAGCGATGTGGCCCACGAACTCAAGACGCCGCTCACGGCCCTGCTGCTGGTGGGTGACAGCCTGGCCGCCCAGGCCACCCGTTCCAACGCCGTGCTGATCGAACGCCTGCAGCGCGAGCTGCAGCGGCTGCGGGAGCTGGTGGGAGATCTGCTGGAGCTGTCGCGGTTGGAGAACAGCCTTCCCGGCGACGATGAGCGCTATCGCCGCCTTGATCTCTGCGACCTGCTGGACGAGGCCTGGAGCAGCCTGCGCCCGCTCGCCGAGCAGCGGGGCGTGAGCCTGGAGCTGCCCCGCTGCCCCTCCGCCCCCCTGCGCGGTGATGAGGGCCGCCTGCACCGCGCCCTGCTCAACCTGCTCGACAACGCCCTGCGCTATAGCCCGGACGGCACTGTGATCGAGGTGGACATCACCGGTACGGGGCAGTGGTGGGAGCTGACGGTGCGGGATCACGGTTCTGGATTCAGCGACACCGATTTGAAGCATCTGTTCGAGCGCTTTTACCGCGGGGATCCCTCCCGGGTGCGCAGCCGCCGCTCCGGCAGCGGCCTGGGCCTGGCGATTGTGCAACAGATCGCGCTCACCCATGGCGGCCGGGTGGAGGCGCGCAACCATCCCGGCGGTGGTGCACTGATGGAATTGGTGCTTCCCCACGGCGAGTCGCCCCTGCCCCCCATTTCCCCGTAAGGTGGGGTCTCGCAATTGCCAGTCGGGCGTCGGATCAGGGGATGACACAAGCTCTGGCCCTCCCGCCTAGACAGCATTCCGCCGCTGCCGCCACGGCACCGGTGCGGCAGTCGGTGCCGAAGATGTATCTCGACCCACCGGAGCCGTGGAATCCCACGGTGGGGCTGTTCCTGGCGGGTTACGCCCTGGCCGCGCTCTGTGTCTGGGGCTGGTTTGTGGGCAACTGGCCGTTGCCGGCGCTGCTGATGCTCGGCTTCCTGGCACTCCACCTGGAGGGCACGGTGATCCACGATGCCTGCCACAACGCCGCCCATCCCAACCGCTTCTGGAATGCGGTGATGGGCCACGGCGCGGCGCTGTTGCTGGGTTTCAGCTTTCCGGTATTCACGCGGGTGCACCTTCAGCACCACGCCCATGTGAATGATCCCAAGCGCGATCCCGATCACATCGTCTCCACCTTCGGGCCGCTGTGGCTGATTGCGCCGCGCTTCTTTTATCACGAACTGTTTTTCTTTCGCCATCGCCTCTGGCGCCGCTGGGAATTGCTGGAGTGGGGGCTGGCCCGCGCTGTGTTTTTCACGATGGTGGCGGCCTCGATTCGCTTCAACTTCCTCCACTTTGTGCTCAACGTCTGGTTTGCATCGGCGTTGATGGTGGGTGTCACCCTCGGCCTCTTTTTTGACTACCTGCCCCACCGCCCCTTTCTGTCGCGCAACCGCTGGCAGAACGCTCGCGTGTATCCCAGCAGGGTGATGAACTGGCTGATCATGGGCCAGAACTATCACTTGGTGCACCATCTCTGGCCTTCCATTCCCTGGTTCGAATACCAGGACGCCTACCGCGCCACCAAGGATCTGCTCGAATCCAAAGGATCACCCCAGCGGCTGGGGCTGTTCGAAACCCGCCACGATGGCATCAATTTCCTCTACGACATCTTTTTCGGCATCCGCAGCCATAAACGCCGCCGCAGCCGTCTTCGCCCGATCGCCGCACTGTTCCCCAGCCCTCGGGCCCGCCGTCACGTGCTGGCGTTGCTGCACCGCACTGCTGTTTCGCCTCTGCCGCGCTCCCCGGCCAGCTGAGCAGTTTCACCACGGGCCTCTGCTCTTGCAGGCCAGCTGCACAAGCAGGCCAATCCATCGGCCGGGATTTTCCTAATCCGCCAGGATTTTCGGCACCCGGAAGAAATCACCCTGGCGCTGGGGTGCCAGCCTTAGCAGTTCGTCGCGCACGGGGGTGGGATCCACCCGGTCTTCGCGGGTCACATTCACCACTTCCACCGCGCGGGTGGTGGCAGGCACGCCCTCGGTGTCCACCTGCTCGAGGTGGGCGACGTAATCAAGGATGCGCTCGAGCTGCCCGGTGTAGGTGGCGATCTTCTCGTCCGGCAGCTCCAGGCGGGCCAGCTTGGCCACCTTGCGCACGTCGTCGCTGTCGATCCTGCTCATCGCGCTGGAGCTCATCATCTGGGGCCGAACCTAGCCTGCGCCGCTTCGCTCAGTCGGCCGGTTCCCCCTCGCTGAGAAAGGCTTCGAGATCGGCGGTGAGCGAGCTGGCGGCCTGATCGAGGATGGCCGCGCCATGGGCGGCGGTGGCCAGGTAGGGATCGGAGCCCATGCGGCCATCGGGATGCCGACGGCGGAAATCCTCCGGGCCGTGGATCGGGCCCGCCGGCGCCGCTTCCGGCAGGGGGCGCTGCAGGGCGATCAGGCTGGGTTCCAGGTGCAGGGTGAGGGCTATTTCACTTGGGGTGGCGTGGTGCCCCTCCCGGTCGCCGTAGAGCTCGCGGGCCTGGCGCATCACCGGCCCCGCCATGAACCAGTTGGCCAGCCGGCAGCGCAGGTCGGCGGCATGGGGCAGCCCACGGGCGGCAGCGGTGCCGTAGGCCTGGGCGAAGGCGGCCCGCGCCGTGGCGATGTTGCCGCCATGGCCGTTGATCACGTAGATGCGCTGGAAGCCATGCCGCGCCAGCGACAGCACCACGTCGTGCAGCACGGCCAGCAGGGTGGCGGGCTGGAGGCTGATCGTGCCGGGGAAGGCCAGGTGGTGCTCCGCCATGCCGAAGGCCTGGGCGGGTGTCACCAGCACGCCGGTGCGGCGCCCCACCTCCAGCGCCACCGCTTCGGCGGTGAGCGCATCGGTGCCGATGGCGCCGGTGGGTCCGTGCTGTTCGGTGGAGCCGAGCGGCACGATCACGCCCTTGCAGCGCTCCAGATAGGCCTCCACCTCCGGCCAGCTGCGCAGCTGCAGCCGGATCGCCTCAGGGCTGGCCACCGGGCCGGGAACGGCGCTGCTGCCCGCCGAAGCCGGTGCAGGGGAGGAAAGGGTGCTCACCGGCGGGAGGCGGCGCGGCCGCCGCATGAAACGGATCCGTCCATCATCTCTAGGATCGAAACCAACCGGGCCCGACCCGGCCTCGTCCGGCGCCGGCCGGGAGGCTGATGCTGCACCGCAAGCTGGATCAGTTCTGCGGCGAGCAACGCCCTGTGTGGGTGTTCCTGCGCGATCAGCAGCGTTGGATCGAGCAAGCAATCGTGGTGGAGATCGTGGGCGATCTGGTCACCCTCCGCTACGACATGGCCGACGACGACGAGCGCCACAGCTGGGAGGAGAGCGTGCGGCTCAAATCGATACGCCCTGTGAGCACCCGGTTGGCCGCGTTCAGCCGCAGCGGCAGCGCGGAGGATCTGGAAACCGCCGACGACTGCCCGGAATCGGAACGGCTGCACAGCCAGGGTTGAACGCGGCCGGCGGGGCCTCGTTGGGTTGGAGGTCAGTGGGCAGGGCTTCAGTGGGCCGTGCCGTTGCCGTCGTAGTCGTCGCTGTCGTAGAAGCCGCCGCGGGTGCCGAAGTAGAGGGTGGCCAGGCAGAACAGCCCGCTGCCGGCCAGCAGCACGGTGCCGAGGTTGAAACTGGAGAGAGCGCTGGACACGGGAAGGAGCCGATCGGACGAATGGCAGGGACTGTGACCACCCCCACCGGCGCCAGTCTGGCGGGTGGCGACCTGGCAGGCATGCCCGTGTGCGTGAGCGATCACCGGCTGCCCGCCGCGGCCTGCACCGGCCTGCCGCCCGATGTCTTTGCCCGCCCGGCCGAGCAGGTGGCCCCCGATCTGGTGGGTTGCCTGCTGGTGCGCGCCCTGCCCGGTGGCGGCCATGTCTGGGGCGTGGTGGTGGAAACCGAGGCCTATTGCCAGAGTGAACCGGCCTGCCATGGCCATCGCCGCCGCTCCCCCAGCAACGACACCCTCTTCGGTCCACCGGGCCGCATGTATGTGTATCTCACCTACGGCCTGCATCACTGCGTGAATGTGGTCACCGGTCACGACCACCACGCCAGTGGCGTGCTGCTCAGGGCCGTGGCCCTGCCGGGTGAGGCCGAGCGGATCGCCGCCGGCCCCGCTCTGCTGGCGCGCCGCTACGGCCTGAACCGCTCCCACGACCGCCAGCTGCTGACGCCGCCGCAGGGGGTCTGGATGGCGCCGCGCCCTGCGGCGCTGCAGCGCTGGTGGCAGGCCCGTGAGCAGGAGGGCGATGGCCCCTTGGCCTGCACCACCCGCATCGGCATCTCCCAGGCCCAGGAGTTGCCCTGGCGCTGGTATCTGCGGGCCAGCCGCAGCGTCAGCCGGCGCGCGCGGGGCGATCGCACGCCTAGGCCGGCGGCGGCCTTCTGCCCCGCCGCGATGGGCGCACCGGAGCCGCAGCCATGAGCCGCTGGAGCCACCGCCATGTGCTGGATCTCGCCGCCTTCTCCCTGGCTGATTTCGCCACCGTGCTGGAGCTGGCCCAGCGCTTCCGCTCCCTGCCCACCAGCGGCGCGCGGCGCTTGCCAGCTCTGCAGGGGCGCCTGGTCACCAGCCTGTTCTTCGAGCCCAGCACCCGCACCCGCAGCAGCTTTGAGCTGGCCGCCCGGCGGCTGTCGGCCGATGTGCAGAGCTTCTCGCCAGCCTCCAGCTCGCTGAGCAAAGGCGAGAGCCTGCTCGATACCGCCCGCACCTATGTGGCCATGGGCGCTGATGTGCTGGTGGTGCGCCATGCCTGCGCCGGTGTGCCCGCCGCCATGGCCCGCGAACTCGACCGCAGCGGCGCGCGGGTGGCGGTGCTCAACGGCGGCGATGGCCTGCACAGCCATCCCAGCCAGGGCCTGCTGGATCTGCTCACCCTCGCCCGCTGGTTCGAGCCGGCGGTGCCCACGCCGGCCGCCCTGGCCGGCAAGCGCATCGTGATCGTGGGGGATATGCTCCATTCTCGAGTGGCCCGCTCCAACCTCTGGGCGCTCACCGCCTGCGGCGCCGATGTGGTGCTCTGCGGCCCCACCACGCTGCTGCCCGATGCTTTCGCCGCCTTCGTGCAGGCACCGCCGCCGGGTCAGGCACACGATCCGGTGGAGCGGCGCGGCACGGTCTGCATCTTGCGTCAGCTGGAGGAGGCCCTGCCGGGCGCCGATGCGGTGATGACCCTGCGCCTGCAGCAGGAGCGCATGCACCAGCACCTGCTTACCAGCCTCGACACCTACCACTGCCAGTACGGCATCAGCCACCAGCGGCTGGAGCTCTGCGGCAAGCCGGTGCCGGTGCTGCATCCGGGCCCGGTGAACCGCGGTGTGGAGCTGAGCGGTGCGCTGCTGGATGATCCCAGCCGCTGCCTGGTGGAAGAGCAGGTGCGCAACGGCATTCCGATCCGGATGGCGTTGCTGTATCTGCTGGCGGCGGCCGAACCCGACCCGTTCACAGCAGCTTGAAGCCATCCAGCAGCAGGCCGTAGAGGAAGCCGGTGCGGGCAGCATCGATCAGCTGCAGGGTGAGGCGGTCACCGCTCTGTTGCAGCAGGGCGCGGCGGGTGCGCACCGACAACTCCATCAGCGCCACGCAGGCCAGGGCGGCGATCGGGTCGAGGTAGGAGATGGCGCCGGTGACCATGCCCACCGTGCCCCCCATGAAGAAGCCGCCCAGCAGGGTGATCACCTGCAAAGAGAGCCGGCGCCAGGGGTTGTCGGCCCAGAGCTGCAGCCGGTCACCAGCCAGACCGATCTGGCGGTGAAGCCTGGTCTGCTGCAGGCGGGTCACGGAAGAGGGTGGCAGGAGCAACGGCTGGCGATCCCCATCACCTGGCCCGAACAACCGCCAAACACTTTTTACACCATTTCTGGTGTGGGGGATACCCCCAAACGCCATCCATAGGGGATTGAAATAAAAAGGCCCGGGCTCTGCCCGGGCCAGTGGGATGGGAACGGACTCACAAAACCGATGGCTTTGCGTCCTGGCAAGACGCACCCTTTGCCGGTGCTGTCAAGGGGCCGGCAGCCTCAGCCGTCGCTGTCCTTGTTCTTGCGGGCGCCCTTGCCTTCCAGCAATTCGAGCAGGGCTTCCATCTGTGCCATCACGCCGCGCACTTCGCCGGCCTCGGGCAGCAGGCCGTCTTCCATGACGCCTTGGTGCATTTCGCGCAATTCCTGACGGATGTAGCGCAGATGGCTGACGACCTGTTCTCGCTTTGACTGCGACATGGAGGCGGGAGGCAGGATGCTGACCTCCCTTTTACCCTATCGACCACCCCTTTCCCGCTGGCCAGGCAATGGCTGCGGCGGTACGGGACCCGAGAGCGATGCAGGTTGCAGTGGCGTCGGCGCGGTCAGCGGCGCGCGAACCGCGCCCGGGCTTCGTCATAGAAGGCCAGATCGATGGCGCTGAGCTGCGCCTCCTGCGCCATCGCTTCGATCCGCCGCCGCACGGCGGGGCGCACGAAGAAGGGCACTTCCTTCAGCTTCTGCTCGGCGTCGCTGGTCCAGTCCATGGTTCAGGTGGGTCGTTGGAGGGGATGGGGCTACCGGGAGGCCCGTCGCAAAGGCAACAGGCCCGCGGCAACCGGTTTGCAAGAGTGGGCGGATCGGATGCCCCCAGCGTGCAGTTTCACGGAAGCCTGGACGAGCTCAAGTCCATCGTCACCAGCCTCGACCATCCCGGTCACTGGGAGCACAAGGGGGTCTATGAACTGTTCGTCTTCGACGAAAAGCACACCAACCTGCGGCTCAACTGGTGGCCCGAAAGCGGCGCCCTCACCCTCGTGGGTGATCCCGCCGACCGTGACACCTTCCAGGCTGCCCTCGCGGGCTTGCTGGGCGGCAGTGGTCGCTGAGCGGTAGAAGTTCGGCGCCAGCAGTGGAAGTGAATCCTTTTCCTATCTTCACGATGGGCCATCGCCACCACCAGAACCATCAAGCGCTGATCTTCCAGCCGGCACAAAAGCTAGAAGTGGCCTGCCCAGTAACGCCAGATCCCTGAGAGGTTTGCGGTCAGACGCTTACCTCTTTGTCGTGGATCGGAACATTCGTCCAGAGGTGATCTCAGGGACTTGGTCATCCTGCTGCCGGCCTGGCTCTCCAGCGTCTGCCGCTGCCGTTCTGCTGGAGGTGTGAACTCAACCCTCCAGCCCACGACGGCTCGCCACGTCTTTCAAGGCGATCGCCCACTCTCCCGGACGCGCTGGCCAGCCGAGCACGCTGCGTTTCTTGGCCGCTGGCGGACCTCAGCGAAGAGCCGGAGCGTGTACCCCGACGGCTCGCGCCACCCACCTACACCGGCGCCGGGTTGATCAAGTAGCAGCGCTGGCGTTTTTGCGGAGGTGGAGAACTGGATCGGTACCCGACCTCGTACTCAGGTTCTGCACCAAGGTGAGCCTGGAAGACCTCTTGAGGCTCCTGAAATCCAGTCACCGACTGGGAAAACCTGGGCTCACATGGAGAATAGGGGA
>ERZ888423.998-NODE-998-length-26753-cov-46.635703_pt1 | contig 26753 bp, 25 predicted proteins | sample MGYA00520523_ERZ888423 | MGnify/ENA primary metagenome ERZ888423 (study PRJEB32303, sample SAMEA104408611) | aquatic metagenome | biome: Brackish water; feature: Pelagic; material: water | place: Baltic Sea | collected 2014-06-08T10:24:00 | depth 30,27 m ...
GTTTTAGATGATCATAACCCACCCAAGTGGGTCACTTTTGCATGCCGATTCACACTCGAGAGGTGATCCAGATATGCTTCGATATCCGCCTGCGTGAGACCAGTCGATGGCATAAAGCCGATCCTCATACCGGGGCACTGTGAGTGTGATCTGTGGCCAGCCAGAGCTGCCATGCTTCTCTGCCATTTGGTTCCACACCCGGCAGGTTGATTGATGCCGCACTCTGGGGTTCTTGATCAGGCTCTCGGTCTCAAGCGCCTTGAGATATCCGTCAGATACAGCATCAGAGACATCTGTCGGTGCAATTGCTTGGTTGGAGCAGTAGCCCATAAAGCGACGAAGCTCGGACTTACGATAGATGTCGCCGTCAAGCAGTTCATAATATACCTGCCAGTCTGGCGAGAGCTTTGCAGAGGCGGGCGCAAGCTTTGTGTTGATCTTCAGGTGCCGCATCGCGCCCAAGATCAAAGATCTCACATTCTGCACGCGACGGCGCGTGACATTGATCAAAGTTGGATGCACACGCTCAAGCCTCTCACGGATGTAAGGTGCCGAAGCTGGGATACTGGCCTCAGGCAAGTGGAACCACTCTGCCAAGCTGCGGCAGGCGGAGGCGATATCGCGGCGCTTATAAACAGGCAGTTCATGATCAGCTTCAATGCGCACACGCAACTCAGCCAAGCTCATCTGATCGGCATCAAGGAACGGGTTATGCATGGTCATGGCAGATACTCCAGGAAGACGTGAAGGAAGATGCAGGACAGTCCGGGTCACGTGAAGCCAGCTGAGGAAAAATACCATATATAGTGCAAATATACCGCAATTGATAGTGATGATAACAACATATAGATTTGCACGATGGTCTGCGACAGGTGGTCAAAGCAGTACTCAGAGGGACAGTCAGGGCCATCATATCATCCCCCCAGTGCGGTTGCGGGCGATGAATGCCTCGAGGTCTGCAAAGGCAAACCGCAAGGCGTTGCCCACACGAATGCTGGGGAGAGCACCGCGCGCGATGAGGCGCTTGATTGAGCGCTCAGATATCGCGAGGTATTCCGCCGCCTCACTGATCGTGAGCAGGCGGATGGGTTTTGAACTGCTCATTGGCAGGTCCTCCATCTGGATGTTGGGAAGTTGAGCCCGCCACATCCGCCCGCGCGCAGTGCCGCGCCATTAGGCGCGCAAGCGCCTCAAGCGTGGCAGACAGATCAGCCGAAGCTGGCTGTAGAGAAGGGGGGATATGTGGGCGCAGATTAGACATGCGCCCAGAATAAAGCTGCGATTCGGGTTGCGCTAACTTAGGCAGCGTAAGCAGATTTTATAAATTTATATCAGATACTTAAGGCCTACGAGCCATCGCAGCATCATAAGCTTGGACTGCGACTTTAAATTTTGCCTTTTCTTTAACGCCGCACTTTTTGCCCTTATAATCACCTAGCGGTTTGCCCATACGATAGGTGGCAAGGATAGCTTTGTCGTAAGAACTTTTTGCAAGATCGTCGTATTTGGCCGACAGCCGCGCTGGTTGGCCTGTCGTGGCCTCGAACACATCCGCGAGGCAATAGAAAGCTTTATCCAATGCTTGATTGAACTGTGGGTCATCGAACTCTTTTAGCGAGCAGCGCATTCCATCAATCGCTTTAAGCAGTGTCTGGCGGTGCGTAGGGTTCGCCAAGTCAATTTGGGCGAAATCCTCAACCTTAAAATACATGCGGCTCTTGAACGCCGCGTTCAGGATGGCTTGTGTGTCAGTGGATAGCCCATTGATGAGCCGCTCGGTACGGACATGGTTTGGCTTTTTATGGCGCTGCACCGATTGCCTCAGAACGTTTAGCTCTTTGCGCATCTGAGGAAGTTTTGCCGTTTGCACCTTTTTATTATGACCCTTTAGAGACGCGGCTCGCCGGACCAGCACGGCCTCAGCCCAACGATATAACCCTTCGCGGAGGTCGCGTTCAGCTTCAGCTGGCAAAGGTGTTCCCAAGCGGCCCATATGGTAGTGGGCAGCATGCAGGTTGTGCTGTAAGAACTTTGGAGATCTACGCATCCCTTTGAGGAAATATTAGCATTAAGCTTGTCCCTTCATATCGAACCTTTCACAGCTAAAAATATACAAATTTTTTCATTGCACTCTCATGATACGCCCCTGACCAGCTTGTCAGTGGCGTCCTTCGATGTTCCGGGTGTCATGTGGATCTTCGCTCCATAACGGCTTCGATGAACCAGAAATCCTCCGTTACGAAAACCTCAGACCTGTCCCACAGGCGCTGACGTCAGACAAGGTCAGCCGGCGCATGAATCAGCTCCATCGTTGTGCCGATCTGGCGGGCACGCCCAGCGTCAAGAACCACGATCCGGTCCGCCAGCGTCATGGCCTCGACCCGATCATGAGTGACGCCGTGCCTCCCCGACTTGCGGGCGCGATCTCGTGGATCGCCATATCGGCCTTTCATCGCGGCCGTTGCGGTGGTTACATGATCACTGTCGTGGGAACGGCAGGTGTCGCCTCGCGCGACGTGTCAGATGAAGGTCAATGGACATGCATGGAAACCCCGGCCCGGATCACAGCATAGCCGGTGGCCCGCTCGGGCAGATCCGGAGCGGTTTGATCGTGTCCTGCCAGCCGGTCGTGGATGGCCCGCTGGACCGGCCCGATATCGTGGCGGCTCTGGCGTTGGCCGCACTCGACGGCGGCGCCGCGGGCCTGCGGATCGAGGGGCTGGCCAACCTGCGCGCGGTGCGGGCCGTGACCGAGGCCCCGATCATCGGACTGATCAAGCGCGACATGGAGGGCTATGCCCCGCGCATCACCCCCACGCTTGAAGATGTCGACGGGCTGATCGCCGAAGGGGCCGATATCGTGGCCGTCGATGCTACCGACCTGACACGGCCCTTGCCCGTGGCCGATCTGATCGCCGCGATCCTCTCGGCAGGGCGGATCGCCATGGCCGATTGCGCAACGCTGGAGGATGCGGTCGCGGCCCGCGATGCGGGCGCGCAGGTCACCGGCAGCACCATGTCAGGATATACCGGAGGACCGATCCCCGATGCCCCCGATCTCGATCTCGTGCGCGGCATGGCCGGCCTTGGCGGGTTTGTCATCGCGGAGGGGCGCTATCACAGGCCCGAACAGGCGGCGGACGCCTTGCGGGCCGGCGCGGATGCGGTCGTCGTCGGTTCGGCGATCACCCGGCCCGAGCATGTGACCGGCTGGTTCGCCGGGGCGATGCGCAAGGCCCGGCGCTGATGCCTGTCCTCGCCGTTGATCTGGGCGGGACAAAAACGCTTGTCGCACTCGTGGACGGGGCCGATATCGTCGCTCGGCGCGAGGTTGCCACGGGTCGGAACACCGGGCCCGCGGCATGGGTCGCGGGCATGGCCGATCTGGCGCATGACTGGCGCGGGCGGCACGACGGGATCGGCCTCACGGTGACGGGGCTGGTCGCCCAGGGGCTGTGGCGGCCTCTCAATCCCGAGACGCTGCCCTTGCCGGCGGAGGGGTTTCCCCTTGCCCGCGAGGCCGAGGCCGCCCTTGGCGGGCCGGCGGTCATCCGCAATGACGCGCAAGCCGCGGCTTGGGGAGAATATCTTCACGGTGCGGGGCAGGGGCGCGATATGGTCTTTCTGACCGTCTCGACCGGGATCGGAGCGGGTATCGTACTGAACGGCCAGCTGGTCGGGGGGCGGTTCGGGCTCGCGGGCCATGCGGGACAGATGATCGCCCTGCCCGACGGGGACGATGCCCCCTTCGAAGACATGGCTTCGGGTCGCTGGATCGCCCGGAAGGCCGGTCGCCCTGATGCGCGCGCCGTCTTTGCCGGGGCTGACGATCCGGCTTGTGCCGAGGCGATCGAGACGTCGGCTCAGCGCGTTTCACGGCTGTGCCGGAACCTGCAATTCCTTCTTGCGCCCGAGGTGATCGTGATCGGCGGCGGGATCGGGCTGGCGCCCGGTTACCTGCCGCGGGTGCGCGCGATCCTCGCACCGCTTGATCCGATCCGGCACCCGGTGATCGAACCCGCGGCACTTGGTGGCGATGCCGGGGTTATCGGGATCGCGGCGCTTGCCGCCGCGCAGGCGCGGGCGGAGTATTGACCAAAGATCATGTTGGCATGATAATGTTATAAGTAGCGACGGGTTGTGACCTGACCGACCCGCATTCAATCGGGAGCTGACATGACGTCGACTGTCTTGATGGCGGGCCTGTTCCACGAAACCCATACCTTTCTGGCGCAAACCACGACGCTTGCGGATTTCCGGGCAGGTGTCTTTGCCGAAGGGGCCGAGATGCTGATGCAGGCCCGCGGCAACGGCTCTCCGATGGATGGGGCGCTCGAGGTGGCCGATGATCGGGGCTGGCAGGTCGTGCCTTCGATCCAGATGTCTGCCATGCCGGGCGGTATGGTGACGGCCGAGGCGGTCGACCGATTCGAGGCGCGGTTCTTTGCCGATCTCGAGGCCAATCTGGCGCGGCTCGATGCCATTTTTCTCATCCTGCACGGGGCCATGGTCAGTGAGGGCTGCGACGATGTCGAGGGCCATCTGCTGGCGCGGATTGCCCGGACGCTGCGCGCCGCCGGGCGCGAGATACCGGTCGTGGGGGTTCTCGACCTGCATGCCAATGTCTCGCAGGCGATGATCGACAATTCCACGCTGCTCGTCGCCTATCGCGAGAACCCGCACAGCGACGCGCGCGAAACAGCGGTCCGCGCGGCACGGCTGCTGGATGATCTTCTGGTGAAATCACGCGCGGTGCATCAGCTGCATTTGCCGACACCTTACGTTCTGCCACCGACCGGCGTCGGGTCGGCGGCAAACCCGATGCGGGCGGTTCTTGATCGGGCCCGCGCGATTGAGGCCGAGGATCCTGACGTCATCGGCATCAACGTCATGGCGGGCTATTCCTATGCCGATATCCCCGATTGCGGGTTCAGCCTGAACGCCGCGACCACGGGCGATCCGTCGCGCGCGCGCGTCTATCTCGAGGAACTCGCGACCCTGCTTGAAGCGCATCTGGCCGATGGCTATCCGTCGGAGGCAAGGCTCGACGATGTTCTGGCCCGGATCGACGCGCTCCCGCCCGGGAAGGGGCCGGTCCTGCTGGTCGAGGCTGCAGACAATATCGGGGGCGGCTCGCCCGGCGACGCGACCGATATCCTCGGGCCCCTGCTGCAGACCGACAGAACCGGGATCGTCGCCGCGATCAACGATCCCGAGGCGGTGAACGCCTGCAAGGATGCGGGCCTCGGTGCCGAAGTGACGCTGAGCATCGGCGGCAAGACCGATAATCAACACGGAGCGCCGGTTCAGGTCACGGGCCGGGTGCGGCACCTGTCGGACGGTGTCTTCGATCTTGAGAATCCGAAATCCCACCTTGCCTCCATGCGCGGCACCCGGATCGACATGGGGCCCTCGGCGGTGATCGTCACGCCACAGTGGGAGATCCTGCTGACCACCCACAAGACCGCGCCGATGGACCTTGGTCACCTGCATTCGCAGGGCATCCGGCCAGAAGACGCCGATCTGGTGATCGTCAAGGCGGCGGTGTCGCACAAGGCGGCGTATGATCCCATCGTGCGCGCCTCGTTCAACGTCGACAGTGCGGGCCTGTGCACCAGCAACCTGACGCGGCTGCCCTACAGGAAACTGCGCGGCAAACAGATCGCGCTTGATGGAACACGGGCGGAACAGGCAGATGCGCGTCACACCTGACGGCGAGGTCACGATCTATGCCAATCCGGCGTCCCTGCTTCTGAGCCGGCAGGCGGTGTTCCCGGGCGTGGTGCAATTGCCCGGGGGCGAGCTGCTGGCGATGTTCTCCATCGGGCAGGCCTTCGATGCCGCCGATATGCGGGCCGTTGTCTCGCGCAGCACTGACGGCGGACAGACATGGTCGCCGCCACAGGCGCTGCACGAGGGCGCCGAACTTGCCTCCGAAAGCTTCAAGCCGGTGGTGCTGCCCGACGGTCGGGTGCTTGCCACGGGCTATGTCTTCCTCAGGCCCGACATGGAAACCCCCATCGTCGACGGCGGAACCATGGAAACGCTTCCCCTGCGCAACAGGGTGTCGGTCTCGGAGGATCGGGGGCAAAGCTGGTCGATGCCGGCCGATTTCTCGGTCGAGGGCGCGCCGCTGGAGTTGTCAGGCCCCGCGATCGTCCTGCCATCGGGGCGCATTCTGGCAGCCGCGGCCCCGTTTCATCTGCGGCCCTCGGGGCATGAGGGCTGGATCATCGCCAGCGATGACAACGGCGGGTCATGGCGCAAGCTGTCGGTCTTTCACCGCTCCGACGGCGGGCAGATCGCGCCTTGGGAATGCCGCCTGTGCCTTATGGGCGATGGCCGCGTCGTGGTGATCTTCTGGGCCTATGATCTGGCCCGGCAGGTCAACCTCCACAATCATATCGGGATCTCGAACGATGGCGGCGAGAGCTTTGATCAGGTTCTGCCGACCGGGGTCATGGGGCAGGCCTCCAACATCATGGCGCTGGATCATGACCGGCTGCTGAGCATACATTGCCACCGCGACGCGCCCGTCAGCCTGACCGTGCGGGCGCTCCGCCTGACCGGTGACGGGATCGCGGTCGAGGCGGAAACCGCGATCTTCGGCGCGCAGGATCAGGGCAGTGCGACTGACGGCATCGTCAATCAATTCGCCAGCCTGCGGTTCGGGCAACCCGCGCTCTTGCGGCTCGACGTCGATCGGGTGCTTGCCACCTGCTGGAAGGTCGAAGACTGCCAGCATGTGATCAAGGGCTACCATCTGCGGATCGGGCCAGAGGGGTGACCGGGCAGGCGGCATCCCGGGGGCAGAGCGATTACGACAAGCTGCGCCGGTTGCCATGGCTCTATGGCTCCACGGTGATGACGGCGATGGCCGTTCTGTGCACTGTCACCGCGCCGCTGACCCTTTTCGCCGCCGAACTGGGGCTGGGGGAGGACCGCATCGGCCTTCTGTCCGGGATCATGCCGTTCTTTCAGGCGCTTGGTGTTCTGGCCCTGCCGCTGATCCTGAAATTCGGAAGCCGCCGGGTCGCTGCGACGGCCCTGTCGATGCGGTATCTGTTCCTGATCCTGTTTCTCATGGCGCCGGCCTATGCCGCCAGTCCCGACGCCGTCTTTGCGATCCTGCTTGCCGCGATAATGGGATTTGCGATCTGGCGCAGCCTTGCCGAGGCGGCCCTTGTCCCCTGGAGCCAGGAATTCATGCCCCGGTTCGTCCGGGGTCGGATCACGGGCCGCATGGCGCTGATCTATGTGCCGGTCGCGCTGGGCGTGTCATGGGCGATCCAGTCGTGGCTGGATGCGCAGACCGGGCTCGATCGGTTCATGCCGGTCTTTGTGGTGGGCATCGTCGTGGGGCTTGTGGGGGCGCTGATGCTCCTTGGTCTGCGCGGCGGCCATCCGGGCGAGGCAGGCCAAGCGCCGCGCGGCCGCCTGACAGAGCCGCTGCGGGACCGGAAATTCGCCCTATTCCTGTTCGCCTCGGCCTTGCAGGCGCTGGTGGCGACCGCCATCGGGCTGTTCCTGATCCTGTTCTTTCGCGAACGGTTGGGGCTGAGTTCGGGCGCGCTTGTCCTTCAGGTCGCGCTGATCCCAGTGGGCTCGGCTGCCGGCAACGTGGCGGCCGGCTGGTTCGTCGATCGCTATGGCACCCGCGCGATCCGGACGGCGCTGCAGGTGGGGCAGATCCTTCTGCTGCTGGCGCTGCCGTTTCTGGGACTGCAGGTCTCGGGACTAGCGTGGCTCGTGCCGGCGGCCTTCTTCTTTTTCGGGTTCCTGTTTCAGGCGGGGATCGCGGTTGCGCATGTCTATATGCTCAACGTCATCCCGTCCGCCTCGAAAGAGGCCTATACCGCGCTTCACTACAGTATCGACGGGATGACAGCGGGGCTTGCCACGGCCTCGGCGGGCTATCTTCTGGTCTGGCTCGGCCCCGGCGAGACGGTTTTCTTCGGGCTGGGCCTCGGCAATTTCGAGGTCTTGTTCGTGCTGGCCGCCTGTGTGACCGCGATCTCCATCCTCGCCTTCAGCAGGCTGCAGGAAGAGGGCGCCCTGTCGGTGCGCGAATTCGTGGGTCACTTTACAACCGGCAATCCGATGAAGGCGCTGTGGGGGATCAACCGCTATGCCAGCCGCACCTCCGAAGACAGGCGGCGCGATCTGGCGTTCCGTTTCTCCGGCCTCGGAAGCCCGCTGGCCAAGGAAGAGCTGATCGCGGCGCTGCGCGATCCCAGTTTCGATGTCCGGCAGGAGGCGATCAGCGCGCTTGGCCATATCGGGCGGCATCCGGCGGTCGTGCGCGCGCTGGAAGAGGTGCTGGAGTATCAGGGCCTGGTCGAACTGCGCTACGAGGCGCTTCGGTCGCTGGGCCGTCTCAGGGCAATCGGCAGCGCGCTGCGCGTGGCCCCCCTGCTGGACGACGCACACCCCATGCTTCGCGCAAGCGCGGCACGGGCGCTGGGTGAAATGGGCCATGTGCAAAGCCTGCCCCGCATCCGCGAGATGCTGGCCGGTGACGACGAACTGGATTGCAGGCTTGCCGCCGCCTCGGCGCTGGGCAAGCTGAAGGATCGCGAAAGCCTGACGGGTCTGGTCGCGCTCTACCTGTCGCAGGCCGCCGACATCGAGACCCCGGTGGCCGAGCCGCGCGGCAAGGTGGTCCTGCTGGCGATCACGAAGATCCTGCGCTGCGAAGAGGACTTCGCCCATCAATGGCGGCGCGAACAGGTGCAGCCGGGGCTTGCGGTGCCGGGGCTCCTGCTTCAGCTGGGCTGCCTGCCCACCAGCGCATCGCGGGAGTTGCGCGCGCTGGCCGCCGAATATGATCCTGATGAGACGGGCGCCGCGCTCAGGGTCCTGACCCGGCTTGCCCCCGATCTCGATGCCTTGGCGCGGCCGGATGCGCAGGCTGCGGCCCGGGTCCTGCGGCAGGTCGGTGATCTTCGCGATCCACATCCCGCCCTTGTCGTGGCGCTTGGCGTTATCGCTCTGTGGGTTCTGGGTCGATGAGCCGGGCCCAGTGAATGTCCATCCGCTCGGGCGTGCCGGCATACCACAGGATCAGCACCGCGCCGCCCGGCAGGACCTCGGCCGAAGGCAGGCCATAGCTCCATTGCGACATCTGGCTCAGGGTTTCCTCCCCGGCGGACGCGGTATCCGTTTGGGCCTCCTGCCGATGCAAAACGATGGGGGCGCCGAAGTCCCCGTCCGGCCCGTGGGCGACGCGCGCGCAGATTTGCCCCGCGCCGAACCGGTCGACGTAAGGCAGCACTAGCCGGTCATCGGGCAGGATCGCCGGTCGCCCCGGCTGATCCGCGAAGCCAAGCGGGACGGGTTCCGTGACATCGCTTGCATCCGCGGTCGCGGTTCTGCGGTGGATATCCAGATAGGCCCCGGCACTCGTGTCATAGGTCCAGGCAAAGGTCTCGATCCGGCCATCAGGCCGCACGGCACAACGCATATCCCAGTTGAACAGCCGCCCCGAGGGATCACGCGCCACCGTTCGTGGCTCCGACCATGTGGTCCCGCCATCTCCGGAACCCAGGAATACGGCCCGCTGGTCCCATGGTCCGGCATCGGCATAGGTTTTGTTCGTCTCGATGCTCATGACAAGGCCGCCATCGGGCAACGCAAGGATCGGGGCGGTCAGGCTTGGCGGGCCAAGCCGGGCGGGCAGGGGCACTCTTTGCCACCGGCCCCAGCTCTGGCCATCATCATCGCTGCGGGCCAGCACGATCGCCATGGGAAGGCAGCCATCCGTCTCGGTGTTGAACAAGGGTGCGCCGGGATGGCTTTGGCGGTCAACCCACATCGCCGCGGCCAGAAGCGATCCGGGCGTCGTTTCGGTCAGGTAGCAAAGCTTGAGGCTGCCGGCCTTACCGTCGATCTGGGGTGCGGGCAGGACGGCCGCTGGGCCTGACCATGCGTCCCCTCGGGACGCCGCGCGATGGATCTCGATCCGTTCGCCGGCATCGTCCTTGGTTGCGCCCGCGCGCAGCGTGGCGATCAGACTGCCGGAGGCCAGCGCGGTCACGGATGGAAAGGTCAGCATCGCGCGGTCGGTCCCCGCCTCTGCGTGGGACAGGATGCCGCGTGCGGCGATGATCACGCGGGGCCTGTGCGGAACCGCTCGACCCCGCCGATATAGGTCGCGCGCACTGCGTCGGTAATCGGATCGAGAACCGCGAAATCGGCCAGCTTGCCGGGCGCGATGCTGCCCATATCCGCCTCGCGCCCGATGACGCGGGCGGGGACAAGACTGGTGGCATGACTAGTGCGGACCAGATCGGCCCCGCCAAGGGTCATGAAATTCCCCATCGCCTCGTCGGGTGTCAGCGACGATCCGCACAGGCCGCCGTTCTCGTCATGGACGGCATTTCCCTTGACGCTGCGGACGCGGTAGCCGGGATAGAATTCGAACTCCATATCCTCGGCGCCCGCATATTTCATCGCGTCGGTTTCGAGGAAGACACGGGTGTCGGGCAATTGCGCCAAAAGCCGGATGAAGCCCGGATCGGTGTGAATGCCATCACAAATCAGCCCTACCGCGACATCGCGCTCTGCCAGCAGCGCATCGGGCAGGGAATAGGGATGGATGCCCATCCCGCCATAGGGTTTTGGCGGCATGGCGTTGAAGATATGCGTCGCCGCGTCGATCCCCCACGACACATAGCGCGGCACGTCATGAGGCTCGGCGAAGGAATGGCCCAGATGGATCGAGACGCCATGCGCCTTGAGCCTTCGGATGAAATCCTCGGCGCCCGGGCGTTCGGGGGCAAGCGTCACGCCCAGAAGCATACCGTCCGCCGCCTCGAGCATTGCCTCGGCCAGCGGGATCGAAGGGTCCACGATGTTCTCGGGGTTGTGTGCGCCGGGATCGGCGAAGCAGGGCCCCTCGCTGTGAACACCCAGAGCACGCGCGCCGGTCGCGCCCCGGCACTGGGCCGCCAGTTCGGCCAGAACCTCCATCATGCGCGGCGATTTGGTGCAGCCGAAGGAAGGCAGAAAGGCCGTGGCCCCGCACGACAGCAGGAATTGCGAGGCCTCGTCGACCGCGCCGGGTTCGGCATCGCCGTAAAGGTGGCGGAACATCCCGTGCTGAAGCAGGTCGATGATCCCGGGAAAAAGGACCGCGCCGTCCCCGTCGATCATCCGCCAGTCCGCGCTGCCGGGCTCGCCCCGATCGGCAAAGCCTGCGAAGCGGTCGCCCTCGATCATGACGTCTTTGGACAGGATGCCACCCGGCGTTACGACCGAGACATTCGACCAGCGTTGATTGACACTCATCGCAAAATCCATATTACCATGTTATTATATTAACAGGTTAATCTGATGGAACAAGACTCCTCTCTTCGCGTCCCGAGGCGCGTTTGCGTGACGGGCGCGACGCAGGGCATCGGGCTTGCCATCGCCCGGGCCTTTGCTGCGGATGGGGCAAGGGTCGTGATCAACAGCCACGAACGGCAGGACGGCGGGGCTTTGGCCCAGATGCCTGAGGGGGCAGAATGCCATTATGTGCAGGCTGATCTGTCGACGTTGGCCGGGCCGGCGGCGCTCTTAGCGGGAGCCATGGATGCGCTGGGTGGGATCGATACGCTGATCTGCAACGCAGGCAGTTTCTATGACACTGCCTTTGCCGATCTGACCGCCGACCGGATCGACCGGACCTATAACCTCAATGTCCGGGGGGCGATGCTTACCGCACAAGCCTTTGCCGCACAGGTGACGGAGGCGCAGGACAACCCGTCGATCGTCTGCACCGGTTCGACGAATTCCCGCGCCGCCGAAAAGGACAGTGTCGCCTATGACACCTCGAAAGGGGCGGTTCTGATGATGATCCGCTCGCTGGCGGTCACGCTGGCCGGGCGCGGCATCCGGGTCAACGGGATCGGCCCCGGCCTTGTCGACACGCCGCTGACGGCCGGGGGGCTGGCAGTTCCCGGCGTCCGCGATAAGGTGATCACGCAAATCCCGCTGGGGCGGATCGGGCGGCCCGAGGATATCGCGGGTGCCGCGGTTTTCCTTGCCTCGCCGCAGGCCGCTTACATTACCGGCCAGATGCTTTATGTGGATGGCGGAATTCTGGCCCAGCAGATGTCATGGGATCCCGCGACGTGAAGACCGAACTCGTTCCACGCCACCTGCAACTCAGGGAGATGCTGTTTCACCGCTGGAAGGCCAATGGTCTGCGCCCCGGTGACCGCATCGAATCCCAGAACGAGATGTCGCGCTTCTGCGACTTTTCCCTGATCACCGTGATCAAGACGCTCAAGGACCTCGAGGCCGAGGGTATCATACGCCGGCAAGTCGGCCAGGGGTCGTTTCTGGAACGCACGCCCTGGGCCGAGGCGCATCAAAGGGTCGGGTTCTTCTATAACCGCGACGTGGTGGGCGGCGGCATCTTCGACAACGATTTCTACACCCGCCTTGTGGTCGGGCTGGAACGGTCGGTGGTGTCGGACGGTAACGAATTCATCCTGGGCAGTTTCACGAACACGAAGATGCCGATGGCCGTCTGGGACGCGCTCGACGTGGTCGTGCTGACCTCGATCACCGGGGATACGCAGCTGGATTTCCTCGATCAGACGGCCAGCCAGATCAGCGTGATCGACCAGACGCTGATCCATCCCAAGGTGCACAGCTACCGGCTCGATTTCACGTGGGCCTTTCAGGACATGTTCAAGAGCCTGAACGGCGAGGTGCTGCGGGTCCTGTATCTCGACAGTGCGATTTCCTCGAACGAACAGCGGCTCAGGCGTGATGCCTTTACCCAGGCGGCGGCCGAATTCGGGCCCGACTGCGTGCCCAGCTTTTCCAAGGTGAACCAGGAAGACGTGGAGGGCGGCCTTGCGCCCGTGCTTGATGCGATGGGCGCGCATGATCCGGACCTTATCGTGGGCTATGCCAATTCCGGCTGGCTGGCCGCGATCCGGGCTGCTGTGCGCCCCAAGACGCAGGTCTATCCCTATGGCCTCGATGCGACGGGGCCAGGCTTCGTCGTCAGTTCGACGGAATGGATGCAATCCGTTCTGCCCATCATCTACAGCAACCTCGCGGACCGGAAGGCCCGGGGTGCCATTCACGATTTCAAGGTCCGGTTCGTGCCGGCCGGAACATGATCAGGAAAGGGTCCATCACATGCTGAAGATCGTCGACAAGGGGGCACGCTCCAATCTGCCGTTCAGCCCGGCCATCGTGGTCGGCGATCTCGTCTTTGTCTCGGGTCAGGCGTCGGTCGATCGCGAGGACGGCCACATCATCAACGGCACTTTCGAAGAAGAGATGCGCCGCTCGATCGAGAACATGGAGGTTATTCTTCAGGCCGAAGGGCTGAGCCTCGATCATGTGATCAACGTGCGGTGCTATCTTGGCAGCCCCGATGACGTGGCCGAACACAACCGCATCTATGCCGAGTATTTCTCCGAACCGCGCCCCACCCGCACGACCATCACCGGCGTGCTGGGCACCATGCTGAAATACGAGCTGGATTGCGTGGCCTATGCCCCGACCCGCAGGCAGGACGCGGCCCGCAGCTAGAATTCCGTCAGCACACCGCTCGTCACGTCGTAGTCGTCGCTTACCACCGGCAGGAACCGCCATTTGTCAAAGGCGGTGCAGGGATGCGAGATGCCCGACCCGATCATGTCGCCCACCGCCCAGTCGCTTCCCTCGGGCAGCCTGACAAACGCGTGCTGGTCGTTCATGGCAAAGATCTCGGCCTCTCCGACAGGGGCCGGGCCGGTGCCGGGGATGTGGCGCGCAAAGGGGACGGGCAGGCCCGCATCATAGGGGGCGTCGCGCTTGCCCATCGTCAGAAGGGCAAGGCCCGGTTCGGGACGCGACTGTACATAGGCCCAGATTTCCAGCGCGGGTTTCAGCTGTGATTTCCAGCCCCGCGCGGGGTCTTTCCGCGCAGCCTCCTGCGCGGTGAAATAGGCGCCGGAATCGTTAGTGACATAGCATCCGCTGCGCAGGACGATCCGGACCGGGATCGGAAGTTTCAGGGTGGCGAAAGTGTCTGCCATGATGTCGAAATGGCCCGATCCGCCGCCCGTCAGGACGAATTCCTCCAGCCCTTCGAGCAATGAGCCGGGCAGGGCCTGCGCGATATCGATGACCATCTCCGCATAGTCCCGGACCGGCGCGTCACTGTCGGCGACACCGGGCACGACGCCTTCGAAGGCCGCGACACCGCCAAAGCGGATGTGGCGCATGTCGGCGGCGACGATCGCACGGGCCAGCGCCTGCGCTTCGGCCCGTGTCCGAACACCCGTCCGGCCACCGGCGACGCCCACCTCCAACAGCACGCGAATCGGCCGGGGGGGCGGGTCCGCGGCAAGGTGCCGGGCCACTATGCCCAGCTGTGTGATCGAGTCAACAAAGCAATAGAAGTTGAGCGCCGGTGCCTCGCGCAGCATCGCCACGACGCCCGCCACGGCCGCGCGGCCGATCAGCTGGTTGGCCATGATGATGCGGTCCACGCCGTGATGTTGCATGACGCGCGCCTGCTGCACCGTGGCCGCCGTGATCCCCCATGCGCCGGACTTGAGCTGTTCGTCGAAGATCTGCGGTGACATCGTCGTCTTGCCATGCGGCGCAAGCCACAGGTCGTTGGCCGCGAGATACTCTGCGAAGACGCGGGCATTATGATCGAGGTTCGACCGGCGGAGCAGCATCAGAGGCAGGGGCATGTCCTCGGCCATGACATTCCAGCCCTGCGCCGCGATATCGCCAAGCCGGAACGGCGTTGCATTGGCCGGAATGCCCTTGGTCCGTCCGTCGAGGATCGTGTCTGACAGCGCCGCGATATCCACTAGAGATCCCTGAAAGCGGCCATTGCGGCGTCGGCGTAATTGACCAGCGCGATCACGTCGGCACCCACGTTGAGGAAGTTGTAGCCCATATCCGCATAGCTCTGGATATTGGCTTGCGAACAGACGGTGGCCGCGATCTTGCCGTTCTTGCGCGCGACGGTGGCGACCCGTTCGCGAACGGCCTGCACGTCGGGATGGTCGATCTGCCCCGGAATGCCCAGTGCGACCGAGTAATCCCCCGGCCCGAAGAACAGGCAATCGACGCCGTCGATCTCGGCGATGGCTTCGAGGTCATCCCGCGCCTCCGGGTCCTCGATCTGGTGGCAGACGAAACGCTCGGCATTGGCCTGCGTCATGTAGTCCAGCAGGCCCACCCGGGTGAAGCCCGCATCGGCGTTGCCGCCATCGACCGCGCGACGGCCGAGCGGCGCGAATTTCGTGTAATCGCGCACCGTCGTGGCGTCGGCCGCACTCATCACATGGGGCACGATCAGCCCCGTCGCATCGAGTTCCAACCCGCGGATATAATCGCTGTAGCTGCCGCGCGCGACGCGCAGGACGGTATCCACGTCATGGATGCGGGCCGCGCGGATCTGGTGTTCGATATCCGACCAGCTGGCGCCCACATGCTCCATGCAGAGCCAGATCGCGTCGGGCTGGGCGCTGGCAAAGATTTCGGCAACCTTGGGGTCGGTCGTGTTGAGTTTCAGGACGCGGGCCACCTTGCCCTCGCGGATGCGCCGCAAGACGCGGCTGGGCCGCAGGGCAGGGGCACCGGAAGAGGTGGCGGCATAGGGGTCGGCCATCGGAAAAATCCTTGCTTATTTGGCGGTATAGCCGCCGTCGACGGGGATATTCGCGCCGGTGATGTAGACCGACGCGTCGGAGGCTAGAAAGACGATGATGCCCTTGAGGTCCGTCTCATTGGCCATCCGGCCAAGTTGCGTGCGCTGCGAATAGGCGGCGACAAAGGGCGCGGGCTGGCTGGTGAAAAAGCCGCCGGGCGCCACGCAATTGACCCGGATGCCATGCGGGCCTAGGATGCTGGCTGCCCAGCGGGAGAAATTCTGCATCCCGCCCTTTTCATAGAAGTACAGGGGGGAGGGATTGTCGTGCATGTTGGTGCCCGCGTAATTCGCAGGCTCCACCCCCACCGTGCCCATCATCGAGCCGATATTGATGATCGAGCCCGCGCCTCGGGTTTTCATGTCTTCGGAAAAGAGGTGGGTGAGGTAGAACAGGGCCGAGGCATTGATCCGCAGCGCCGTGTCATAGGCATCCATCGGGCCGCCCCAGAGAGCCTCGGGGTTTCGCGTGACGGCATTGTTGACAAGGATATCGCAGCCTACCGTCTCATCTGCGATGCGCGCGTGCAGCGCGTCGATCGACGCCTGGTCCCCCAGATCGAGCGGCAGGGCGCGGACATCGTAACCTCTGCCCCGCTCCTCGGCGGCGACCGCCTCCAGCGCCTCGATCCCGCGCGAGGCGATGAAGGTCGTTGCCCCTGCCTCGGCAAGTGCGGCGACGATCTGCCGGCCGTAAAGACCGGCGCCGCCCGTCACCAGCGCGACCTTGCCGGAGAGCGACAGGGCGTCCATCACGTTGCTCATTGGGTGACCTCGATTTCATTGATGTGGATGACCTTGCCGCCCTGTTCGCGGCTTTCGATCCCGCAGATGACCAGTTTCATCAATTCCTGCGTCTCGGGCCACGGAACGGGTGGCGTGCCCGTGCGCAGCCATGACACGACCCCTTCGAGCTGTGTCTTGAAGGCGTAGTAGGTGTCCTGCGAGCGCAGCTGAACGCCGCCCTGCGTGCCCGCGATCGTCAGGAAGCCGGCGCCGCCGATCTGGTCCTTGATCACCGAGATCGTCACGTCGATCCCGTCGCGGTGTGTCAGATGCACGATGTTGCGTTCGGCGGTGCCGGTATTGCGGATCGTCTCGAACCCCGGGCCGGTGATCGGCAGGATCGTCTCGAGCGCGTGGATTCCGTAGGTTTCCCACTTCTTGGCCATCGTCATGTTGATATGCCGAAGCGCGCCGAATTCGTGGGTCCGCCGGTGATAGGGCGCGAATTCCTTAGCATAGCGCATGGCCGAACTGCTGAGGATCGGATGCCCCGCCGCGACCCAATCGGAAAACTGAGCCAGATCGGCGCGGTTGTCACACAGCGGCTTGTCGATGAAGACGGGGAGGCCTGCCTCGACAAAGGGCCGGGCGCGGTCCACGTGCTGGTGGCCGATATCGGTGGCGATCAGCACGGCGTCGACCTCTCCGATCACGTCCTCGGCCCTTCCGGCGATGTTGGGAATATGGGCGACGGCGGCGACCTGAACCGCATCGGGGGGATCTTCGGTCCATACATGGGTGACTTGGGTCCCCGCGATCCCCAGTGTCTCGGGCGGTTGTTTGGCGATATAGTCGCGGATCACGGCATAGGGACAGCGGGCCAGCGCGTCGGCGTCATAAGAGCCATTGACGATGATGCTCCATGAATAGGGATGGCCGTTGCCTTCGGTCATGCCCAGCATGGCGAGTTTCAGGGGGCGATCGCCCAGGGGAAAGGTCACCATGCTGTCCAGCCTCCGTCGACGCCAAGGATCTGACCGGTGATGTAGCTAGCCGCATCTGACAGAAAAAACACCACCGCGCCCGCGGTTTCATGGCGCCGCCCCATGCGACCCATCATCGTGTCGCGGGTCAGGTTGGCGATGAATTCGGGGTGCACGTCCTGCACGGCCTGCGGCGGAAAGGGGCCCGGCGTGATCGCGTTCACGCGGATGCCCCTGCGTCCGAAATGACCGGCCACGTAGCGCGCCATCTGGCTGATCCCGGCCTTGCCCGCCCCGTAATCCACCGGGTTGGGCGGCATGTCGCCGGGATAATTCGCGGGATCGGGCGCCACGGTGCCATACATCGACGAATAGAACACCATTGCGCCCCCCTCGGTCATCTTTGACGCCGCAGCCCGGGCAAGCACGAAGGTGCCCGTCAGGTTGATCCGGTTCGAGCGGTCGTATTCCTCGGCGGTCAGCTTGTCGAAATGGGTATTGCTCGACCCGGCGGTGGCCATGACCAGCCCGTGGAGCGTCCCGCAGCTGTCGACACAGGCCAGGATCGAGCTCTCGTCGGCCATGTCGACGTGGCACGTCGTGACCTCTCCCGTGCCGGGCTGCCCGGCAAGCGTCGCCTGCGCCTCGGCCAGCCGGCCCGGATGGTGATCGCCGATCACGACCGACGCGCCCTGCGCACGCAGCGCCTCGCAGACCGGAAGGCCTAGATAGCCCGCCCCGCCCACGATCAGGACGGTCTTGCCGTCCATGGAAAAAAGGTTTTGCACAATCACTCCAATTCGATGAACCGCCGCTCGATCCAGGATCGTTTCGCGGCGAGGGCGAGACCGAGGTTGACCCTTGCGTCCTGTAGCGTGGCCAGCGGATCAGCTAGGCCGTCGAGCGCGTCAAGCATGGCCTCTGCCTGCAAGGTGAAACGCGCCTGATGGGCCTCCATCGGGACCATGCCTTCCATGAAGTCGCGGGTTTCCGACCAATGACCGCTGTCGTCATCGGCAAAGCTGAGCCGGGCGTGATCGAGTTTCAGATTGCCCTTCGTGCCGATGAATTCGGCATTGGCCACGTTGCGTTTCTGGAACTGGTTGATCGTCAGGTTGGCCATCGCGCCGCTTTCGAACCGGATCGAGACGAGGCAGGTATCCTCCGTTTCGGTCCCTTCGAGGGCGAGCCTGTCATACATCGCACCCACGGTGACGGGCCGCCCCATGATCGAGATCAGCATATCGAAACTGTGGCTGGCCGCATCGAGGATCGCGCCGCCGCCCATCTCGGGGCGGGCATAATAGGTGCGCTGGAAATCAGGCCGGTACTTCGGGAATTCCTGCGAGGAATTCAGATAGGCCAGCTTGAGCGTGCCGATTTTGCCCTCGTCGATCTGCTTGCGCAGGTTGATGATCTCGGGCGCGATTCGCCGGATATATCCGACCCGGGCCAGAAGGTTCGCCCTCTCGACCTCGGCGATGACCTCGTCAACCCCATCCTCGGTCACGGCAAGGGGTTTCTCGACCAGAAACGGCAGCCTCGCCTCGGCGCAGGCCCGCATCAGCGGGACGTGATGGTTGGCGGGCGCACAGATCACCGCAAGATCGTGGGCGGCGGGGTCCGCCTCGGCCAGATCGGCGCATGCGGCCTCTGGGGCGAACTCGGAAACGATTGCATCCCGCTTGGCGCTGTCGGGCTCGAGGATCGTCAGGCGGGCGCGACCGGTCTGGCGGTAGCCGATGATATGGCGCCGTCCGATCCCTCCGGCCCCGATGATCAGGACGCTGCGCATTTGAGAAGTCATCTGTTGTCCCCCGTATGGCCTGCGCGGCTGTGAAGGCCGGGCTCTGACCGACATTTCGGCGGGTACAAGAGCCTTGACTCAGCGCAAAATGCCATGTTGTTATGTTAATAGGATATCTTAGCCTGTCAACGCTGCCGCAAGGCGCATCGGCGAAGGCCTTGCCGGGGGAGGACGTGTCCGGTCCCGGAGGGTCCCGGAGGGTCCCGGAGGGTCGATTGCATCGGCGCGACCGGAAAAAGGCTGCAATTCCGGGCATCGAAGACCCGGCAACTCTAGGCGTGAAGATCGGCTTTGGCCGGCCTTCCGATAATGACGAACGACAATAGGGGATTTGAAATGAACAAACTTCTCACAACGTCCGCCGTAGCTTTGATCGCAGTCTGCGGAACGACCTGGGCCTGGGCCCAGCCTATCAATGAAAGCGAACTGTCGGACCCGCGCGTCCGTCAGGCGATCGCCTATGCAATCGACATGGAAACGATCGCTGAGACGCTGTTCGAAGGAGCGGCGATCCCGGCGATCGGCCTCACTTCGGAACCGGCCAATTATCCCGAAGGGATGAACACCTATTCCTACAACCCCGAACGTGCGCGCGAACTTCTGGCCGAGGCCGGATGGGACGGCAGCCGCACGCTCGACATGGTCTACTATTACCCCGATCAGCTGACCGCCGATTTCATGGCGGTCGTGCAGGCCCAGCTTGCCGATGTGGGCATCGACATGACCTATCGCCTGCTTGAAGGCGATGTGGGCGCGCAGATCACCGGCCGTCCGGCCGATCCGGTCAATGGCCCCTCGGTTGTCGAATGGGACATGCTCTACGGTGCCCGCGCGGCCATCGCGAACCAGGAATACTTCAACCGCTTTGCCGAAGGGCAGATGCCGATGATCCCGACGGTGGAAGAGATGCTTCCGCTTGTGGAACAGGTCAATGGCACGGTCGACCCGGCCGTGCAGCGCGCCGGCTATCAGCATATGGAAGGCATCATCAACGAAAATGTCTACATCCTGCCGCTCTATTACCAGCAGCTCTACATCTTCGAGAGTGACCGGATCAGCCGCAACGGGGCGCCCTACGGAAACGAGCAGTACAGCTACAATTCCGATGTCATCAACTGGACGGTCGAGCCCAACGAGGATGGCGAGCGCGTGGCCTATACCAACGCCGCGCCGATGCAGTTCTTCGAATTGCCCTGGCAGAACCTCGGTATCTGGGTGCACAGCCGCTATGCCTTTGACACCATTCTCCAAGCCGACGGATCGCTTAGGCCAATCGGTGGAAAACTGGCCGAAAGCTACGAGGTCAGCGAAGATGGCCTGACCCTGAGCTTTACCATGAAGGAAGGGCTCAAGTGGCATGACGGATCGGACCTTACGGCGGAAGACGTCGTCTGGAGCATCGAGACCGCCGCTCTTGCGCCGATCGTTCAGCCGCTTGTCGCGACGACAATCGGAAGTATCGAAGGCGCCGACGCCTACAAGGCCGAAGAGGCCGACAGCATCAGCGGCATTTCCGTCGATGGCCGCACGGTCAGGTTGACCTTCGCGACGATCGACCCGAACATGCTGATGTCGTTCGCGCAATTCGCGCCGCTTCCGAAAGCCTATCTCGAAGGCGTCGATCCGCTGCAAATCCAGCAGCACGAGTTCTGGCAGAAGCCCGTTGGCTCGGGTCCCTTCATGATCGAAGAGGCCCGGATGAACGAGTTCACCACGCTGGTGCCGTTCCCCGATTACCACCGGGGCGTTGCCAAGATCGACCGTATCATCGCGCTGCCCTCCGCTGACGGGGATGCCAACCTGATCCGCAACGCGGCGGCCTTCCGTGCCGATTTCGGCTATACCAAGAACGCCACGGATGTGCCTGCTCTCGAAGAGATGGAGCACATGAACGTGACCGCGGTGAACATCCCCTATACCCGGATGTTCTGGATCAACCAGTTCCCGCGCGAGTGATCCTCGATCAGGGTTTCTGAACTCCCCGGGGGAGCGTCCGGAAGGCTGCTCCCCCTTTCATGACCAAGCTTTGACCCCCGAGGCACATGCTCACATATATCGCGCGCAGATTGCTGACCCTGATCCCGATGGTGATCGTGATCAGCTTTCTGATCTACCTCGGCCTCGAGCTGACGCCGGGCGATGCCGTTTCTCACATGGTGCCGCCCGACGCGCGGAGCATGATGGACGAAGAGCGTCTGCAGGCGCTCAGGGAAAGCCTCGGATTGGGCAAGCCGTTCATCGTGCGCTACTGGATCTGGATCACTGGCGTGATGCAGGGCGAATTCGGATACAGCCTTGCCGGCGGTGTGCCGATCTCGAAAATCTTTCTCGACCGGCTGCCCGCGACGCTGGAACTCTCTTTCGCGGCGCTGCTGATCTCGACCGTTCTGGGCAGCATCCTCGGCACGATCAGCGCGCTGACGCGCGGCAGCCTCACCGACCAGAGCCTGACGGTCGTGGGCATGCTGGGCGTGTCGATCCCCGAATTCTTCTTTGGCCTTGTCGCGATCCTCGTCTTCGCCCTTAACCTGAACTGGTTTCCGGTGGGGGGGCGTATCCTGCCCGGCTATGACAGTTTCTGGGACAGGCTTCCGCATCTGGTCATGCCCGCGATGGTGCTGTCGATCATGATGACGGCGGGCGTCATGCGTTATGCCCGCTCCTCGATGCTCGATGCGCTGAGCCGCGATTTCATCCGCACCGCCCGGTCCAAGGGCATGCCGGAATGGCGGGTCAATATCCTGCACGGGTTTCGTGTTGCGTTGACGCCGGTGATCGTTCTGATCGGGTTCCGGCTTCCGGTTCTGATCGGCGGATCGGTGATCATCGAACAGGTGTTCCAGTGGCCTGGCATCGGCAAGGAATTCGTCTCGGCGGTGCGCAGTCAGGATTATCCGCTAGTCATGATGGTTGCGCTCTTCTCGGTTCTGGCCGTTCTGATCGCGAGCCTCATCGTCGATCTTCTGACCGCGATTATCGATCCGCGCGTCCGGCTGGGCGAATAGCGCCATGACGGATGCCAATGCCACACGCCCCAGAACGCGGCGCGATGCCCAGTTCGACAAGATCCGCGACCGCGAGGCGGCGCTGGCCGGAACCAGGCAGCACACCGCCCGGTTCATGTCGAAGTTTCTCAACAACCGTCTGGCGGTCGTGGGCTTCGTGATCTTCGCCGTGATCTGCCTGATGAGCCTTTTCGCGCCGCTGATCGCGCAGCATGACCCGATGTCGCCCAACCTGCGCGTCATCGCAAAGCCGCCCTCGGCCGAGCATTGGTTCGGCACCGACAAGACAGGCCGCGACGTCTTTGCCCGGGTCCTTTACGGGGGGCGGGTCTCGATCCTCGTGGGGCTGGGAAGTGCGCTTCTGTCGGCCATCATCGGCGTCATCATCGGTGTGTATTCCGGCTATGTTGGTGGCTGGCTCGACTGGATCGCGATGCGGATCTCGGAAATCTTCATGTCGTTTCCGCAGATCATTCTCGTCTTGCTGCTGGTGGCGATCCTCGGGCAATCCCTGCTGAACCTGATCGTGATCTTCACGTTGACGGGCTGGGGCGGCATCTACCGGATGGCGCGCGCGCGGATGCTGTCGATCCGCGAAGAGGAATACGTGCAGGCACTGCGTAGCTTTGGCCTCGGGCCCGCGCGGATCGCCTATAAACACATGCTGCCCAATGCGCTTGGGCCGATCATGGTCAACATCACCCTGTCGACGGCGGCCTTCATCCTTCAGGAGGCGGGGTTGAGCTTTCTGGGCCTTGGCGTCCCGCTGTCGATCCCGACCTGGGGCAACATCCTGAACGCGGCGCAGGATCTGCGCGTGCTCGAGCAGAACTGGTGGATCTGGCTTCCTGTGGGGGCCACGATCTCGCTGTTCGTGCTGAGCGTGAATTTCATCGGAGACGGGCTGCGCGATGCGACCGACCCGTCCCAGCAGGGGTAGGGGCGATGGCAAACGAAGTCGCCCTCACCGTCAACGGGCTCAAGACCTACATCTACACCAACAACCGCTGCAACCGCGCGCTTGACGGTGTGTCGTTCGAGATCCGGCAGGGCAAGACCCTGTGCATCGTGGGCGAAAGCGGCTGCGGCAAAAGCGTGACGGCCGACTCGATCATGCAGCTTTTGCCGACGCTAAGCCGGATCGAGGATGGAGAGATCACCTATCACGGCCCGGACGGGCCTGTCCGGATCGACCAGCTGCCGCGCGATGGCGCAAAGATGCGCGCCATCCGGGGCAAGGAAATCGCGATGATCTTTCAGGATCCGATGACGGCGCTCAACCCCGTCTATTCGATCGGGTTCCAGATCAAGGAAATGCTGAAATACCACACCGGCCTTGGCCGGTCGGACAGGCATTCCAAGGCCATCGATCTTCTGCGGTCGATGGGCATTCCGCTGCCCGAGAAACGGGTCAACGAATATCCGCATCTCTATTCGGGCGGGATGCGGCAGCGCGCGATGATTGCCATCGCCATGTCGTGCAACCCCCGCATCCTGATCGCGGACGAGCCGACGACCGCGCTCGACGTGACGATTCAGGCCCAGATCTTCGAGTTGATGGATACGCTCAAGCGTGACCACGGCACCGCGATCATGCTGATCACCCATGACATGGGCGTGGTGGCCGAACTGGCCGATGACGTGGCCGTCATGTACATGGGCAACATCGTCGAGGCCGGTCCGGTGGGCAAGGTCCTGCGCAACCCGGTGCATCCCTATACCCGCGCGCTTCTGGAGTCGATCCCGGTTCTGGGCCGGGGCAAGGATCAGGAGATCAAGGCCATTCCGGGCCAGACCCCCGATCCCTACAACCGGCCCAAGGGCTGCCAGTTCGCCGACCGCTGCGCCTATCGGATCGGGGCCTGCGACCAGATACCGGACGAGACGCAGGTCGCCCCCGATCATCGCGTGATGTGCTGGCGCTACGAGGAGTTTGCGGCCGATGCAGCCGAATGACCCGATCCTGAAGCTGCGTGACCTGCAGGTGCATTTCCCGGTGAAGACGGGTGTCTTCAAACGGGTGACGGGCCATGTCCGCGCGGTCGACGGCGTCGACCTCGATGTGCGGCGCGGTGAGGTTCTGGGCCTTGTCGGTGAAAGCGGTTGCGGCAAGACGACGCTCGGCAAGGCGATCCTGCAACTCGTCCGGGCGACGCAAGGCACCGTCACCTATTCGGGCGAGGACGGCGAGACCGAGCTTACATCGCTCGATGACGCAGGGCTGTTTCGCTTCCGCAAACGGCTTCAGATCGTGTTTCAGGATCCCCATTCCTCGCTGAACCCGGCGTTCACCATCTTTGGCTCGCTCGAGGATCCGCTCCGCCACTACGGGGTCAAGACCCGGGAGGAACGCCGCAAGATCGTGGGCGACCTGCTCGAGGCCGTGAACATGCGCCGCGAGTCGATGGATCGCTATCCGCACGAGTTTTCGGGCGGACAGAGGCAGCGGATCGGCATTGCCCGCGCGCTCAGCATCGAGCCCGAACTCATCGTCTGCGACGAGGCCGTGAGCGCGCTCGACGTGTCAATCCAGGCGCAGGTGCTTCAGCTTCTGATGGAGCTGAAACGCGAAAAGAATCTGACCTATGTCTTCATCACCCACGATCTGAGCGTGACCGAATATCTCTGCGACCGGATCGCGGTGATGTATCTGGGCAAGATCGTCGAGCTGTGCGACGCCGAGGATCTTTATGCCAACACGCTGCACCCCTATTCCCAGGCGCTCCTCTCGGCCATTCCCGTGGCTGATCTCGACAAGAAGTCACGCCGGATTGTGCTCCAGGGCGATGTGCCAAGCCCGGTGAACCCGCCGTCGGGCTGCCCGTTCCACCCGCGCTGCCGCTATGTCGTGGATCGCTGCAAGACCGAGGTGCCCGAGTTGCGCCGATTCAAGTCGGCCAAGGGCGAACACATGGCCGCCTGCCACCTGATCGATCAACCACTGGCGGAGCAACCGCTCAGAACCGAAAGCCCATAGATATGGCGAAATATGCGATCCACGATTTCAAGGGCGTGATCCCCGCCCTTGTCACGCCGTTCGACCTTGATGGCAGCCTGAACGAAGGGCTGCTGCGGGGCATCACCGCGTCGCTGGTGGCGCGCGGCGTCGATGGTCTTTACCTGACCGGCTCCACCGGCGAAGGCTTCATGATGAGCCCCGAGGAACGGATGCGCGCGGTCGAAACCGTCTGCACAGAGGTCGCGGGCCGCATTCCCGTCATGGTCCATGTGGGCGCGATCAGCACCTACCAGACCGTCGCGCTCGCCCGTCAGGCCGAGGCTGCGGGCGCCGATGCTATCTCGTCGGTGCCGCCGATCTACTGGCCCTTCACGCCCGATCAGGTCGCCAGTTACTACGCTGACGTGACGGCCTCCACCTCGTTGCCGATGGTCGTCTACAAAATCGCGCTCGCGGGCGAGATCGGGTTCGAGCTTCTGGCCCGGCTGGCCGCCATGCCGGGGATCGAAGGGGTCAAATACACCGCCCCCACCCATTTCGAGATCGGCCGCATCAAGGCCGAGATCGGCCCCGATTTCCGGGTCTTTTCCGGCGCCGACGAAATGGCGATGTCGGGGCTGGCCTTCGGGGCCGATGGCTTGATCGGGTCGTTCTACAACATCATCCCCGAGCTTTATGCCGATATCGTCGCGGCCATGACCGAAGGCCGGATCGCAGATGCCAAGGCGTTGCAGGACAAGGTCAACGTGATCATCTTCTTCACGCTCAAGCAATATCCGATGTCGGCGATCAAGCGGATCATGGCGTGGCAGGGTGCCGATGCCGGCTATTGCCGCAAGCCGTTCGACAATTACGAGACGCCCGAGGCGGAAGCCGCGCTCAAGGACGCCTACCGCGCCTTCCGCGACGCGCATGGCCTCGCCGAAATCGGGTTTCTGCCAGACCTTTAGAGCGTGTCGCGTTTGATCAGCCCGCTATATTCGGCGCAACAGGCGAGGCAGCCTTTGCAAGGCATAACGCGTTCGCCTGTTGCGCTGAATGCGATAGAACGCGACACGCCCTAGAGGGCCGCAACCGACAAGAGGTTCCTTCTCTGCCCTTCGCGGGTGGGTCAATTCCCAGAATATAGACCATTGGGCCGGTGCCGCCTTGGCTGCAACGAACGGCGTTGCTTCGGAGGAACCCTGCGGAACAACTCTCAAGGCCGACGACTTAATTGCAGTCGTGACCGGCCCAAAGCCGTCTAGGATCGGAAAGCGTCGGACAGTTGTTCTTAGGTTCGCATCCGCTGCAGCCAGTTCACCGTCAGAGCTTTGAATAATTCTGGTTGCTCCCGAGCCAGACTGTGACCTGCACAATCCAGCACTGCCAGTGTCGCTCTTGGATATCTCTCGAGCCCGTCCATCATGTCCTGATACCCGCCATCGCGTCCTGACGCCCATTGACGATAAGACAAGGCCTTTCAAACCTGCACGCTGGCTTGGAAAGTTCAAAACTGAAATTGAAGTTGTCCCGGATCCTCTCCGCCAAATGCGGATCGACAAGCGTTGATACAGGCACCTTGGTCTTTTCGATCTTCTCAAGGATATCGGGTCTTTGAACAACAAGGCGA
>ERZ888423.1000-NODE-1000-length-26701-cov-114.754297_pt1 | contig 26701 bp, 26 predicted proteins | sample MGYA00520523_ERZ888423 | MGnify/ENA primary metagenome ERZ888423 (study PRJEB32303, sample SAMEA104408611) | aquatic metagenome | biome: Brackish water; feature: Pelagic; material: water | place: Baltic Sea | collected 2014-06-08T10:24:00 | depth 30,27 m ...
GCCGCCGGCGCCTGCCCTGACTCCTTTCGGCAGAAGCAAACGCAGAAGCCTCGAGGGTACGTTTTTCCTAGATTTTCCTGCCTAGTTCAGCCCCGAGACCCTGGAGATGCCCCACCACGCCAACCGCCCCTCCAAAATCTGCCCTGTGTGTGAACGGCCCTTTCAGTGGCGGCGCAAGTGGAAGGATGTTTGGGAGGAGGTGCGCTACTGCTCAGAACGATGCCGCCGGCTACGCAGTGCCAAAGGTAGTTAAGTGATCCGCCCCACCTTTGTGAAGCTGGAGCTTGGTTTGGTTTCTAAGCCTCAATTCGATGCGGTGATACCGGCCCATCTAGCTTGGTTGGCAGAACTAGAGCGCTTGGGCCACGAGCCACGCAGTGGATATTGGGCCGATCGGGTCGGCCGCAGCGGCGATGGGGCTGGAGGCATGTTGCTGTTTCGTGCCTCCAGTTGGGCTGAGGCTGAGGCCCTCGTTCAAACCGATCCGCTGATCGTCCAGGGATGCGTCAGCTGGACGCTGCATGAATGGGAGCAGGTGTTTCCGGCAGGAGGCTCAGCTGTGAAACAGCAACACCAAACCTGAATTGAGCTGGTGAAACTCCCTTTCCTCGCGGCTCAGGTCGAGCCCCACCTGTAGCCCTTCCTTGAGGGCATCTTCATAGGGGGGGATGGTTGGTGCCGCTCCCGCTTGCCATAAGGCGGCAATTCCCACCGATGTGGCGTGCCAGCGGAAACAGGGCGTTAGGCCGATATCTGGTTCCAGCAGGGCATCTTCGAGTAGCTCGCGAATCGCCATGGTCCTTGGGATCTGCTTGCAGCTTCGGCAGGCTCAGAGCCAGGGGCAATCAGCTGAGAATTTTCGTGATGAACGACCCAGCAGCGGCAGCGGTGACCCACAGCAGCTCCAACCGCCGGTTCAGCTGCAGCATTTGCAGCACCGCTGCCTGATCTGGTGCCGGCAGGCCAGCCCCTAGCAGGGGCTTGTGGCGAATTTGGCCGCCATAACTATTGCTGCCGCCCAGCTGCACCCCCGTGACATGGGCATAGGCGGCCTGGGATAACCCCGCATTGGGTGAGGGGTCGGCTGCGCCATCGCGCTTGGCCGCTGCCAGCACCCCGCAGCAACGTCTTGGTTTACCTGCGGCCAAGGGCAGGCTCAGCGCCACCAGCCGGCAGGGCAGCCATACCAGCAGGTCGTCGAGGCGGGCGCCTGCGGTGCCCAGCCAGCGCAGGCGCCCGCGGCGGTAACCCAGCATTGAATCGAGGGTGCTGGCTGCTTTGAAACCCCAGGCCAGGGCGAGGGGGCCGGGCAGGGCGGGGTTCAGGCTCCAGATTCCTGCCCCCACCAGCATCCAGAACAGCGGCGCAAACAGCCCATCTACCCCGTTTTCGCTGGCGGTTTCGGCGGCGGCCCGCAGGATCTCCGCGGCGTCGAGATCGGCGGTGTCGCGGCCCACTATCCAGGCCAGGGACTGGCGAGCAGGCTGCAAGACTGCCTGGGTTGGGCTGTTGCCAGCTAGGTCTGCCTTCGGTAGGGCCTCCAGCACTCTCAGTACCGCCTGCTCGAGGCTGCGGCCGGCCATGGCGCTGGCCAGGGCCACCACCAGCAGTGGCGTAGGAGCCAGCCGCTCCACGGCCCAGCCCGCCAGGCCGCTGCCGCCTACCAGCACCAGCGTGATCAAGCCCCCCGCCAGCCGCAGCTTCCAGGCTCTGGTGCCCGCCCAGGCTTCAGCGCCGCGGCGCAGCAGGGTGATCCACCAGCCCATTACCACCACTGGATGGGGGCACCAGCGCGGGTCCCCCACCAGGCGATCGAGGCCGCAGGCGAGGGCAACCAGCAGCAGGGGGTTGCTGAGCAGGGGCTGGATCAGGCCGCTTTCAGCCAGCTGAACATCGAGCGCAGGCCCGTGCCTACCTGCTCGATCGGATGGGCCGCATCGCGCTCGCGGATCTTGGTCATCTCCGGCTTGCCGGCGTCACACTCGGCCACGAAGTTGCGGGCGAAGGTGCCGTCCTGGATGTCGGCGAGGATGCGCCTCATCTCGGCCTTGGTGTCGGCTGTGATCAGGCGAGGGCCGCTCACATAGTCGCCGTATTCGGCGGTGTTGGAGATCGAATCGCGCATGGCCGTCAGGCCGCCCTTCACCATCAGATCGACGATCAGCTTCACCTCATGCAGGCACTCGAAGTAGGCCAGCTCGGGCTGATAGCCGGCCTCCACCAAGGTCTCGAAGCCGGCCTTGACCAGCTCGGAGAGGCCTCCGCACAGCACGGCCTGTTCACCGAAGAGGTCGGTTTCGGTCTCTTCTTTAAAGTTAGTTTCGAGGATGCCAGCGCGGGTACCGCCGATGCCCTTGGCGTAGGCCATGGCCAGCTCACGGGCGTGGCCAGAGGCATCCTGCTCAATTGCAAAGAGGGCCGGCACACCCATGCCGTTTTGATACTCCCAGCGCACGGTGTGGCCGGGACCCTTGGGGGCGATCATCACCACGTCCACATCGGCCGGGGGTTTGATCAGCTCGAAGCGGATGTTGAAGCCGTGGGCGAAGCTCAGCACCTTGCCGGCGCTGAGGTGCGGTGCGATTTCCTTGTCGTAGACGGCCTTCTGGAATTCATCGGGCAGCAGCACCATGATCCAGTCGGCTTTGGCGCAGGCGTCGGCGACGCTCAGCACCTCGAGGCCATCGGCCTTGGCCTTCTCGGCCGAGCGGCTGCCCTCGTAAAGACCCACCACCACGTTGACGCCGCTGTCCTTGAGGTTCAGGGCGTGGGCGTGGCCCTGGGAGCCGTAGCCAATGATGGCAACTGTCTTGCCGTTCAGCAGGGAGAGGTCGGCGTCGGTGTCGTAGAAGAGCTGGGCCATCGAGGCTTCGGGTCTGGACAGTGAGAGGCTGAGCTTACGCTTCACCAGGGTGAGCAATCACCCGGTCGATCAGGCCGTACTCCATGGCTTCAGCGGCGCTGAGGAAGTAGTCACGGTCGGTGTCCTTCTCAATCTTTTCAAAGGGCTGTCCAGTCATGTCAGCCATCGAGTGGTTGAGCATGTCCTTGATGCGCAGGATCTCCTTCGCCTCAATCTCGATGTCACTGGCCTGGCGTTGGCTGGTGCCACCTAGGGGCTGGTGAATCATGATGCGGCTGTGGGGCAGGGCTAACCTTTTCCCCTTGGTGCCGGCACCCAGCAGGAAGGCGCCCATCGAGGCGGCCAGACCGACGCAGATTGTCACCACGTCGCTCTTGACGTACTGCATCGTGTCGTAGATCGCCAGGCCCGCGGTCACCGAGCCGCCGGGCGAGTTGATGTACAGGTAGATCGGTTTGGAATTGTCTTCCGAATCCAGATAGAGCATCTGGGCCACCAGGGCGTTGGCCACCGCATCGGTGACCTCCGAGCCGAGGAAGAGAATTCGCTCCACGCCCAGCCGCGTGTAGATGTCAACCCAGCGCTCGTATTGGCTGCCGGGCAGGCGGTAGGGAACGCTGGGGGTGCCGATGGGCATGGGTTTGGTTGGGGTGGTCGGTGGAAGGCGGGGTGTCTGGGGGCGGCTCAGCCCAGGCCGGCTGCCGTGGCCGGCGGAGCTGTTGGTAGGTCTTTCTGGCTAGTCAGTACCCGATCGATCAGTCCGTACTCCTTGGCTTCTTCAGCGGTGAAGTAGGTCATCCGATCTGAATCGCGGGAGAGCTGCTCCACCGACTTGCCGGTGTTGAGAGAAAGCATCTCCAGCAGGGTGCGCTTGTTGTGCAGCACTTCCTGGGCCCGGATCTGGATGTCGGTGGCCTGGCCGCGGGCGCCGCTGCGGGGCTGGTGCAGCACGATCGAGGCGTGGGGCAGGGCGGCCCGGTGGCCCTTGGTACCGGCGCTGAGGATCATGGCTGCGGTGCCCATCGCCTGGCCGATGCAGATGGTGTGCACCGGCGGTTTCACGTAGCGGAGGGTGTCGGCGATGGCGAAGGCTTCGGTTTCAAAGCCAACGGCGTCGCCGGTGTACCAGCTGGTGCCGGTGGAGTTGATGTAGAAGAAAATCGGCTTCTCCGGGTTGTCAAACTCCAGGTAGAGCAGCTGGGCAATGATCAGCTCGGTGACGTCAATGCCCATTTGGCGCTTGGCGTCGTCGTCGCTGAACAGGGGCAAGCCCAGATAAACGATTCGCTCCTTCAGCAGCAGGCTGGGCAGATCGGGCGGCGGCGTGCGCATGGCCGCGGAATCGCCGTAGTAGGGGGCTGAAACCGACATCCGCGGTTAATGGAAGCAGGTGACCGGAGCCTAGCGGGGGCCGTCCGCCTGCGGATTGGCCTTGCTGCGCTCTTGCCGTGGTTTGCGCTTGGCGGTGGCCTCCCCATTGGTCTCGGCTGGGGCTCCGTCGCCCCGGGCGAAAACGATCCGGCCAGTTGGGTTTTGCAGGGCTCCGGTTACTACCACTGGCAGGCGCTCGCCAATGCGGCCCCGGGCGCCTTCCACCACCACCATGGTGCCGTCGTCGAGGTAGCCCACGCCCTGATCGGCCTCCTTGCCATCGCGGGCAATCTTGAGCAGCAGCTCGTCGCCAGGCTGCACCTCGGGCCGCAGGGCGATCACCAGCTCGCTGAGGTTGAGCACCTTGAGCTCTTTCACCTCAGCCACCTTGGCCAGGTTGTAGTCGGCGGTGAGCAAGGTGCCGCCGGTGTCGGCGGTGAGCAGCAGCAGCTTGTCGTCGACGCCGTTGCCCTCGTAGCGGGTGATGTTGACCACCAGCCGCCGGCCGTACTGCTCGCGCAGCTCGCTCAGCAGCTTGAGGCCGCGGCGGCCCCGGCCGCGCTTCTCGGCGTTGCTCGAGTCGGCAAGGGCCTGCAGCTCATCGATCACGCTGTTGGCCACGATCACCTGGCCCTCCAGCAGCCCCGAGGCGAGAAGGCCGCGGATGCGGCCATCAATGATCACGCTGGTGTCGAGGATTTTGGCGCTGGCCGGTTGCAGCACCCCATCGGCCACCAACATCGCCTCGGTGCTACTGGGATTGAACAGGCGTAGCAAGGTGCGTCCATGCACCTCGGCCAGGTTGTAGCCCGACACGCCGAAGAAGACGTTGCTCAGCACTGCCGCCAATGGTTTGATGAAGATCACCTCCCAGGGAAGTGGTAGCAGCAAGATCGGTGCCAGCAGCAGATTGGCCACCAACAGGCCGAGAATCAAACCGACGGCGCGGCTTACCAGCAGGTCGGTGGGCATGGTGCGCACCTGCTGCATCAGCTTGCGGCGCAGCTGCTGGAAGAACATTCCGGCGATCACACCGAAAAAGACACCGAAACCGCCCAGCACCGTGCGCAGGCCTTCGGGGTTGTCCACCTGCAGCAGCAGCTGCTCTGGCAGCAGATCTACCCCCAGCCAGCCGGCGGCGGCGCCAGAGATCGCGAACAGGATCAGGATGAGGGAGTCAACCATTCCCGTCGTGCGTGGCTATCCAGCTGATTTGGATTGCAGCATGCCTGATTTCGAAGCCTTTGGCCTGAAGGGGTTCCCGCACTTGTTGTTGTGACTGCCCAATTTCCCCAGCCAGCGCGCGCCCAGCCCAGGCCGCCGCGCAGTGCCTACCTGCACATCCCCTTTTGTCACCGGCGTTGTTTTTATTGCGACTTTCCGGTGGTGCCCCTGGGTGACCGTGCCGGCGGCGAAGCGCCAGCGCCGGGGTCGGCCTCGATTGCGGCCTACCTCAACCTGCTGCTGCAGGAGATTGCCGCCTCGCCTCCCGGGCCGCCGCTTGCCACCGTGTATTTCGGTGGCGGCACGCCCTCGCTGCTGACCCCCCCCCAGCTGGCGGCCCTGCTGGCGGCTCTGCGGCGCCGTTTTGGCCTGGCTCCCGGAGCTGAGATCAGCCTGGAGCTTGATCCGGCCAGTTTTGACCAGGCCCGCCTGGCGGGCTACCTGCAGGCCGGGGTAAACCGGGTGAGCCTGGGCGGCCAGAGCTTTGACGACGCCGTTCTCGCCGGGCTGGGCCGCCGCCACGGCGGCGCAGACCTACTGGAGGCCGCCGACTGGCTGGCCCAATCCCGGCGCGGCGGTGCGCTCAACAGCTGGAGCCTGGATCTGATCCAGGGCCTGCCGGGCCAGGGCCTGGGCCACTGGCGCGGCCAACTGCGCCAAGCCATCGCCCTGGCTCCGCCCCACCTTTCCGTCTACGACCTCACCTTGGAGCCTGGCACTGTGTTTGCCCAGCGCCACGATCGGGGCCAGCTGCAGCTCCCCGATGCCGACTTGGGCGCCGACCTGATGGAGCTCACCTGGGCCGAGCTCAGCGCCGCTGGCTACGGCCACTACGAGATCTCCAACTTCGCCCTCCCAGGCCACGCCTCTCGCCACAACCGCGCCTACTGGAGCGGCGCCGGCTGGTGGGGCTTCGGTATGGGAGCCACCGCCGCCCCCTGGGGCGAGCGGCTGGCCCGGCCGCGCACCCGCGAGGCCTACGCCGAATGGTTGGGGCAACAGGACTCGCAGCAAGTCAACGCTGTTGCGACTGGCCAGGCTGGCCCAGGAATGCCGCTGGATGAGCGCTTGCTGGTGGGTTTGCGCCGCCGCGAGGGGGTGTTCATGCCCGCTCTGCTGGCGCAAGCCGGGCTGGGGCCAGGCTCGCTGGTGGCTTTGCGCGATCGCTTGCAGCCCTGGACCAGTGAGGGGTTGCTGCGGATTGAGGGCCCCCGCTGGCGACTTAGCGATCCAGCTGGCCTGGCGCTCAGCAATGGGGTGTTGCGGGAGCTGCTGGCTTGGTGGCAGGTGCAGCAGCATTTGCCTGGGCAGGGTGACGCTGGCTGGCGATCCAGCCCTGCAGCGCTGCCACCCCCAGGGCCCGACCTTGCAGCAGCGGTGGGCTGAAGGGGGGCTGGCGGCTGGTGAGCCCCAGCAGGTCTGCCGTGACCCGAACCTGGCCATCACAGCCCTCGCCGGCGCCAATGCCAATCACCGGCAGATCCAATTCCTTTTGCAGCAAGACGCCCAGCTCGGCGGGCACGTGTTCAAGCACCAGGGCGAAGCAGCCCGCCTCCTGCAGGGCCAGGCCTTGGCGCCGCAGCCGCTCGCGGCTGACCTCATCGTTGCCCTGGCGGCGGTAGCCCAGCCGATGCACCGACTGGGGAATCAGGCCGATGTGGCCCATCACCGGGATGCCGCTGCGCACCAGCCGGTCGATCACGGCCAGGATTTCAGGCTCAGCGCCTTCAAGTTTCACCGCCACAGCTGGGGTTTCCTTGAGCACCCGGCCGGCGGCAGCTACCGCGTCGTCTGGGCTGCACTGGTAGCTGAGAAAGGGCAGATCACATATCAATAGGGGCATCTGCCCTGGGCTGCAGCTGCTGGCCAGGCCCCGGGCCGTAGCCCTGGTGTGGTGCAGCATTTCCTCAAGGGTTACAGGCAGCGTGGTGGCGTGACCCAGCACGGTCATCGCCAGCGAATCCCCCACCAGCACCGCATCAGCACCGGCCTCGGCCACCAGAGCGCCAGAGAGGGCATCCCAGGCCGTAAGCATCGTGATCGGCAGGCCAGCTCGCTTGCGGCTCGCCAGATCAGCGGGGCGCAGGGGCACGGGCTTGGGTGCGGGTGATGCCATTGCTAACATCTAATCGACTCGGACCCATGCGGCTCTGACGCCCAAATCTGGTCAGGACCGGAAGGGAGCAGCCACACGGGATGCTTTGGGCAGGCGTGGACTCCGGGTCACCACACTCACAAACCGCTGTTTAGCCATCCTGGCTTTGGCGGTTCAGCAGGAAGGGAGGGATCTTGGCGCCGCGATCTTCCTGATTGTTGGTGAACAGCGGTTTGCTGGCAAAGCTGACCACTGTCCGCTCAGTGCGGTAGGGCGCTCCACTCTCGAAGCCGGTGGCGATCACGGTCACGTGAATCTCCCCTTCCAAACGTTCGTCTACAACTGCTCCCACAATGATGTTGGCGTCCGGATCAACGACTTCGTAGATCACTTCAGAGGCGGTTGTCATGTCTTCGAGGGTCATGTCCTTGCCACCGCTGATGTTGATGACACATCCCTTGGCGCCGTCAATCCGAGCCGATTCGAGCAGTGGGCTGCTCATCGCCGCCTGGGCCGCCTCGATTGCCCTGGAGCGGCCGGAGCCCACGCCGATGCCCAGCAGGGCGGTGCCGGCGTCGGCCATCACCGAGCGCACGTCGGCGAAGTCGACGTTCACCAAGCCTGGCCTGGTGATGATGTCGCTGATGCCCTTAACGCCCATCCGCAACACGTCATCGGCGGCGCGGAAGGCCTCCTGCAGGGGGGCGCCGGCGATGGCATCGCGCAGGCGGTCGTTGGGGATCACGATCAAGGTGTCCACGCTCTCGGCCAGCCGGGCGATGCCCTCTTCGGCCTGGCGCATCCGTTTGCGACCTTCAAAGCCGAAGGGTTTGGTGACGATCCCCACGGTGAGGGCGCCCACTTCCTTGGCTACCTCGGCAAGAATCGGCGCCGCGCCGGTGCCGGTGCCGCCACCCATGCCAGCGGCGATGAAAACAAGGTCGGCACCCTGAAGTGATTCCTGCAGTTCGGCCCGAGACTCTTCAGCCGCCTTTTGGCCAATCACTGGATTGCCACCGGCACCAAGGCCCCGAGTCAATTTCTGTCCGAGCTGGACGCGCTTCTGAGAGGCCGACTGCAGCAGTGCCTGGGCATCGGTGTTCAACACCCGATAGCCCACTCCTTGGAGGTCGGAGGCGATCATCCGGTTCACAGCATTGCTGCCGCCCCCACCGACCCCGATCACTTCGATGCGCGCCGACTGGCTTGGCACGATTTCGCCAGACGCACCCCCCAAGGACGGTTCGTTCACAGGCTGGATACCGTTGAATTGGGAATAGCTTTCGGGCATTGCGGCATCGGGAGGAGCGGTGCGATCAATCTGCGGCTGCATTATGTCAACGCTTGCAGGCCTGGATTAGGCGAGTTTCTCACCTTTACGGGTTTCCTGGCGTATCTCTGCTGGATTCCTCACGGCGAACTGGCGGCGGCCGCCCGGCTAGGGGTGAAGGGCAGTCCCAATTCTGGTTGTTCCGGGTCGCTGAGATCGATGGATTGCAGCTGGCGACCCTTCACCCGATCCGGCAGTTCCTGTTGCAGGTGACGGAGCACTTCAAGGCGCCGCTCCAATTGGGCATCAGCAGGCCCGAAGCGCACCTTGCCGAGTCGCTTGCTCTGCAGCCAGATGCTGCTGTCTGGCTCAAAGCGAATTTGGCTGATGTCACCCCCAAGCCGCTCGCGCTGCTCGAGCATTAAGGCGAGGGCAGGCCGGTAGCGGGGCTGCCAACCCAGCACCAGCAAGCCGGCACTGGCCTTGGCCGCGGCCCCCTGGCCCTGGCGAATGCTCATCCAGTGGCCGAGTCGATCGACATAACCCTGCTCGCTTCCCTTAGCGGTGCGTCTCTGGGCCCTGGCTACCGCCTTGCGGTCGACCAGTTCAACCCGCAGCCGCGGCGGTGCCATCAGCCGATTCACCTGAACCTGTTCCACCGGCAAGGCGCTGGCCAGCGCCTCGGCGATGCGTTTGGGGTGCAGGCCTAGCAGTGGTTGGGGAAAGACCAGCCGGGCGGCCTGCACCACCTGGTCGGCTCCCACCTGCTGGCTACCCACCACCTCCACCTGGTCGGGGCCGGTGAGCACCCAGCCCTGCCGCAGCAGGCCGTAGCCCAGGCCTCCGGCGAGGGTAAGTAGCACCAAGAAACGCCAAAGATTGCGCAGACGCTCCTGGCGCCGCTGCTGGCGCAGTTGGCGGCGGCGCTCCGTTCCAGGTGGCGCAGGGGTGGCATTCACGTCAACACGCTCCACGCCTGGACTCATAGGTCACAGCGCGAGCGCGACATCAGTTCATCTATCCAGCGCCGGGCCCGCTCCGCATCGGCAAAGGGCAGGTCTTTTTGTTCACCACCACCTACCAGTCGCAGCCGGCAAGCCCCCTGGCTCTCCTCGGTGAGGGGCGCTTCCCCCGAACCCAGCGACAGCAGCTCAACCAGCTCGAGCTGTTTGATCACAAAAAAATCATCCTGTTTGAGCTGGCCTGCTTCAAAGGAGCACCAACTGAGCTGGCCATCCACCAGCCGGGCGCCGCCGCAGCTGTCGAGCTTGGCCAGCTCCGAGCCCTCGGCCCATTCGCGAAACAAGCGCTGCCGCCGCCGCTCGAGCCAGCCCAAGGCGGTGAGCAGCACGAACACCAAAAGCAGTGGCAGCCAAAGCAGGCCGTGACTCATGTCGAAGGGCCCTCGCTGAAAACTTGCACATGCCATTCTCGTGCCCCTTCGATCAATTCGCGCACCAAGGTGGGAAGGGTCACACCCGTGGCGGCCCAGAGCATCGGGTACATGCTCTGGCTGGTGAAGCCCGGCAAGGTGTTGATCTCGTTAAGCCACAGTTCGCCACTGGCCTCGCTGTAGAAGAAGTCAACCCGCGAAAGCCCTATGGCTCCCACTGCCTGGCAGGCCTCGATCGCCATGGTCCGGCAGCGTTCAGCCACCGCCTCGGGCACCAGCGCCGGGATCACGGTGTGGCTTTTGCCTTCGCTGTATTTGGTGTCGTAGTCGTACCAATCGGCTTCAAAGCAGATTTCGCCTAGCACCGAGGCCTGCAGGGGCTGGTGGCCGCCGCCCCGCACCGCGCATTCCAGCTCGCGGGCCGTCACCCCCTGCTCCACCACCAGCCGCGGATCAAGGGCGGCGGCGAGACTCAGCCCGGCCCGCAGGCTGGCCCGATCAGTGGCCTTACTGATGCCCACAGAAGAGCCGAGGTTGGCGGGCTTCACGAAGCAGGGATAGCCGAGCTGGCTCTCCAGCTGGTCGAGCAGGGCTGTGTCGTCCCGCGCCACCGCGCTGGCTGAAACACAGGCGTAGGGCACCTGGGGCAGGCCGGCGGCGGCGAAGGCGGCCTTCATCGCCTGCTTGTCCATGCCCACCGCCGAGCCCAGCACTCCCGAACCCACGTAGGGGACTCGCATCAAGGTAAACAGCCCTTGGATGGTGCCGTCTTCGCCGTTGGGGCCGTGCAACACCGGCAGCCACACATCAATCTCCAGGGCGCCTGGGGGTAAGCCCCGAAATCCAGGCGGCGGCAGCGGTTTGGGCAGTTGCTCGAGCCGGGCCGGGCTGCCCTGGCGCAGCACAGCATCGGCCAACTCAGCTCCCCACCAGCGCCCTTCGGGGTCGATGTAGAAGCAATGCAGCGCGTATAGAGACGCGTTTTCGGCATCCCGCACCGCCGCCGCCACCGTGGCGGCGGAACGGATTGAGACGGCGTGTTCGCCGGAGGCTCCCCCAAAGATCAGACCAACGGCGATGGGGGTGGGAGTCATGCCAGCCGGTACGCGGCCCAGGGGGCCCAAAACTCAGGCCAGTTTGCCGCTCAAGGAGAAGGCGCGCACCTCTTCGATTTGCACCGTCACTAGGTCGCCCGGTTTGATCGGGCTGCCATCGAGGTTTTGGCCGGGGAAAAAGGTGAGCCGGTTGGTGCGGGTGCGGCCCATCACCTGATTGGAGTTTTTGGGATTGCTGCTTTCCACCAGGATCTCCTCACAGCGGCCGGCGTAGCGGTTGCTGCGCTGCTGGGCGGTGCGCTCCACCAGGGCGTTGAGCTCCTGCAGGCGCTCCACCTTCACCGCTTCGCTGAGCTGGTTTGGCCAATCGGCCGCTGGGGTGTTGGGCCGCGGCGAGTAGGCGGCGGTATTCACCAGGTCGAAGCCGATCTCTTCGACCAGGGCCAGGGTGCGCCGGAACTGGGCGTCGGTTTCGCCCGGAAAGGCCACGATCACATCGGCAGTGATGGAGGCATCGGGCATGCGCTCGCGGATCCGCTCGACGATGCGGCGGTAGCGATCCACCGTGTAGCCCCGGGCCATGGCCTTGAGCACCTCATCGTCGCCGCTCTGGAAGGGGATGTGGAAGTGCTCGCACAGCTTGGGCAGCTCGGCGCAGGCATCGATCAGTCGCTCGGTGAAGTAGCGGGGATGGCTGGTGGCGAAGCGGATCCGCCCGATCCCCGCCACGTCGTGCACGTGATGGAGCAGGTCGGTGAGGGTGTGGCTGCGGCGGCCCTCCGGGGTGATGCCCGGCAGGTCGCGGCCGTAGGCATCGATGTTTTGGCCCAGCAGGGTGATCTCTTTGAAGCCGCGGCCGGCCAGGCCCTCCATCTCCAGCTTGATGGCGCCCGGCAGCCGCGACTGCTCCTGGCCCCGCACCGACGGCACCACGCAATAGGTGCAGCGCTCGTTGCAGCCGTAGATCACGTTCACCCAACCGCAGACGCTGCTGTCGCGGCGGGCGGTGGTGATGTCTTCAAGGATGTGGTGCTCACCGGTGGCCACCACCTGCTGGCCCTGCTCCACCTGGGCCAGCAGCACATCAAGCCGGTTGGCGTGCTGGGGCCCCATCACCAGATCCAGCTCGGGTACGCGCCGCAGCAGCGATTCCCCCTCCTGCTGGGCGACGCAGCCCGCCACCACCAGGGTGAGGTTGGGGTTGAGGCGCTTGCGTTGGGCCTGGCGGCCCAGGTAGCTGTAAACCTTCTGCTCGGCGTTGTCGCGGATTGTGCAGGTGTTGTAGAGCACCAGATCGGCGCTGTGCTCGTCGTCGCCGGCCCGATAGCCCATGGCTTCGAGGATTCCGGCCATGCGCTCGGAATCCGCCTTGTTCATCTGGCAGCCGAAGGTGGTGATCCAGTAGCTGCCGCGGGCGACGTTGGTGCTGAGGTTGGTGGCCGTCATGCAACTAGTTTCGGCCATCAGGGTTGGCGGCTGGCGGGGAAAGGGGCCTGGGCTGGTGTCCTGGAATCTGTACACGCTGTCCGGATTCCAGGACGGGTGCCGGACCCGTGTCAACTTGAGAGCAGCGCCTTAGCCCTGATGCAGCTTCGCCTGCAACGCTTTCAGCTCACCAAGGCCGTGCCCCTGGCCATCAGCCGCGGCACGACGGCTGCGGTGGAGCACCTGCTGGTGAGCCTTGAGCACGACGGGCTCACGGGCATAGGCGAGACCGGCGGCTTTGAAACCGGCCACCGCCATTACGACACCGATGCCGTTGCGGCGGAACTGGAGGCGGTTGCCCCCCAGCTGGCCGCCCGGGCGCCCGAGCCCCTGCAGGCCCTGGAGCCCCTGCTGGCCGCCCTGAGCCCCCCGGCCCGTTGCGGCTTGGATCTGGCCCTGCACGATTGGTGGGGCAAACGGTTGAACCAGCCGCTGCACCGGCTCTGGGGCCTGGATCCAGGCGCCTGTGTCGCCACCAGCGTCACCCTTGGCTTAGGTACGCCCGAGGCTGTCCTGGCGCGGCTCGAGCGCTGGTGGCTGCAGCTGCCTGCCACCCGCATCAAGCTCAAGCTGGGCAGTCCCGCTGGCATCGCCCACGACCTGGCCCTGCTGGAGGGGGTGGCTAGCGCCCTCGAGCAGCGGCGCCAGCAGACCGGCAGCGCCTGCGAGCTGCAGGTGGATGCCAACGGCGGCTGGGATCTGGCCACAGCCCGGGCCATGCTCGAGCCCCTGGAGCGGGCCGGCGTGGTGCTGCTGGAGCAGCCCCTGGCGCCCCTGCTGGATCCGGAGGCTGACAGCGCTGGTTTTGCGGCCTTGCATGGCGAATCTCCCCTGCCCCTGGTGGCCGATGAGAGCTGCTGGCAGCTGGCCGATCTGCTGCGGCTGGCCCCCCACGTAGATGGCATCAACATCAAGTTGCTCAAGAGCGGTGGCCTCAGCGAGGCCCTGCTGCTGGCCCAGACGGCTCGCCGCCTGGGTTTAGGGGTGATGGTGGGGTGCTACTCGGATGGCGCCCTGCTCAATGGCGCCGCAGCCCAGCTGCTGCCCCTAGTGACCTGGCCCGATCTCGATAGCCACCTAAACCTGGTGGACGATCCCTTCACCGGATTGACCTTGGAGGGAGACGTGCTGATTCCGCCAGCGGGCCCCGGCCTTGGCATCAATCTGGGTATCTCCATGGGGCAGTCGTCATGTTGAGCCCAAGCGCTCCGGTCGTGCTGCTGCTCCACGGCGGCCTCAACGACCTCAGCGGTAAGACCGGTTTGGCGATGTTGCGCTATCGCAGTGGGCCGATCGTGGCGGTGATCGATCCGGCTTTCGCTGGCTCCGACCTGCAGCAGGTGAGCGGCATTGAGCGGGCTGTGCCGGTGGTGGCTGACATGGCGGCGGCCCTGGCCTACGGGCCCGAGGTGGCGGTGGTGGGGCTGGCCCCCTCCGGTGGCCGCCTGCCCCAAGCGATGCGGGCCGATCTGCTGGCGGCGCTGCAGGCGGGGCTAAACCTGGCCAGTGGCCTGCACAGCCGCCTTGGCGATGATCCCGAGCTGGCTGCCGCCTGCAGCCGAGCCGGCCAGTGGATCTGGGACCTGCGCCAGGAGCCGGCTGGCTTGGAGGTGGCCGCAGCGCGAGCCGCTGCCCTGCCCTGCCGCCGGGTGCTGGCCGTGGGTTCGGATATGGCCGTGGGCAAGATGAGCGCCTGCTTGGAGTTGCAGGCTGAGGCCAGGCGCCGCGGCCTTGATGCCCGCTTTGTGGGCACGGGGCAGGCGGGCATCTTGATCAGCGGCCAGGGCGTGGCCCTCGATGCCGTGCGGATTGATTACGCCGCCGGTGCCGTGGAGGCGGCCGTGCTGGCCGCCGCCGCTGGGGCCGGGCCGGAGGCGTTGCTGCTGGTGGAGGGCCAGGGGTCCCTTTGCCATCCGGGCTCCAGCGCCACCTTGCCCCTGCTGCGCGGCAGCCAGCCCACCGATCTGCTGCTGGTGCACCGCGCTGGCCAGAGCCACGTGCGCACCCGGCCAGGGGAGGTGCCGGTGGCGATCGCGCCCCTGAGCGAGTTGATCGCGGCGCTGGAGGCCCTGGCGGCCTTGGGGCGTCCCGATGGCCTGCGGCCGCGGGTGCGGGCCGTGGCGCTCAACACCGCCCGATTGGACGCCGCCGCAGCCCAGCTTGCTGTTGCCGCCACCGCGGCCGAGGTCGGCTTGCCCTGCGCCGATCCGGTGCGTCATGGGGCTGAGGTTTTGCTGCAGGCGCTGCAGTAAGCCACAAAAAAGCCGCCCCAAAAGTGGTGGGGACGGCTAGGGAATCAAGGGCGAGCGAGGGGATTCGAACCCCCGGATGGCGGCACCACAAGCCGCTGCCTTAACCGCTTGGCGACGCCCGCCATGACTGACTCAATGTAGCAAGCAGTCGCCTGTCAAGGCCCCTCAACCGTTGAAGCACCCTTCGCAATTATTGCTACCGCAGATAAGTTGATAAAACGGTGTCAACCTGGATTTACTTGCGATAGAGCACCGTTTGCTCCGCCGTTTGAACGCTTCGACCCGCTTCCCCTGGGCCCCTGGCCTGATCGTGCTCGCCCTGGCCAGTGGCGGCCTTGCCCTCATCAATCCATCCACCGACGACTTCCGTGGCTTCGCCGGTGACAGGTTGGTGGAAGAAATCGGCAGGGAGCTCTGCGGCGAGGGTGGTTTGCCGATGCTGATGCGGTTGGCAATTCACAACTGTGCGGATTTGGTGCAGGCCCAGCGAGAGGCCTTGGCTGCCGTGGTGGTCAGCCATACCCGCCGCCGCAACTACGGTGTGTTCAGTGTTTTCGATAGTGAGCTGGGCGGCCATTTGCTGCTGGGCTGGCAGGTGCCGCGCTTTCGCTCCACCGTGGTGGCTGTGGCTGGTCAATTCGTGTTGATCCGCGCCGCCACTGAGCGTTTCGAAAGCCCCTAGTGAGATTCTTGCTGCTGTGAGCTCCACTGCCCCGACCGGCTACCTTGAGCTGCGCCTGCCCAGGGGGCTGCTGGATCCGCGCCTGGGCGGAGCCGGGTTTTGCGCTGATGCCGATGGCTTGGTGCCCCTGTGCATCGGCTTCGAGGCGGGCCAGATTGCGGCGATTGCGCCCCTTTCCGCCCAGGCTGTGGCGGCAGCCAAGCTGCCCCTGGCCCTAACGCCCTTGGTGGAGCCCCATGCCCACCTGGATAAGGCCTTTAGCGGCGCCGCCTTTCCCAATCGCGAGGGCACGATGGCGGCGGCCCTGGCTGCCAATCAAATCGAATATGGCGAGCGCAGCACTGAGCAGGTGGCTGAGCGGGCTGAGCGAGCCTTGGAGCGCACCTGGCGCAACGGTGTGCGGGCGATCCGCAGCCACATCGATAGCGTGGGCGTTGGGGCCGAGCCCAGCTGGGAGGGCCTGCTGGCGGCCCGCCAGCGCTGGCGGGGTCGGCTGGAGCTGCAGCTGGTGGCCTTGGCACCGATGGCCCATTGGCTCACTGCCGAGGGGAAATCCCTAGCCCGGCGGGTGGCCGCTGGCCAGGGCCTGCTGGGCGGGGTGATTGGGCCGCCCTATGGCCAGGGTGCCGCTCGCCGCCGCGCCGACCGCGAGGCCCTGCTGGCCCTGCTTGACCTGGCCGAGCGCCATGGATGTGGTGTGGATCTGCACGTTGATGAGGCCGATTCCTGCCCTGGCGTAGGCGTGGCGATGGTGGCCCAGTTGGCCTTGGAGCAGCGCCGAGCTGTGGCGATCACCTGCAGCCACGCCAGCAGCATGGCCCTGTTGCCGCAAGGCAACTGCGACCGGCTGGCCGATCGGCTGGCCGCCGCCAACATCGCCGTGGTAGCTCTGCCCACCACCAATTTCTGGCTGCTGGGGCGCCGGCCCGGGCGCACCCCCTGGCGGCGGCCCCTGGCGCCGATCCGCAGCCTGCAGCAGGCGGGCGTGCGGCTGGCTATCGGCGGCGACAACGTGCAAGACCCCTGGTATCCAGGTGGTGATTTCGATCCCATTGAGCTGCTGCGCTGGTCGGCGCCGCTCTGCCAATTGATGCCCTGGCAGCGGCTGGGCCTGGCCCCCTTCAGCACCGCCGCTTCAGCGGTGCTGGAGCTGGCCTGGGATGGGGTGGTGCGGCTTGGGGCACCAGCCGATCTGGTGCTGCTTGGGGCTGGTAGCTGGGGGGAGCTGCTGGCCCGGCCGCCCCAGCGGCGGGTGTTGCGTCAAGGCGTCTGGCTGCCGCCGCCCGAAGCTGAGCTGCCTTCACCCCTTTTGCCACCCCATGGCTGAGCGTTGCCCTGAGGCCCAGATCACTGCCCTGGCTGCTGAGCTGGGCCGGTTGGATTCGGCCCTGCCGCTGCTGGGGGCAGAGTCGCCGCTGGAGCTGGAGCGGCTCTCCCGCGACTACTACGACTACTCGCCGGTGCTGGTGCCCCTGCTGCAGGGCTGCCGCGCCCAGCTGGTGGCCAGAGCCACCACGGTGGAGCAGGTGCTGCTGGTGGCAGGAGCCTGTGCTCGCCACGGCGTGCCCTTGACGGTGCGGGGTGCCGGCACGGGCAACTACGGCCAGTGCGTGCCGCTGCAAGGCGGCCTGGTGCTGGATCTCAGCGGCCTCAATCGGCTGCGCCAGCTGGATGAAGGCACCGGCGTGCTCGAGGTGGAGGCAGGCGCCTTGATGGGGGCGATCGAGCAGCAGTTGGCCCCCCGGGGCCGGGCCCTGCGGCTGGTGCCCAGCACGGTGCGCAGCGCCAGCATCGGTGGCTTTATCGCCGGTGGCTCCGGCGGCATCGGCTCCCTGCGCTGGGGTTTTCTGCGCGATCCCGGCAACCTGCTGGGCCTGGAGGTGGTAACCCTCGAGCCCGAGCCGCGGCTGCTGCAGCTCGATGCCGCCGCCAGCGCCCCGCTCAACCACGCCTACGGCACCAATGGCATCATCACGGCCCTGCGGCTGCCCACCAGCGAGGCGGTGGTTTGGCAGCAGCTGGTGGTGGGTTTCGAGCAGTGGGGGCAGGCCCTGGCGGCGGCCCAGGCCCTTGCCGGCACGGCCTTTGAGCTCAATGCCATCACCGTGCTGGAGGCGCCGCTGGCTAGCCAGCTCCCCTGGCCGGCGGGCTGTCCGGCGCCCGAGCCTGGTGAGCAGCGCCTGTTGTTGCTGGCCGCCCCCGCCGCCCTGGAGGTGTTGCCGAGCTGGCTGGCGGCCCGGGGCGGAGCGCTGCGCTGGCAGGCCCCCCAGGGCCAGAGCCGGGGGCTGCCGCTGCGGGAGCTCAGCTGGAACCACACCACCCTGCATTGGCGCGCCCAGCATCCGGATTGGACCTACCTGCAGATGCTGCTGCCCCAGCCGGAGGCCCCCTGCCTGGAGCGCTTGCGGGAGCAATGGGGCGACGACCTGCTCTGGCACCTGGAGGCGGTTAAGCAGCAGGGAGCGGCCCGGCTGGCGGCCCTGCCGCTGGTTCGCTGGCGCGGTGAGCAGGCCCTGGAGCAGCTGATGGCCGATTGCCGCGAGGTGGGCGCGGTGCTGTTCAATCCCCACGTGCTCACCGTCGAGGACGGCGGCTTGGGTGTGATCGATGCCGACCAGGTGGCAGCAAAGGCCGCCTACGACCCGGCCGGCCTGCTCAACCCCGGCAAACTGCGCGGCTGGCTCAACAGCCCAGGCTGAGGCGGGTGTCGGCGCCGGTGATCGGGTTGGTGCCTTCGGCATCGCGGCAGAGGGAGCGCTGATCTACCCGGTCGATTAAGGCGTCGCTGAAGTCGGCATCGTTGACGTTGGCGCCGCGGAAGCTGCTGCCTGAAGCGATTGCCCCGGTGAGGATGGCCCCGCTGAGATCGGCGCCGGAGAGGTCCACCTTGTCCATCAGGGTGCCGCTGAGATCGGCGCCGGCGAAATTGGCATTGGGGAAGGCCGCCTGGGTGAGAATCGCCCCGTGCAGATCGGCGCCGCTGAAGTTGGCGTGCCGTCCCGTGGCCCCAGCGAAGGAGGTATTGGCTAGATCCTGGCCGCTGAAATCCTGCTCGTTCTGGTTGGTGAGCGTGTAGTCCACGCCGGAGAAGTCGGCCGCCGCCGGCAATGGGGAAAACAGTGGAGACAGCAGCAGCAGCCCCAGGGCTAGGGAAAGGGCTACTAATTTCGCCACTGATTTGGCTCCTGATTTGGCTCCTGACTGGGCCGCTGAGAGGAGCTCGAAGAGGGGAACCATGGGGATCGGCCGCGGGACCTCACTCTGGCCTGGATGGTGTGCGGTGGCAGTGGGGGAGGAGTAGATGGGTGTTTTACGACTTGACTTAGCCTTAGCTAAGCTAATCAGCAAAAACATGCTCGAGGGGGCTCGAGCTTGGTTGATGGGCTAGTGGGGCTGGTGGCGATGAGCAGCAGGCGAATTAACCGGCTAATTAACCAAAACCAGAAGTCCTTGGGCTTGCAACTGGGGCTTGCTCTGATGGGGCTATCTGGCCGAGTAGGTAGAGAGAGCCAGCAACTACCACGCTCTGCGAACCACTTCCCGCTTGCGCCAGGCCGGCCTCGAGGCTGGGGGCGCTACGGAGCTGGCTAGCGAGTCTGGGACAGGCGGCGGTAAGGGCCTCAAGGCTCCAGCAGGCGTGCCCCGGCACCGGCACGATCCAGGCCCGGTCGCCTGGGGCCAGCAGGGCCGTGGCTATCTCCGGCCCCTGCTTATTGGCCAGCATGCCGAGCAGCCAGTGGCGAGGGCCGGAGGCCAGGCCGTGGCGCTCGGGATGGGCGTCGAGTTCGGCGCGTAGGGCGAGGGCGGCCGGCAGGTTGTGGGCGCCATCGAGCAGCAGGGGCTGGCCGCCCCAGCTCAGTTGTTGCAGGCGGCCTGGCCAGCGGGCTGCTGCGAAACCGCGGCGTATGGCTGGGTCGTTGACCGGCCAGCCCCGCTCCCTTAAAGCCCGCAGCAGGCCCAGGGCGACGGCGCCATTGGCGGCCTGGACGGCTCCTGAAAGCCCCAGGCTCCACTGGTTGAGATCCAGCGGCTCCACCCAGCGCAGTTCGGCTCCCACTGCGGCGGCGCGATCGCTCAGCACCGCCGCCACCTCCGGGCTCTGGGGAGCGCTAATTGCCACGGCCCCCGGTTGGAGCACGCCGGCTTTTTCGGCGGCAATCGTGGCTGGATCCGGCCCGAGGAACTCAGCGTGGTCGAGCCCCACCGAGGCAAAGCCGATCACGGGCCGGTGGGGATGGCAGGTGGTGGCGTCGAGCCGGCCCCCCAGTCCCACCTCCAGCACCACCAGCTCACAGTTCGCCTCCGCGAAGGCCAGAAAGGCCGCGGCGGTGACCAGCTCAAACGGCGTGAGCTGGTGGCGTTGGGCGATCGGTGTGGCGGTTTCCAGGTGGCGGCGCAGGTCTGGTGCGGCGATTGGGTCATGGCCCAGCCGGATGCGCTCGGTCCAGCTCACCAGGTGCGGCGAGGTGTAGAGGCCGGCGTGGATGCCGCTGGCCAGCAGGGCCTGGTGCACCAGGGTGCAGATCGAGCCCTTGCCGTTGGTGCCCGCCACCTGCACGGCGGCAAAGCGGCGCTCGGGGTTACCAAGCTCGGCTAGGGCCGCCTGGAGGCGATCGAGACCCAAGTCGACGCCGCGGCGGCTGAAGGGCTCGATCAGGTCGGCGAAGGGGTCGTGTTCAGCGACCAAGGCTGTTTCAACGAACAAGGCTGACTAGGGCGCGCTCGAGGCGGTCGACGGCCAGGCGCAGGTGGCGGGGCTGGATCACCAGCGGCGGCACGAAGCGCACCACCCGTGGGCCGGCGGGCACCAGCAGCAGCCCCTGCTCCATGGCCGCCTTGACGATGGCCGGAGCGCTGGGGGCCTCTTCGCGCAGCACCAGGCCTTGCAGCAGCCCCCAGCCCCGCACCCCTTCCAGCAGGGTGGGATGGCGGCTCACTAGCTCGGCCAGGAGCTCCTGCAGCAGTCCGCCCATCCGCTGCACGTGGCTGAGCAGGTCGCGCCGCTCCAGTTCGGCTAGCACGGTGAGGCCGGCGCGGCAGGCGAAGGGGTTGCCGCCGAAGGTGCTGGCGTGTTCGCCGGGGCGGAAGTGATCCACTGAGGCTTTCACCGCCAGGGCACCGATCGGGATGCCGCCGCCGAGGCCCTTGGCCAGGGTGATCGCATCGGGCTCGACGCCCAGCTGCTCGTAGCCCCAGAGCTGGCCGCTGCGGCCAACGCCGATCTGCACTTCATCGAAGATCAGCAGGATGTGGTGGGCGTCGCAGAGCTCGCGCACCCGCTGGAAGAAGGCGCGGTTGCCCGGATGCACGCCGCCCTCGCCCTGGATCGGCTCCAGCAGCACGGCCGCCACCCGCGGACCCTGCGCTTCGCAGCTGGCCAGCAGGGCTTCGAAGGCGGCAGTGTCGTTGTAGGGGAAGTAGCGGAAGCCCTGCACCATCGGCTCAAAGCCCTGGTGGTACTTGGGCTGGCCTGTGGCCGTAACCGCAGCCAGGGTGCGGCCGTGGAAGCTGGCCTGGGCGGTGAGGATTAGGGGCGCCTTGCCGTCGCCAGTGGCGATGCCCCTCACCATGTGGCCGTGCTTCCGGGCCAGCTTGATGGCGGCCTCATTGGCCTCAGCGCCGGAGTTGCAGAAGAAAACCCGATCCAGGCAGCTGCTGGCGGTGATCGCAGCGGCCAGTTCCTCCTGCTCGGGGATTCGATAAAGATTGGATACGTGTTGCAGCTTGCCGAGCTGGCGACTTAGGGCCCGCTTCAGCCGCCCGTCGCTGTGACCGAGGGCGCAGACCGCAATGCCGGCCACGCAGTCGAGATAGCGCTTGCCATTGCTATCCCAAACCCAAACTCCCCGGCCCCGGGTGAGGCTGATCGGGAAGCGGGCGTAGGTGTCCATCACGGCTGAGGCGGTGATGGGCGAGATGGGAGCGGTGGGACTCGAACCCACAAACCCGAAGGCGCTCGATTTTGAGTCGAGTCCGTCTACCAATTCCGGCACGCTCCCGCCAATGACAGCTTAAGCCTCCGAGCTGACGCGCTCAATGCTGGCTCCGGCGGCATTGAGCTTGCCCTCGAGGTTGGCATAGCCACGGTCTAGATATTCCAAGCCGCGCACGCTGGTGATGCCATCGGCGGCTAGGCCGGCCAGCACCATGGCAGCCGAGGCGCGCAGGTCGCTGCCCTGCACTGGAGCACCGCTGAGGCGGGCTACTCCTTCCACAAAGGCGGTATTGCCCTGCATGCGGATGTCGGCGCCCATGCGCTGCAGTTCGCCCACGTGTTGCAAGCGATTTTCAAAGATGTTTTCGGTAATCACGCTGGTGCCCCGGGCTGTGGCCAGCAGACTCATAAACGGGGCCTGTAGATCGGTGGGGAAGCCGGGGAATGGCTGGGTGCGCAGGTCGACTGCATTGATCTGGTCGGCCTTGATGGTGAGGCCGATACCGTCGTGCTCCAGGGTGCAGCCCGCTTCCTCAAGCTTGGTGAGTACGGCGCCAAGGTGCTCGGGGATCAGCGGCGTTACTCGCAGGTGGGAGCGGGTGATGGCAGCGGCCAAAAGGAAGGTGCCAGCTTCGATGCGATCGGGGATTACGGCGTAGTCGGCCCCATGCAGGCGATCCACGCCCACGATCGTGATGGTGGAGGTGCCGGCGCCGCGCACCTTGGCGCCCATGGCGATCAGCAGGCCCGCCAAATCAACCACCTCTGGCTCAAGGGCAGCGTTTTCGATCACTGTCTCGCCATCGGCAAGAGCGGCCGCCATCATCAAGGTCTCGGTGGCTCCGACGCTTGGGCAATCCATGTGGATGCGGCCGCCCGTCAGGCGGTGGCCGCGACCGGGAACCACGGCTGTAACTACCCCATGTTCAATGGTGACCTGGGCTCCCATAGCCTTGAGGCCCTTTACATGCTCAACAACCGGCCGGGTGCCGATCTGGCAGCCGCCAGGCAGGGGCACCTTGGCCATGCCCATGCGGGCCAGCAGGGGGCCAATGCAGAAGAAGCTGGCCCGCAGGCTATTCACCAGCTCGTAGGGAGCTGCAGAATTGTTGATGCTTTCGCCGTTCAATTCCAGTGCGTCGCCAATACGACAGACCTGACAGCCGAGGCTGCTGAGCATTTCGCTCATAGCGGCGATGTCGGTGAGCGGCGGAACATTCCGCAGCCGGATCGTGTCGCGAGTCAAAAGACAGGCGGCCATCAGCACCAATGCTGAATTTTTGGCGCCACTTACTTGCAATTCACCGGAGAGGGGCCGGCCGCCCCGGATCTCCAGTTGAGGATTTTGAAGAGAGTGAATTTCGTTAGGCGCCTGGACAGCGATCAAACCCATGGAACGACCGCCCGGCTCACCTCGCAGCATATTGACAACAAATGGCGAGACCGTCTAGGGGACGCCGCTGGAACTGTCTTGAACCGCTGGCGTGGGTTGCCGATGGCTTATGTTTTGGACGGTGCAGCAATATTTGCACTAGCAACAGCCACGCGGATGTGGCGGAATTGGTAGACGCGCTAGTTTCAGGTACTAGTGGCAGCAATGTCGTGGGAGTTCAAGTCTCCCCATCCGCACTTTTCTCATGATCGTTCTCAAGATTTCAAATGCTTCCGAGGTAATGGCCTCAAAGCTCGGCAAATTCCTTGAGAGCCTGACGCCAGAAAGCCTCGATCAATCCACAATCGAGGACGTGTTGCTGAAGAAGCTTGTCGAAAACCTGCAGGCTGAAGGCTTGAAGGGTGAGGTTGCATCGGTGCGGGGCCTCGATCTCGACGGCAAGGAGGTTGTGGTCCACGACGGACTGCACGTGCGCCGTCACCAGGCATTTTGAGGTGATCGCTAGTGATGGCTTGGGCGGTGCGGAGCCGCTCACCAGCCGCCGCAACCCTCTGGTGAAGCAGCTGCGTCTTTTGCAGGAGTCTCGCGGTCGCCGCGAGCAGGGTTTGCTGCTGCTGGAAGGCACCCACCTCCTGCAAGAATCGCTGCGACTAGGGCTTCAGCCCAGGGACGTGCTTGCTACCGCTGCTTGGCTGGCCGACCACGGCGAGCTGGTGGCAGCCCTACCTAAAGGCTGCAGTTGGCGACTGGTGAGTGGCGAGGTGCTGGAGGCCATAGCCACTACCCAGCATCCCGACGGCGTGGTCGCCAGCCTGCTGCCTCCGTCGGCAGCGGCTCCAGGCAAGGCCAGCCTTGTGCTGGCTCTTGATGGAATCCAGGATCCCGGCAACCTCGGCACGTTGATGCGTACCGCCTTAGCGGCGGGGGTTGGCGCCCTCTGGCTAGCCGATGGGGCTGACCCCTTTCAACCCAAGGTGTTGCGTGCCTCGGCGGGGGCTGCTTTGGCCTTGCCCCTACTGCGGGAGAGCCGGCAGGAGTTGGCGGAGCGGTTGCAGGCGGCAACGCAGGCGGGCCTGCAGCTGGTGGTGGCAGTCCGCCCCGAGACCGAATCGGTGACTGCTTCTAAGGCACCTCTTCCCTATTGGCAGCTCGATTGGACCCGGCCGACGGTGTTGATGCTTGGCAACGAGGCGGCCGGGGTGTCAGCGGAGCTCCAGGCCCTGGCCAGCCAGCGCGTCACCATTCCCCACAGCCCAGCGGTGGAATCCCTCAACGTGGCCGTGGCGGCAGCTCCGCTCCTGCTCGAGCGCCTGCGCCAACAGGCTGGAGCTTGACGGGGGAGAATGCCTTTTAACAACCGCAGTGCTGCCCGGTGAGCGACGCCCCCCTCCACGGATCGCGTTTTGATGGTTCGAGCTTGGATTACGACGTGATCGTGATCGGTGCCGGCTATGGCGGTTTCGATGCGGCCAAGCACGCTGCCGACCATGGCCTGCGGGTCGCCATTGTTGAGTCGCGCGATATGGGCGGCACCTGTGTGAACAGGGGCTGTGTGCCCTCCAAGGCCCTGCTGGCGGCCAGCGGCCGGGTGCGGGAGCTGGCAGATGCCGAGCATCTGGCGGGCTTCGGCATCCATGCCGCCCCGGTGCGCTTTGAGCGCCAAAAGATCGCCGACCATGCCAACCAGCTGGTGGCAACTATCCGCAGCAATCTCACCAAAACCCTGGAGCGCGCCGGTGCCACGATCCTGCGGGGCCAGGGCCGCCTGGCCGGCCATCAGCAGGTCACGGTGCGCGAGAGCGGCAGTGGTATCGAGCGCACGATCAGCGCCCGCGACGTGATTCTGGCTACCGGTTCCGAGCCTTTCGTGCCCCGCGGCATCGAGACAGATGGGCGCACCGTGTTCACCAGCGATGAGGCGGTGAACCTCGAGTGGCTGCCCCGTTGGCTGGCGATCATCGGCAGCGGTTACATCGGCTTGGAATTTGCGGATGTCTACACGGCCTTGGGCTGTGAGGTCACGATGATTGAGGCCCTCGATCGGGTGATGCCCACCTTCGATCCCGACATCGCCAAGCTCGCTGCGCGCACCTTGATCAATGGCCGCGACATCGATGCTCGTGCCGGGGTGCTGGCCCGCAAGGTGACCCCCGGCTGCCCGGTGAAGATCGAGCTGGCAGACATGGCCACCAAGGAGCTGGTGGAAATCCTGGAGGTGGATGCGGTGCTGGTGGCCACTGGGCGGGTGCCCACTAGCGCCGAGCTCAACCTGGCTGCCGTTGGTGTGGCAACCGAGCGGGGCTTCGTGCCAGTCGACGAGCGGATGCGGGTGCTGGTGGGCGGTGAGCCGGTGCCGCACCTTTGGGCCGTGGGCGATGTGACCGGCAAGATGATGCTGGCCCACACCGCCGCCGCCCAAGGCACCGTGGCGGTAGACAACATTCTTGGCCACAGCCGCCAGATCGACTACCGCTCAATCCCAGCGGCCACCTTCACCCACCCGGAGATCAGCTCGGTGGGCCTGAGCGAGGCCGATGCCAAGGCACTGGCTGAGCAAGAGGGCTTTGAGCTGGGCCTGGTGCGCAGCTACTTCAAGGCCAATTCCAAGGCCCTGGCTGAACTCGAGGGCGAAGGCCTGATGAAATTGCTATTCAACAAAGCCAGCGGTGAGGTGCTGGGCGCCCACATCTTTGGCTTGCATGCGGCCGACCTAATCCAGGAGATCGCTAACGCCGTGGCGCGCCGCCAGAGCGTGGTGCAACTGGCCACGGAGGTGCACACCCATCCCACCTTGAGTGAAGTGGTGGAAGTGGCCTACAAGCAAGCAGCCATGGCGGTGGCAGGCTGAGCACCATGGAGATCCGTCGCCGGCCGCCCAACCCCAAGGTGAAGGTGGCCTTTCTCGAATACGCCATCCGCCACAAGGACAGCGAACCGCGCCACATTCTTGAGCAGATTCTCTGGGAGAAGGATCGGGAGATAACTGCCGCCCGGGAGCGGGTGCCCTTGGAGAAGCTCAAACAGCAGGTGGCTGAGCTGCCGGCGACCAGGGATTTTTTGGCGGCTCTGCGGGCCTCCTGCCTCAAGCCAGCGGTGATCGCCGAGGTGAAAAAGGCCAGCCCCAGCAAGGGCGTGATCCGCGAGGATTTCGATCCCGAAGCGATCGCCAAGGGCTACGCCGCCGGTGGCGCTAGCTGCCTTTCGGTGCTCACCGATAAGCAGTTTTTCCAGGGTGGCTTTGAGGTGCTGGTGCAGGTGCGCCAGGCGGTGGATTTACCCCTGCTCTGCAAGGACTTCATCCTGAGTCCGTATCAGCTTTTTCAAGCCCGCGCCGCCGGGGCCGATGCTGCCCTGCTGATCGCCGCAATTCTCAGCGACCAGGATTTGGCTTACCTGCTCAAGGTGGCCAGGGCTCTGGGCCTGGCCGTGCTGGTGGAGGTGCACGACGGCGAGGAACTAGAGCGGGTGCTGGGCCTTGATGGCGTGCAACTTATCGGTATCAACAACCGCGATTTGGCCAGCTTCCATACGGATCTGGCCACCACCGAGCAGCTCACTGCCGTTTATGGCGAACGCATCCGCGCCAAGGGCTGCCTGCTGGTGAGCGAGTCGGGCCTGTTCACCCGCGACGACCTCGACCGGGTGCAGGGTGCTGGCGCCGATGCGGTGCTGGTGGGCGAAGC
>ERZ888423.1001-NODE-1001-length-26664-cov-5.438912_pt1 | contig 26664 bp, 24 predicted proteins | sample MGYA00520523_ERZ888423 | MGnify/ENA primary metagenome ERZ888423 (study PRJEB32303, sample SAMEA104408611) | aquatic metagenome | biome: Brackish water; feature: Pelagic; material: water | place: Baltic Sea | collected 2014-06-08T10:24:00 | depth 30,27 m ...
GAGGGCTATCCGCTCCCGAACGACACCCGGCTCCGCAACCTGGTGGTCGCACCCGATCCCGGAGTCATCGAGGTCAACGTTCCACCCGCCGCTGACTGGCCCGAACTGGTGTCCATCGTCGAAGGCGTGAATGCCGACGCCGCGGCCAGTGGTCTGGGGACGGAGAAATTCGATCTCGACGGCACCCACAACGGCACCGGAGGCGGCAACCACGTCACCTTGGGTGGCATCTCACCGGCCGACAGCCCGCTCCTGCGACGACCCTCCCTCCTCCGGTCGCTCCTGACCTTCTGGCAGCACCACCCCTCGCTGTCCTACCTCTTCTCGGGACGTTTCATCGGTCCATCGAGCCAGGCACCCCGGGTCGACGAGGCCCGGGACGACAACCTGTACGAGCTCGATACCGCCTTCGCCGAGCTCGATCGGCTGGGTGACGACTCCCCACCGTGGGTCGTCGATCGTCTCCTTCGTCACCTCCTGGTCGATTTGACCGGCAATACCCATCGGGCCGAATTCTGCATCGACAAGATGTTCAGCCCCGACAGCGAACGAGGCCGTTTGGGTCTGCTCGAACTCCGGGCCTTCGAGATGCCACCCCATCCACGAATGGCGCTGGTGCAGGCGCTCCTGGTCCGAGCCCTGGTTGCCCGCTGCTGGGAGGAGCCGTATCGGGGAACACCGGTTCGCTGGGGGACCACCTTGCACGACCGCTACCTCCTGCCATGGTTCGTCGAACGAGATCTCCACGACGTGGTCGACGACCTCCGTAGCCATGGCTTCGACTTCGATCCGGCATGGTTCGACCCCTTCATCGAATTCCGCTTCCCTCGTCACGGCACCGCGACCATTGGTGATGTGACGCTCGAGCTGCGGGGAGCGATCGAACCGTGGCACGTGCTCGGCGAGGAAGCCACCGCCAGTGGAACTGCCCGCTACGTGGACTCCTCTGTCGAACGACTCCAACTGAAGGTCGTCGGTCTGGTCGAGGGCCGACACGTCATCACCTGCAACGGAGTCGTGCTTCCCCTGACCCGTACCGACGTGGCCGCCACTGCCGTGGCCGGGATCCGGTTCAAGGCGTGGCAACCCCCTTCGGGGCTTCACCCTACGATCGGGATCGACTCGCCATTGACCTTCGACGTCGTCGACACGTGGGCTCGTCGTTCGCTGGGCGGATGCCGCTATCACGTCGTGCATCCCGGCGGGCTGTCCTACGACTCGTTCCCGATCAACGCCAGCGAGGCCGAGAGCCGCCGCCAATCCCGCTTCGAGATCCTCGGTCACACCCCGGGCCAGTTCGTGCCCCAAGAACTCCCCATCTTCGACCATCGGGAATATCCTGTGACCCTCGATCTCCGGCGAGTAACGAAGGCGTGACATTCCGTCACAGGACCCCGTGACCAACATTCCCAACGCGACGGCCACGCTCGACCGGTACCAGTCGACCCCCGGCGTCCCCGATGAAGCTCTCGACGCCGATGGGCGTTTTCGTGACCACTGGAGCCATGTCGGCCCCGCGCTCGAAGCACTCGGCACCGAGGAGCTCCGACAACGACACGACGACGTCCGCCGCCTGCTGGAAGCCGATGGCGCCAGCTATCGGATCGCCAGCTCGCCCCAAGCCCAGCTGTGGCAACTCGACCCCATTCCCATGGTGCTCTCGTCGTCGGAGTGGGCAACGATCGAGTCCGGGATCCATCAGCGGGCCGTCCTTCTCGACCTCGTGCTCCGCGACCTCTATGGTCCCCGCACCCTGCTGACACGTGGCATGCTCCCTCCCGAGCTGGTCTTCGAGCACCCCGGTTTCATCCGAGCCTGTGATGGCATCCAACTGTCCGACGGCTCCCAGCTCTTCACCTACGCCGCCGACCTCGGCCGCGACGGCGACGGTACGTACCGGGTCATTGCCGACCACGCTCAGGCTCCATCGGGCTCGGGCTACGCACTGGAGAACCGGCTGGCGTTGTCCCGCGTCTTCCCCAGCCTCTACCGCGACGCGCAGGTCCATCACGTCGCGCCCTACTTCCGCTCGCTGCGAGCCGGCCTCCAAGCCTTGGCCGCCCACCGAAGCGATGACCCGCGGATCGTGGTGCTCAGTCCCGGAACCCATTCCGAGACGGCGTTCGAGCACGCCTTCCTGGCGTCGTACCTAGGGTTCAGCCTGGTCGAGGGGGCCGACCTGGTGGTGCGTGACGGTTCGGTGTTCATGCGGGCGCTGGGGCGGCTCGAACCGATCGATGTCATCCTTCGCCGTGTCGATTCCGACTGGTGCGATCCGCTGGAGCTCCGAGGAGAATCGCGCCTGGGCATTCCGGGCCTGCTCGAGGCCTGCCGGCGGGGCAACATCGCCGTGGTCAACACCGTCGGGAGCGGCGCCATCGAGAATCCGGCCCTGAACGCCTTCCTCCCCGCCATCGCCAAGGCTCTCCTGGGCCAGGAGTTGCGCCTCAACGGGCCCGACACCTGGTGGTGCGGCAACCCATCCGATCTCCGCTACGTGCTCGAGCACCTCGACCAGTTGGTGTGCAAGGTGATCTCACGCGACGAACCCGAGCGGTCTCGGTTCGGCGCATCGCTCTCGGCGACCGAACGGGACGAACTCCGAGCCCGGATTCTGAGCGCTCCGGCCCGGTGGGTGGCACAGGAACCACTGCCCCTCTCCTCCTCCCCGACGATGACGGCCGATGGGGTACGGCCCCGACGCACCGTGCTGAGGACCTACGCGGTGGCCCGCGAGAACTCGTTCACCGTCATGCCAGGCGGACTGACCCGGGCTGCCCCCGACGCCGACACCCTGCGCATCTCCAATCAGGCCGGCGCCATCGCCAAGGACACCTGGGTCTTGGCCAGCGAGCCCGAACAGCCGAGCGACCTGTGGCTCCGCGGCACTCCCACCGTGTCGGACCCGCATGCTCTCGAAACCCTCTCGGAGCGAGCCGCCGAGAACCTGTTCTGGTTCGGCCGCTACGCCGAGCGGGCCGAGTCCGTCCTACGTCTGCTGCGGGCGGTTCACGATCGTCGCAACACCGAGAGCCCGACCGTCGAGGGCCAGTGGGCCGTCGACGCATTGCTCCAGACCCTGTCGCTGGTGACCTACTCCAACCCGGGCTTCTTCGACGAGGATCATCTGCTCCATCCCGATGTCGAGTTGTTCGCCCTGTCCGCCGATGCCGAACGTCCGGGATCGCTGGCGTTCTCCGTCACCAAGTTCCTGGAAGCCGCCGATGCCGTGCGCGATCAGCTCTCGGCCGACACCTGGCAGATCACCAGCACCCTGGAACGTCAACTCGAGATCCTGGCTGCGACACCCGTCCATCGACAGGACGTCATCCAAGGAACTCTGGGTGTCATCATGCAGTCGTTCTTGGCCCTGCACGGATTGGCTGCCGAATCGATGGTTCGAGACTCGGGCTGGCATTTCATGGAGGTCGGCCGTCGCATCGAGCGACTGGTCCATGTGTCCGAATTGCTGCGAGCAGCCTTCGAATTCGAACGCGACACGCCCACGGATGCGTTGGTGCTGGAATCGGTGCTCGTGGCAGCCGAGAGCATCATCACGTACCGCCGCCGCTATCGCACCCATGGCGAGGTCGAGACGATGCTCGATCTGTTGATCGCCGATCCGGGAAACCCTCGGTCGATCCGTTACCAGATCGACCGGGTGGCCGAGGCCGTCGCCGGGCTGCCGGGCCGAGGACTGGGTGGCCCCTCGCCCGAGGAACGACATGTGCTCGATCTCTCCTCGGCCATCCGCTCCATCGACACGGCGGCGCTGGCCAAGTCCGAGGACAAGCAACGGCACGGGCTGGCCGATGCCCTGGACGATCTGATGGGCATCGCTCGAGCCCTGGCATCGGAGATCGGCGACCGGAATTTCACGCACATGCCTCCCCAACACGTGCTCGCCACCAACTCCTTCGGCCGGCAATGGGACTGAACAGGCAGGACTGAGCATGCGTCGCTACCGGGTCGTCCACACCACCACCTATCGTTACCAGTCGAAGGTGTCGCTGTCGTACGGACAGTTGTGCGTCCTGCCCCGAGAGTTCGACGGCCAGCGATGCATGTCCTCGCAGGTCGAGGTGATGCCGGCACCGGGCGACACTCGCCAGCGAGTGGACTTCTTCGGCAACCGGGTCGCCTACTTCGCCGTCGAGACCGCGCATGACACCCTCGAGATCACTGCCGACAGCGAGGTCGAGGTGTCGGGCCCGCGACCGGGTCGATTCGATGAGCCGGCCGCGTCGCGATCGACGGCCGAAGCCATCGACGCATTGGCCGATGTCGTCGGCGAGCAGCGGGTCGAGACCGCCCACTATCGACTCGACTCACCTCGCATCACGACAGACGAACGGGTCCACGAGTACGCACACCCGTCGTTCGACGACGATCGTCCGGTGATCGAGGCATTGCAGGATCTCTTCCAGCGCATCCACCGCGACTTCTCGTTCGATCCGAAGGCGACCTCGGTCAGTAGCACGATCGACGACCTCTTCGAGCACGGAGCCGGCGTGTGCCAGGACTTCGCCCACCTCGCCGTGGGCTGCCTTCGTTCCCAGAGCCTGCCGGCCCGGTATGTGAGCGGCTATCTCGAGACCATCCCTCCTCCGGGCAAGAAGAAGATCGTGGGCGCCGATGTCTCGCACGCCTGGGTGGATGCCTTCGTCCCGGATCTCGGGTGGGTCGGCATCGATCCGACCAACGACCAGTTCGTGAACGACCGGTACATCACCACGGCCTGGGGCCGCGACTACGGCGACGTCTCGCCGCTGAAGGGTGTGATCTTCAGCAACGGCGGCAAGACCGAGTTGGACGTCTCGGTCGACGTCCGCCCCCTCTGAGTCCGCCCCCGCCCCCGCTCCTCCCACCCCGCCCGGCTCCCTTCCTCCGAACCGTGTGCATGTATGACCGCTCGCCGAGCAGATACGCACACGGTTCGGAGGAGAAGCGGGGTCACCACAGGTAGGTGGGGGCGCCGTCCTCGATCGGAAGTTCCGTGTCCACGGTGGCCATGACGTTCATCGACGTCAGGATCAGTCCACCGTTGATGCTGGTGAGGAACGCGGTTTCCGACGCGTCGACACCGGTCGCAATTCGGACCATCGAACGCCGTGGCGCCAACCCCGTCGGGTCGACCACGACCCAGGCGCCGTCGATGCAGGCCTCGACAACGGCGTGGAAATCCATTGGTGACAGCCCCGGTGCGTAGACGGACACGATGCGAGCGGGTATGTCCCTCGCTCGAAGCAGAGCCACGACCAGATGGCCGAAATCTCGACAGACTCCGACTCGACTGATCAGGGTCGAGGTCGCACTCTCTGCTGGTCCGGTCGAGCCCGACACGTAGACCACCTGGTCCCCGACCCAGGCCGACACTGCGGCGACGATGTCTGACGGCACGGTGGCGTCGGTGACCGACGCAGCCAACTGCATGAGTCGGTCCGACTCGCAGTAGCGACTCGGCCGCAGGTAGTGGAACTGTTCCACCTCGTCGGCACCGAACTGATCGGTGGTTGCCACCACCGAGGCCTGATAGTCGACTCGCAACGCTCCGGCCGGAGCGCCTCGCAAGAGATGGAGACGGGTCCCGTGGGCGCCGAGCAGTTCATCGACCGGGCACGCCATGTCGTCGACGAACACCATCATCGACTCGTCCGACGTCGGATAGACCGATGCCACCGCGATCGAGATCAGCACGTCAGTGCCCTGCAGCACGTCGGCCTCGATGTGAGCCGAAACCACGCGGGCGTTCATGGCGGGATGGCGTTCGGTCACCGTCGGAACCGTACCGCCTCGGAACGGCAGCCCAGCCAAAGCTGTCCTAGGATGCGGCACGCATCCAAGGAGGGCTCGTGACCAACGCCGATACCCCGCACACGCCATCGGATCGAGCCCGATGAGGAGTGAGATCGACGTCTCCGTGGCCGGAAGACTCGAGGGGCGGATCGCTCTGGTGGTCGGTGGTGGCCAGACGCCCGGGTCCACCGTCGGCAATGGGCGAGCCACCGCGCTGCTGTTGGCCCGGGCCGGGGCCACGGTGGTGGTCGCCGACCGGTACCGGGATTCGGCCCAGGAAACTGCCGACTCGATCATCGCCGAGGGCGGCGCGGCGTCGGCGCTCGAACTCGAAGTGACCGATGACGAACAACACCGGCAGGTCGTCGCCGAGGTCGTTGCCGACCACGGCCGCCTGGACATCCTGCACAACAATGTCGGCGTGAGCATCGCCGGAGGCGACGCAGATGCGCTCGAGTTGGAGCCAGAGACCTTCGATCGTTTGTGGGAGATCAACCTGAAGAGCGTGTGGCTGGCGTGCCGTCATGCTCTACCGGTCATGCGCGACCAAGGATCGGGTTCGGTGGTCAGCATCTCTTCGATGGCAGCCAAGCTGGCTTATCCGCTGGTGGGCTACAAGACCACGAAGGTGGCGATGCTGGGGCTCACCGAGAACCTGGCCGTCACGAACGCCCGCTACGGCATTCGGGTGAACGCGATCCTGCCCGGCCTGATGAACACGCCCATGGCCATCGAGGCCCGGGTGGCCCAGGGAACCCCTCGCGAGGACGTGGTGGCCGGCCGCGATCGTCAGGTGCCGTTGGGGCGAAAGATGGGATCGGCGTGGGACGTGGCCCACGCCGCGTTGTTCCTCCACAGCGACGAGGCTCGTTTCATCACCGGCATTTCGTTGCAGGTCGACGGCGGGCAGGGCCTCGTCGGTTAAGTGCCCGTTTCGCCCCGGTGAACAACGGCTCCTTCGAGTGCCGATCACGTACGACGCCGGTTACGTGGTTGCCGATGGCTCATCACGATCTCGACACCTCGACCTTGCACCAGACGTGGGACAGCAGCATCGAGCCCCGTCTGCACATCCGTTCCGGTGACACCGTCACGTTCCAGACGATGGACGCTCGCAACGGCTTCTACGATCCTGCGCTCGATCGGGACGTGCACGACACGCCCCCGTTCGTCGGGCATCCGCTGACGGGCCCGGTCTGGATGGAGGGAGCAGAGCCCGGCGACACCCTCGAGGTCGAGGTGGTCGAGATCCTGACCGGAGACTGGGGCTTCACCGCCTTCTCGCCCGGCCGTGGGCTGCTGGCTGACGACTTCGACCAGCCCTACCTGCATCGTTGGGATCTGCGGTCGGACCCGGCCGAGTTCCTGCCCGGCATCTCCGTCCCCCAGGAGCCCTTCCTCGGCATCATGGGCGTCGGCCTCGAGGGCGGACCTCACGGCACCGCGCCGCCCCGCCGCAACGGTGGAAACGTCGACATCAAACAACTGACTGCGGGAGCCACCATCTGGTTGCCGGTCCTGGTCGAAGGGGCGCTCTTCTCCTGCGGCGACGGACATGCGGCACAGGGCGACGGCGAGGTCTGCATCACGGCCATCGAGACATCGACGACCAGCACGCTGCGCTTCACACTCCACAAGGGTGGTGCTCCGGCCGAGTTGCGGTTCTCGATCCCGGGCCCGCTGAACCCCCGTACCAACGCCGGCGGTTGGTTCGCCACCACCGCCCACGGACCCGACCTGCTCGAGTGCAGTCGCAGCGCCACCCGTTTCATGATCGACCACCTGGTGCAGAACCACGGGCTGAGTCGCGAGGACGCCTACATCCTGTGTTCCGTCGTCGTCGATCTGCGCATCAGCGAGATCGTCGACGCGCCGAACTGGATCGTCTCGGCCTTCCTCCCCAACGCCATCTTCGGGTAGCGCCCACGTGCCCGAAGATACGGTTTCGTTGTACGTTCCCATGCATGATCGACTACGGGGAGCTCGTCGGGGACGATCGTGTCCACGGCAGCCTGCACACCAGCCCAGAGGTCTTCGATGACGAGATGGATCGCATCTTCACCAAGGGCTGGGCGTTCGTCGGCCACGAATCGGAGGTGGCCCGACCGGGCGACTGGGTGACCCGACGCCTCGGTCGGGAGTCCGTCATCCTCGTTCGTGATCGAACGGGCTCGGTGCAGGTCCTGGCCAACCGATGCTCGCATCGCGGGACGGCCCTGTGTTGGGAGGCCAAGGGGCACGCCTCTTCGTTCCAGTGCAATTACCACGCCTGGACGTTCGCCCTCGACGGGGCGCTGCGCAGCGTCCCGTACCCGGGGGGGTTCCAGAAGGACAAGGCCGACCTCGGGCTCGATCGGGCCGGCCGGGTCGACGGCTACCGGGGTTTCGTGTTCGCCAACCTCGATGGCTCGGCCGGACCACTGGCCGACCATCTCGGGGCTGGCGGTGCCGGCCTCATCGACCGCCTCTGTGATCTCTCCCCCACCGGCACCATTTCACTGGCGGCAGGCTGGATCGGCCACAAGGTGCAGTCGAACTGGAAGCTGTGGCCCGAGAGCGACAACGACGGGTATCACCTCTACTGGGTACACGCATCCATGGTCGACACCACCGACACCTACTACGAGGACGCCGTCCTCGGAGGCGAGACCGGCAATCGGTCACTCGCCGTCGATTGGGGAACGGCCATGTCGAGCTCGACTTTCGCCCCAGCTATCGGACGGAGCTGGCGTGGCTCGGCGCGACCCGGTCCAAGGTTGCCGCCTATTGCGAGGCCTTGGAGACGAAGGTCGGCGTCGATCGAGCCGGTCAGTTGCTGTGGGACGGGCCACCGCACGCTCTCGTCTTTCCCAACCTGTTCCTCGGCGAGATGAGCGTGGCCATCATCGAGCCGGTCTCACCGGCCGAGATGGTGCATCGACACACCGCGGTCCAACTCGATGGCGTCGACGACGCGTTCAACGCCCGGCTCCGCCGGCAGTCGGAGGCGGCCATGGGACCCGCCGGCTTCATCGTTCCCGACGACGCCGTCACCGCAGAGCGGATCCAATCGGCAATGCCGACACAACCGGCATCGGAGCGGGGGTGGATCGACATGAGTCGTGGCGTCGAGCGCGAGGTCTCCGGAGAGGCCGGGCAGCGCCAGGCACTGGTCTCCGACGAGACGACGAACCGAGGTTTCTGGCGTCAGTACCGTCGGGTGATGACGGGCGAAACCGCATGAGCGCCGAGGATCAACTCCGAGAGATCGAGGCCTTCCTGTTTCTCGAAGCCAGGCTGGCCGACGAGTCGCGGTACGACGAATGGGAAGCCCTCGTCACCGACGACATGCACTACTGGGTGCCAGCCGGGCCGGCGGTTGGTCAACCCTCCGACAGCCTGTCCTACGTCAACGACAATCGTGCCCGCCTGGCCACCCGGATGCGCCAGTTGCGGACCGGCAAGCGCCATGCCCAGACACCGGTGTCGCCGATGCGCCGACTGATCACCAACATCGAAGTGCTGGACTCGACAGCGACCGGCACGACGAGCGACGGTGACGAGTATCGGGTCGGTTCCAACTTCGTGTTGTACGAGCTGGCCGCCCAGGCAACCCATCAACTCCGGATCTGGCCCGGTCGGACCACCCATACCCTTCGTCGGGTCGACGGTGAGCTCCGGATGGCGGCCAAGGTGATCGAGCTGGTGACCGCGACCGAGCCCCAGCCCAATATGACGTTCCTCCTGTGAAACGGCCTACCGTAGGAAGGACCGCCTATTCGAGCTATCACCGGGAGACCAACGGATGCGTCGGGAACGCCAGATCGAACTGTTGCAGCGAGTAGCCGACTCCGGCGACCACCTGGCCGGCTTGCACGGCGAGCGTTCGATGATCAACCCGGCATCGTCCTACGCCGACCCGGCCCACTTCGCCGACGAGATGCGTGTGCTGTTCCGCAACGGGCCGACCCTTCTCGGTCTCAGTTGCGAGATGAGCGAGCCCGGAAGCTATCTCAGCACCACGCTCGACGGTGTCCCGGTGTTCGCCGTTCGCCAGCAGGACGGTTCGATCCGGGCCATGGTGAATGCTTGCCGTCATCGAGCGGCCCCCCTGGTCAGCGACCGTTCGGGCAACCTGGGCCGCAGCATCGTGTGCGGCTATCACGGCTGGACGTACGACCCCGGAGGCGCCCTGTTGGCCAGGCCGCTCTCGGCAGGGGCCTTCGACGATGTCACCATCAACTGCGACCTGCACTCCGTCACGGTCGCCGAGAAGTACGGCCTGATCTTCGTTCGGGTCGGCTCCGACGAAACGATCGATGTCGACGAGGTGTTGGGTGGGGCTCAGGACGACCTGGGCTCGTTCGGATTGGACGGGTACACCCACATCGAGACTCGCACCAACGAGTGGGACATGAATTGGAAGCTGGTGCTCGACACCTTCACCGAGAGCTACCACATCCGCTGGCTGCACGCGAACACCATCGCGCCTGCCTTCAACTCCGACTGTGTGATCTACGAGTCGTTCGGACGGAACTTCCTGTCGGTCGGGCTGCGGGCCAACGTCCATGACGAGTTCACCAAGCCCAAGGAGGACTGGTCGCTGCTGCCCTACGGCACCATCCAATACTTCCTGGTGCCGAATGCGCTGGTGGTCTACCAACTCGATCACATCGAGGTCTGGCGATTGGAACCGCTCGATGTGGGACGAGTTCGCACCCACACCTCCATCTTTGCTCCCGAGCCGCCCGATGAGCGAGCGCTGCGCTACTGGACCAAGAACCTCGACCTGCTCCTCGAGGTGACCGGTACCGAGGACTTCCCGACCATGGAGAGGATCCAGGCCGCATTGGCGTCGGGGGCCGTGCCCAACGTGGTCTACGGCCGTATCGAACCTCCCCTGGTGCACTTCCACACCGCCCTGGCCGAGGCGCTGGCCACCACACGGTGAGCGTCACCTCATGAGCGCCTTGAGCCCCGCTCCCGCCAACCGTTTCGTCGATCGGGTCGCCGTCGTCACCGGCGGCACGACGGGCATCGGACGAGCGACCGTCGAACGCCTGCACCTCGAGGGCGCCGCCGTCGTCTTCTGTGGGCGGCGCGCCGAGGTCGGCGAGGAGGTCGAGGCTGCATTGGGCCGTGATCGGGCCGTCTTCGTCGCCGCCGACGTCACCGTGCGAGCCGATCTCGAACGCCTGTACGCCATCGGTCACGAGCGGTACGGCCGACTCGACGTGGTGGTGAACAACGCCGGCAACGTCGTGGTCGGCCCGACGTTGCGCCTCAAGCCCGAACAGTGGCGACGAACGTTGGCCCTCAACCTCGACTCGGTGTTCGACAGTTGCCAGCTGGCACTGCCGCTCCTCCAGGCAACCATCGCCTCGGGGGCAGCGCCGGGGGCCGCCATCGTCAACGTCGCCTCATTGGATGCCGTCGGTGCCGATCGTGGCTTCGCCGCCTACAACGCGGCCAAGGCCGGCGTGGTCAACTTCACCCGATCGTTGGCGCTCGAGTTCGGGCCGGCCGGCATCCGGTGCAACACGGTGTCCCCCGGGGCAATCGACACCCCGCTCACCGTCATGACCACAGGTGACCCGACCGCGGCCGCCGCCTTCGAGGCGGCCAACCCCCTGGGCCGCTACGGCCGGTCGGAAGAGGTCGCGGCCGCCATCGCCTTCCTGGCCGCCGACGAGGCCAGCTTCGTCAACGGCGCCAACCTGCTGGTCGACGGCGGAGTCACCGCCGGCACCGGGCATCCGGACGTGATGGGCCTGTTCGGCATGGGGTAGGTTCGCAGGAACATGGGCCCTCTTGCTGGTTTGAGAATCGTCGAGCTGTTCTGTATCGGACCCGGACCGTTCGCCGGGATGTTGTTGTCCGACATGGGCGCCGACGTGCTGCTGGTCGATCGACCAGTCGAACCGGACTGGGGCTATCCCGATCATCCCCAGCGATTCCTGTACCGGAACCGGCGGTCGGTTCAGGTCGATCTCCGGACCTCGGAAGGGGTGGCGGCCGTCCTCGATCTGGTCGAGAAGGCCGATGGTCTGATCGAAGGATTCCGACCCGGCGTGGCCGAGCGTCTCGGACTGGGTCCCGATGCATGTCTGGCCCGCAACCCCAAACTCGTCTACGGCCGGATGTCGGGCTACGGGCAAACGGGCCCCCTGGCTCAGCGAGCCGGTTTCGACCTGAATTTCCTGTCGTTGACCGGAGCGCTCTGGGCGATCGGCGAAGCAGACCGACCGCCGGTCCCACCGCTGATCCTTGCCGGCGACTTCGGCGGGGGCGGGGCGTTCCTGGCCCTCGGCATGGTGTCGGCCATGTGGGAAGCGGCCCGCTCCGGTCAGGGCCAGGTGGTCGATGCTGCCATCGTGGATGGGGCCCTCAATCTGATGGCCTACACCTACGGCAACCTCGAGGGCGGCACCTGGACGCCGGAACGACAGTCGAACCTGATCGACGGCGGCGACTGGCGATATTGCGTCTATACGTGTGCCGACGGGCGGTTCGTGTCGCTGGCCATCATCCACCCCAAGTTTCTCGACAGCTTTCTGGCCAAGGCCGCGGTGCAACTGCCCACGGATCTCGGCGACTCGACCGATGTGGCCAACTGGCCCGCCTATCGAGCCTGGATGGGTGAGGTGATCGCCTCCCGCACTCGCGATCAGTGGGTCGCGCTCTTCGATGGCGACGACGACTGTGTCCAGCCCGTCCTCGATCTGGTCGAGGCTCCGAATCATCCCCACCTCCGGGCTCGCGACGCCTTCACCGAGATCGGCGGCACGACCCAGCCCTCCCCCGCGCCCCGCTTCAGCCGCACACCATCGGAGATCGTGCGGGTCAGTCCGGGTCCGGGTGAAGGCGGTGGCGACGCACTGCGAGAGTGGGGCTTCGCCGACGCAGACATCGACCGCATCATCGGCTCGGCAGCGACCAGCCCGACGACCACGATGGACCGGTGATCACGATGCGGGCATGGCGAGTGAACGAGTTGGGCCATCCGAGCACGGCGCTGACGTTGGAGGATGTCCCGAGCCCCGAGCCTCCGGCCGGTCAGGTCCGCATCCGGGTCGAAGCGACCAATGTGAACTTCGCCGACATCCTGGTGTGCCAGGGCATCTACCAGGATCGCCCCGGCGTGCCGCTGACCCCCGGGACCGAGTCGTGCGGGGTGATCCAGGCGGTGGGAGCCGGGGTGGATCTCGCCATCGGCACCCGGGTCGCGGGCATGACCAACATGAAACACGGTGGCTACGCCGAGGAAGCACTACTGAAGGCCGAGACGGTGCTGGAGATGCCCGATGACCTCGATGCCTGCGACGCCACCGTCCTGTACTCGACGTTCCAGACCGCCCATGTCGGGCTGTTCCATCGGGGTCAACTCGAGGCGGACCAATGGGTGTTGGTGCTCGGCGCCTCCAGCGGTGTGGGAGCGGCTGCGGTGCAGTTGGCGGCCCAGCGGGGGGCGCACGTCATCGCCACTGCGGGCGGCGCCGACAAGCAGGCCCATTGCCGGTCGCTGGGGGCCGAGATCACGGTCGACTCGACGGCCGATGATGCCGTCGACGCTCTGTACGCCGCGGTCATGGAAGCCACCGATGGCGCCGGGGTTGCGGTCGCCTTCGACCCCGTCGGCGGCCCACTGGGCGAGGTGACCCGGCGACTGATGGCCTTCGAAGGTCGACTGGTCGTGATCGGGTTCGCCTCGGGCACGATCCCCAGCTACCCGGCCAATCACGTGTTGGTGAAGAACTACACCGTGCTGGGTATGGCGTGGGCCGAGTACACGACCCGACGTCGAACCGTGATCGAAGAGGCGCATGCCGACATCCTCGGCCTGTACCGCGAGGGCCGCATTCGCACCGACGTCACCTCCCTGCCCTTGACCGACGTCCCGGTCGCGCTGGCTTCGCTGGAGGCCCGCACGGTGACGGGCCGACTGGCCATCGTTCCCTGACCGGTGGGCTTGGTCGGCGCGCATTGGTCGATGGCTAGATGTCGGGGGGTGCCGGATTCTCGCCGGCGACGATCCGATGGAATCGATCCTCGACGGCGGACTCCATGCTCGGGTGGGTGAACACGTAGAAGCGCTTGTGTTCGATGGCGTCGAGCACCAGATCAGCGGTGGAGTCGGGCGAGATCGAATCCTCGGCGAACAGCTTGGCGATCCTCTCCCGTCTCACCTGGAGCTTGGCTGCCTGCTCCGAGGTGAACGACACGGCCAGGTTCTCGGGCCGGTTGCGATCCGACGTGCCAAGCGCGGTTCGCACCCACCCCGGGCACAGCACCGACACCTCGACGGCTGAACCTTCGCTCTTCAGCTCGTGTCGGAGCGTCTCACTCAGAGCCAACACACCGGCCTTGGCCGTGTTGTACGGCCCCATCTCCGGCATGTTCACCAACGACGCGATGGAACCGGTGTTGACGATGTGGCCGTCGTCGTGAGCCCGCAGGTGCGGCAGGAAGGCTTGGATGCCGTGGATGACCCCGAACAGGTTCACACCGAGGATCCACTGGAAGTCCTCGATCGGGAGCTCGGCGATGGGCAGTCCTCGACTGCCGACGCCGGCGTTGTTGCAGACGATGTGGACCCGACCGAAGTGATCGATGGTCGCTTCCGCCAGATCATCGACCTGCTGCTTGCTCGACACATCGGTTGGAAGGGCCAGGACATCCGCCCCCATGTCGGTCAGTCGATCGGCAGCGTCGGCCAACGCCCGCTGTTCGACATCGGCCAACACCACCTTCGCTCCTCGTTCCGCGAAGCGAGTGGCCAGCGCAAGGCCGATACCCGATGCTCCGCCGGTGACAACGGCAACCCTGTTCTCGAATGACCCGTTGTTCTCCAATGACCCGGTGTTTTCCAATGGCATGACCGAAGGCTAGATCCTGGGCCGCCCTAGGATCGGCCGATGGCCGACCGGACAACCATCGACGCCACACTGAGCCGCTACTACCGAGCGTGGGAGCAACGTGACCACGAGCTGTACCGAACCGTCTGGGCCGACGACGCGGCCTTCGCCGATCCGCCGACCGACGGCGAGGTGCCTCCAACCGGTTTCGAACAGATTCTGGCCGGGATGGAGGACGTGTGGTCGAAGGCCCAATCGATCACCTACGACCGACATCGAGCATGGCATTGCGGTCACTCGGTGGCCGTCCACAGCACCGTGGTCATGCGTCTTGTCGATGCCGTTGCCCAGGTGCCACTCATTCACGTCTTTCGTTTCACCGACGACGGCCTGATCAGGCGACTCGAGGCATTCCTCGATTTCGACCAGGTCGAGATGGCCGAGGGCGAACGTCCGGACTGGATGCCGACCTCGACCTAGAACCAGTGCTCGACGTCGAATCGCTCGGCACCGACTCGTCGAAAGATTCCGGCGCAACTTCTCAGGATTGCACGACCCGAACCGGTTCGCCGTCGAGGAAGCCGGCGATGTCGGCCACGACGTCGGCGAAGAAGATCTCGTAGACGTTGTTCGACACGTAGCCGATATGAGGTGTCGCCAGCACATTGCCGAGTGTCCGGAACAGGTGGTGGGGAGGCAGCGGTTCGGTTCCATAGGCGTCGAGACCTGCCCCGGCAATCCAGCCGTCGCGGCAGGCAACGACCAACGCATCCTCATCGCAGATCGGGCCCCGGCTGGTGTTGATCAGCCATGCCGACGGCTTCATCGCCCGCAACTCGGCTGCGCCGATCAGGCCCGTGGAACGTTCCGACAGGACGAGATGGACCGAGACGAAATCGCTGCGCTCGAAGAGCTCCTTCTTCGACACCAACCGGGCGCCGATCTCACCGCAACGCTCCTCGGTGAGATTCTGACTCCACGCGATCAGTTCCATACCGAACGCCTTGCCGACCTCGGCCACCATCCCTCCGATCCGACCCAGACCACAGAGGCCCAGCATCGCGCCGTAGAGGTCGGTGCCGACCGTGGTCATCCACCCGCCGTCGGCAACGTTGCCGACCTCGGTCGGAAGGTGACGGGCGCACGCCAGGATCAGGGCCCACGTCAGTTCGGCCGTGCTCTGCACCCGGCCCCCGGTCCCGCAATACGTGATCCCCAGGTCGGCGCATGCCGCAGTGTCGATGGCAGCGTTGCGGGCTCCGGTCGTGACCAGCAATTCCAACGCGCCCAGCCGTTCCAGCACCGAACGGGGAAACGGGGTTCGTTCTCGCATGGCCACCACGACCTCGAAGCCATCGAGGGCCGCGACGAGTTCGTCGACGTCGTCGATGTGGTGGCGGAACACCGTCGTCTCGACCCGACCCTCGAGCGCCGACCAGTCGGCCGAGGACAGGGCGACACCCTGGTAGTCGTTCAGGATTGCCACTCGTTTCATGCTGCTCACCATGTCCCGAGACGTCGACCTCGATCCAGTCGGCCCGCCCCATCGACGGGTTGGCGACTAGCGTCCGCTTCCTCCCATGATGCGACGCGCCACCAACCTCCGACCTTCGACTGCCGGCTTGGGCGGACGGGCCATTGCCTCGCTGGTCTTCGTCACCGCCGCGTCGATGGTGGCCCAGGGGTTCGGCCGGTTCACCTACCCGGTGCTGCTCGATGCCATCAACGACGACGTGCTGCAGAGCTACACCCGGGCTGGCCTGCTCGGTACCACCAGCCTGGTCGCCTACCTGGCCGGCACCGCCGCGGTGTCGGTTGCCTCGACCCGGGTCGAGCCGATCTCACTGGTCAAGTGGGGTCTCACCCTCTCGGCCCTGGGGCTCGGCCTGCTGGCCGTCGCTCCTGGCTTCGCCATGTTGGCCGTGGCGTTGTTCATCGCCGGTCTCGGTGGCGCCGGTGTTTGGGTTCCGGCACCCGGCATCGCGGCTACTGCAGTGGGCCCCGAGCGCAGCGGTCTGGCCATCGGGCTCGTCGGGTCCGGCATCGGGCTCGGCATCGTGGTGGCAGGTCCGTTGACCAATCTGGTGCGCTGGTTGGCCGACGACGAGGAAGCGTGGCGGCCCGTCTACCTGATCCAGGCCGTCGTGGCGCTCGCGGTGCTGCTCGGTGTCTTGACCATCGTCCGGCTGCCACCGACCGGCACCAACGCGGCCCGAGTCCAGCTGTCGGTTCTCCGCTCGGTTCCCGGCTGGCGCTTGCTGGTGGCGGCCTTCGCCATTTTCGGTGTCTCGTACTCGCTGTACTTCTACTTCCTGGTGGCGCAACTTCGCGAAACCGGATGGTCGGCGTCGGCGTCGGCCTACATCTTCACCATCGTCGGCATCAACAGTGCGGCGGGCGGCATCGCCTTCGGTCGACTGTCCGATCGCTACGGCCGACCCCGGATGATGGTGGCCGGGTTCCTTCTTCTGGCTGCTTCGCCGTTGCTCACGCTCTCGGGTCATCCGGCCCTGGTGGTGGCGGCTGCGTTCTCGTTCGGTCTCTGTGTTGCCGGTACGCCGACGGCGATCGCCGGCATCGTCGCCGACAACCTCGAGGGCCGAGCTTTCGGGGCTGCCTTCGGTCTGCTCACCCTCGTCTTCGGGCTGGCCCAGGTGCTCGGTCCGCCCTTCGCCGGGGTCGTGGCCGAATCGACCGGGTCGTTCGCCATCCCGTTCCTCATGGCCAGCGTGACCGCCCTGGCCGGGGCCGGCTGTGCGATCGCTCTGTGGAGACGGACCAACTAGCGTCGAGAGTCCGGAGCCGAGAAGGAGTACTGCATGGGTCCAGAACTGGTCGACTACCTCTTGTACGAGAAGGAAGAGAACGGCGTCCTGTGGATCACGTTCAACCGGCCCGAGAGGTTGAACGCCCTCTACGGAAGGTCCGAGCCCGTGGGCACGGTGGCCAAGGTCGGCGAGTACATGCGGGCCGCCGACGATGATCCCGATGTTCGGGTCATCGTGCTCACCGGCAAGGGTCGCGCCTTCTGCGCCGGTGCCGATCTCAAGAACGACATCCCCGAGGACGAGATCGGACCCAAGATCGCCGGAGCACGCTCCAGCGAGATCGGCGCCGACGGCTCTCGTCAGTACTTCTTGCACGCCTTCACCAAGCTCCATCGCGACATCTCGCTGATCCGCAAACCCACCATCGCCATGATCAACGGCCCGGCTGTGGGCTCGGGCATGGACATGGCGTTGCACTGCGACCTCCGGATCGGCTGTGACGCCACTCGCTTCATCTCGTATCACAACGCCGGCCAGATCATCGAGAACGGCGGCTGTTACTACCTCCCCAAGATGGTCGGCCTGGGCCGAGCTCTCGAGTTCGCCTATGTGGGTGAGCTCACCGCTCAGCGGGCCTACGAATGGGGCATGCTCAACCATCTCGTCGCCGACGATCAGCTGGAGCAGACCACCCGGGATCTGTGCGACCAGATTCTCCGTCGACCCCCGATTCCCCAATGGGTCTCGAAACAGATCATGCGCGCCGCCCTCGACAGCAGCATCGAGAACACCATGGTGATGACGTCGAATGCCAGCGGGATCATGCACCATTCCCACGACGCGAAAGAGGCCCGGCGGGCCTTCGCCGAGAAACGGGCACCCAACTTCACCGGGACGTAGCCGTCCCCCGGTCGATGGTCAGCGGCACCGTTGCCGGGTTGTAGTCGAGGAGCCCATAGCCGGCGGCCCCTTTGTTGGCGATGGTCGGATCTTGCAGCGCTCGGCCCTCTTCCCACGACCATCGGGCGACGTCGTTGCCCCGTTCTCGTCGCACGGATTGGAAGGTGTCGAGGGCCTCGGTCACGTCGCCTGCCCCCGCAATTGCCCGAGCCAGCACCACCGCGTCCTCGACCGCCATCGCAGCTCCCTGTCCCAGGAACGGTGTCATCGGGTGGGCGGCGTCACCCATGATCGCTACTCGGCCCGACGTCCACGTTGGCGCCGGCTGCCGATCGTAGAGACCCCACTTGAACAACTCGCCGTCGGGAACCGATCGGATCAGGTCGAGCAGGTGCGGGGCGAAGTCGTCGTAGTCAGCGAGGAACTGGGCGGTCGTGGCCGGGATCGACCAGCCCTCCTGCTCCCATACGTCGGTCTGCCCACAGCCGATCAGATTCATCAGCTCGCCGCCTCGCAGCGTGTAATAGAGCAAGTAGCGGCCAGGTCCGCGATGCATCCCCAGCTCGCGTTCACGCACGATCGGCGGCACGAGATCAAGGGGAATGAGCGCCCGGAAGGCGACCTGGCCGTTGAACCTGGCGGGCTCGCCGCCGAACACCTCTGTCCGTACTGCCGAGCCGTTCCCGTCGGCGCCGACGACCAGAGGTGAGGTGTCGCTGACACCGTTTGCGAACCTGGCGGTCACGCCATCGGCGTCTTGGTCGAGGGCAACGAACTCATGCCCGGCATGGACGGCGTCGGCGTCGTTCGCCCGTACCGCCGCCAACAACACGGCGTGCAGATCACCCCGATGCACGGCCAGCGACGGCAGTCCGTACATCTCGGCGAACCCGGCATTCGGCCGCTCCCCCAACACCTCGCCCGTCGCGTAGTCGCAGGCATGGAACACCTTCGGACAGCTCGACACCGCCGCAACGGCCTCGTCCACACCCAGGTCGACGAGCCCGTTCCGCCCATTGGGCTGCATGATGATGCCGGCACCGATCTCACGCAGCTCACTGGCCCGCTCGTACACCGTCACTGCGATGCCACGTCGCTGCAGACCGAGGGCCAACGACAATCCGCCGATGCCGCCGCCGACCACCACCACTCTCTCGACCGTCACGGCACCCATCCTGTTCGCAAAGCCCTGCCGCCACAAGCGCCAGGAGCTGACGGCCGATCTCGCGTTGCATGCGGCGAATCGAGAGACGGACAGCCCGAACGAGCTGCAGAGTCCCAAGTCGGCCACGCTCCGGCGGGCGGCTCGGCCCGGCGTAACGGCGGCGTAGCTACCCGTTCACTACCCGGGCACAGGAACTCCATAGCTTGCCGCAAACCCCATCAAGCCATCGAGGAGACCACGTCATGATCGACACCGAGCTTGCCCTACGGCAGCTGATCACCCTGTCCGGAGTACCGGTCCCGGAGGACGAGTTACTCGAACTCATCCCCGGCCTCGACGGCCTGATCGCCCGAGTCGAGAACCTGTATTCCGTGCCTGTCGGCGACACCCCGCCGACATCGATGCTGCGAGTCGAGGCCTGAGATGGACCTGCCACTCACGATTCAGGACACCGCCGACGCCCTTCGGTCCGGGGCAATCACGTCACGAGAACTGGTCGAGATCTACATCGACCGAGCCGAGGTGTTGGATGAACAGATCGGCTGCTACATCGCACGCTTCGACGACACCGCTCGAGCCGCAGCAGACGTCCTCGACGCAGAGCTCCAAGCCGGCAAGGACCGAGGGATCCTTCACGGCATTCCGCTCGGGGTGAAGGACATCATCGCCACCGACGACGGTCCGACGACGGCCCAGAGTCTGGTGCTGCCGTCGGAGTGGGGCGACCAGGGCGATGGGCCGGTCATGCAACGCCTCCGAGGCGCCGGCGCCATCATCATGGGCAAGGTCACCACGATGGAGTTCGCCTGTGGCACTCCCGATCCGGACAAGCCGTTTCCCATCCCCCGCAACCCCTGGGACCTGACGACGACACCGGGCGGTTCGTCGTCGGGAACGGGTAACGGCATCGCGGCCGGACTCTTCACTGCCGGGCTCGGTACCGACACCGGCGGCAGTGTCCGGTGGCCGGCGGCCCTGTGCGGGATCTCCGGGATGAAGCAGACCTTCGGTCGAGTGCCCAAGGCGGGTTGTGTCCCTCTCGGCTTCACCTACGACAACATCGGACCGATGGCCCGCTCGGCATGGGATTGCGCAGCCCTGCTCCAGGTGATGGCCGGAGCCGACGAGAGCGACATGACGACATCGACCATCGACGTCGGCGACTATCTGGGCACCATCGAGGACGGTGTGGCCGGCATGCGAATCGGCGTCGACCGCAAGAACACGATTGAGCAGCCGATCGTCACTCCCGATGTGGCCGCCACCTTCGAGGCCGCACTGGCGGAACTGGCTGACGCCGGTGCCGAGATCATCGAGATCGAGATTCCCTACTACCAGGCGCTCGTCGACGCCGACATCGTCGGATTCTTCGCCGAGGCCTACTCGTGGCACCGGGGCTACCTGCAGTCCAAGTGGGACGACTACGGCCGGCCGACCAGACAATCGTTGATCTGTGGGGCGCTCGTCTCGGGCGGTGACTACGTCCAGAGCCAGCGGGTTCGGGAATTCGGCCGGAATCTGGTTCAGGACCTCTTCGGCGAGCTGGACCTGATTGCGACCCCCACCGTGGTGCAGAGCGCTCCCAAGGTCGATGGCCTCTCACTCACCGATGTCTTCCCCGGCATTCACACGCCGGTGTTCAACTCGACCGGGCATCCATCGATCGCGATCCCTTGCGGCTATGACGCCTCGTCGATGCCGCTGAGCTTGCAACTCACGGGAGCCTATTTCCAGGAAGCGACCGTCTTCCGGGCGGCTCACGCCTACCAACAGGCGACGTCGTGGCATCTCGACATCGCGCCGATGGCGATGATCTGACGCCATGACCCGGTTCCTGCTTCGCCGACTGGCCTTGACGATCCCGATCTTGATCGGCGTCTCCATCGTCATGTTCATCACCATCAAGATCACGCCAGGCGACCCGGTGGCGTCCCTTCTGGGACCAACCGGTTCTCCCGAGGCGCGAGTGGCGTTGACCGAGAAGCTCGGGCTCGATCGCCCGCTGATCGTCCAGTACGCGAAGTGGTTCGGGAACATCCTGCAAGGAGATGCCGGCATCTCGATCGCACGACAGACCGGGGCACTCGGTTTGGTGTGGGATGCCATGCAGAACACCCTCGTGCTGGCCGGGTTCGCAGCGATCCTGGCCATGGTCGTCGGTGTCACCATCGGGCTGACGGCAGCCGTCTACCCCGACAGCGTTCTGGCCCGAGTCGTGTCCGGCTTCTCACTGTTCGCCATCTCGGTTCCCCAGTACTCCCTGGCCCTGATCTCGATCGTCTACCTGGCGGCCAACCTTGGTTGGTTCCCGACGGGCGGTATGAACGACCCGTCGGGCGAAGGGGGGCTGGGGGACCTGCTGCATCACCTGTGGCTACCGGGGATCGCCTCGGCCCTCGTGCCTCTGGGCATCATCGCTCGAATGGTCCGGTCGGCCATGATCGATGCGCTGAACGAGGACTACATCGAAGCGCTTCGCAGTCGAGGTCTACCCCGCAGCACCGTCACTCGCCACGCATTCCACAACGCGATTCCGGGGATCCTGACGATCGCCGGATTGCAGGCCGGCTACCTGTTGGGCGGGGTCGTCTTCGTCGAAACCGTCTTCTCCTGGCCCGGAATGGGCCTGCTGATCTTCCAGTCGATCTCGCAACGAGATCTGCCGGTCATCCAAGCCGGGGTGCTGCTCTCGGCGCTCGCCTTCGTACTCATCAACCTCGTCGTGGACACCATTCAGGCGAGCATCGACCCCCGATTGCGGAGGTAGCAAATGAATTCCAGAACAAGCCAACTCGAGGCCGATCAGACCATCGACCTACGGCTGGACAACCCAGACGACGGCTCGGGCTCGGCCACCCAGGACTCGGCAGCCCGTGAACCGTCACAACCGGCGGCCCGCCGTCGCAAGATGACCCTCACGACCCGTGTCTCGGCGGTCCTGACCTTCGCCCTGTTCGCCGTCGCCATCCTGGCTCCGATCGTGGCACCGTACGAGCCCGACATCGGCGACCGATCGCAGCGACTCCTGCCGCTGTTCAGTGGCTCGCACGTGCTCGGAACCGACGGTCAGGGACGGGACATCCTGAGCAGGATCATCTGGGGCGCTCGCCCATCCCTGCTGGCCGGGGTCGTGCCGGTGTTGGTGGCGGCGCTCGTCGGCACTGCGCTCGGACTGGTCGCCGGGCGAGGGTCGCGTCGGGTCCACTCGGTGATCATGCGGGTGCTCGACGTCTTCTACGCCTTCCCGGCTGTTCTGCTTGCCATCGCCATCGCAGCTGCTCTCGGATCCGGCATCTCGAACGCCATCGTCGCCCTCTCCTTCATCCTCATCCCACCGGTCGCCCGTGTCGCCGAGGCCGAAGTCTCTCGGGTGCGATCCACCGACTTCATGGAGGCTGCCGCCGTCAGCGGAGCCGGATGGTGGTCGATCTCGATCCGTCACGTGTTGCCCAACGTCGCACCGGCAATCGTCGTCTACTGCACGGCGCTGGTCGGTCTGTCCATCGTGTACGCAGCTGGTCTGGGGTTCCTCGGTCTCGGCATTGCTCCCCCGACCGCCGAGTGGGGACTGATGGTCAATGACCTTCGTCAGTACACCTTCAGCCAGCCCGGTATCGCGGTCGTGCCTGCGGTCGTGATCACCATTGCATCGCTTCTGTTCAATCTCCTCGGCGACGGTCTCCGTGACTGGCTCGACATCCGGTCGGAGGCCCAATGACCGTCGAAGCACAGGCTGAGCTCGTCATCGACGCAGCCGGCGAGACCAGCGACGCGGTTCTCTCGGTTCGAGATCTGACCACGACGTTCACCGCAGGCGGCCAACGGATCGAAGCTCTCCGAGGAATCGACCTCGATCTCTACCCCGGTCGGGTGAGCGTCTTGCTGGGCGAGAGCGGATCGGGCAAATCGGTGACCGCCCGATCGATCCTCCGGCTCTATGGCGCTTCGGCAATCATCGGCGGATCGGCGGTGTTCGAAGGGCGAGATCTCGTCGGTCTCAACGAAAAGGAGATGCAGCCGATCCGAGGCTCCGGAATCGCACTCGTGCCCCAGGACCCGACCGGTTCCCTGGATCCGGTACGCCGTGTCGGCGCCCAGATCGTGGAGGTCTTGAGACTTCACGGCGTCGTCGATTCGAAGAAGGAGGCCCAGGCCCGGGCCGAGGAGCTCCTTGGTCTCGTCGGGCTGCCGGATCCGGTCCGTGCTGCCCGTTCGTTCCCCCACGAGATGTCCGGCGGGATGAAGCAACGAGTAGCGATTGCGATCGCGATCTGCTGCAACCCGACCTTGTTGATCGCCGACGAACCAACGACCGCTCTCGACGTCACGGTCCAGGCCCAGATACTCGATCTCTTCGTCGAGCTGACGAGCAGCATCGGGTCGGCCATGTTGATGATCACCCACGACGTCGGCGTCGCCAAGGACCTTGCCGATCACGTCTCGGTGATGTACGCCGGCCGGATCGTCGAGCAGGGAGCAACCTCCACGGTGCTCGACGACCCGGTGCATCCGTACACCAAGGCGTTGCTCGCAGCGGTGCCGACTCCCGACGTCCCTCGCGGGAACCTGATCCCGATCATCGGTCAACCCCCGGTGTCGGGGATGACACTGCCTGGCTGCTCCTTCGCTCCTCGTTGTCCTGTCGCCCAATCCTCGTGCACGGAACTGGTTCCCGAGCTGGTCTCGGTCGAACTCGGCCACTCCGTCGCCTGTCCCGTCGCCACAGAATTCGGAGCAGCTTGATGTCGGACACCCAGACAACCGTCGAGCCCGTTCGGATGGGACGCAAAGCAACGCAGCCGCTCCTGATCGTCAATGATCTGGTCAAGACATTCGGCAACGGTGTCAAGGCAGTCGACGGCGTCAGTTTCACCATCTCACCGGGCGAAACCGTCGGTCTGGTCGGTGAATCGGGGTGTGGGAAATCGACCACGGCCAAGCTGCTGTTACGAACGCTCGATCCCGACAGCGGGGAGGTGAAATTCGGCGGCCAGGACCTTCTGGGCATGCGGGGTCGCGCCCTTCGCCGCCTCCGCTCCCGTTTCCAGATCGTTCCCCAGAACCCACAGACATCGCTCAACCCACGGCTACCGGTCCGGTCCTCGATCGAGTTCAACCTCCGAGCTCATGGTGTTCCCAAGCCGGAACGAGTGGAGCGCATCGCCGAGGTGCTGGAACAGGTCGGACTCCCGGGTGCCTACGGCGACCGTTTTCCTCACGAGCTGAGTGGCGGACAGCTCCAGCGCGCCGCCATCGCCCGAGCGATCTCGACCCGCCCCGAACTCGTGATCTGCGACGAAGCGGTGTCCGCACTCGACAAGAGCATCCAGGCCCAGATCCTGAATCTCCTCGCCGAGTTCCAGAAGGAGCTCGGGATGGCCTACCTCTTCATCTCCCACGACCTCTCCGTCGTCGAGCACATCTCGGACCAAGTGCTGGTGATGTACCTGGGACGCATCGTCGAGGACGGGACCGGGTCTCAGCTCTGGAACCGACCTGGTCATCCGTACACCGAAGCGCTGCTGTCCGCTGCACCCGGCGCCGAGCGAGAGCGGATCGTGCTTGTGGGAGACCCTCCGAGCCCCGCCAATCCGCCGTCGGGTTGCACCTTCCACACTCGCTGTCCGATCGCGATCGAAGCCTGCTCCACCAAACGCCCGCTGCTCAAGCCAACCGCAGGCGGCAGCCATGCCGCCTGCATACGCACCACCGATCTTCAACAACCCTGACATCAATCAATACCAACGAAGGAGAACGCCAAGATGGAACGACCAAGGCCACGGCCAAACCCATTCCGAAACCTGCTCTACGTGCTGATGGCGATAGCGATGATCGCCGCCGCCTGTGGGGGTAGCGATTCGGGCACCGCGTCGGAAGAAGGCGGCTCGACCGCAGCCGACGGTGATGCATCCGGCGACGGTGGAGCTGCCACCGCCGGCATCGGCCCGACGACAGACCTGATGGAGGGCACCGGTGGTGAACTCGTCATCGGCATGACGGCCAGCAACATTCCGCTCCTCGACACCGGTCTGGCTCAGAACGAGGGCTACGAGGGCATCCGGTTCGTCGGCAACCAGCTCTACGACGGATTGACCCGTTTCGATCTCTCCTCCGAGGAAGGCGTACCCGAGGTGGTGCCGGCCCTGGCCGAGAGCTGGGTGGTCTCCGAGGACCTCGTCACCTGGACCTTCACCTTGCGCGAAGGCGTCACCTTCCACGACGGGACCCCTTGGAACGCCGATGCCGCAGTCTTCAATCTCGAGCGGTACACAGCCGAGGACTCGCCCAACTTCTACCCCGAGCTCGCGGCCCAGGGAGGCATCAACGTCGGCGGTATCGACACGGTCAGCAAGGTCGATGACATGACGATCGAGATCACGACCGTCGGACCCTGGTCGTATCTGCCGATCGATCTCGCGGCAGTGTTCTTCGGAAGTCCCACCGCCATCCAAGAACTCGGGAACGAAGGCTTCGGCGAAGCTCCGGTCGGAACCGGGCCCTTCTCGTTCGTCGAACTGGTGCGTGGTGAGCGACTCGTCCTCGATCGCAACGAGGACTACTGGCGAGGTGCCCCGGCATTGGAACGAGTCATCCTCCGCCCGATTCCGGATTCGACTGCTCGAGTCGCTGCTCTCCAAGCAGGTGAGGTCGACTGGATCGAAGTACCACTGCCCGACGACATCCCCGGTCTGGTCGACAACGGCTTCCAGGTCCTGCTCAACACCTATGACCACATCTGGCCCTGGGTGCTGGACACGACCAAGCCCCCGTTCGACGACGTGCGGGTTCGTCAAGCGCTGAACTACGCGATCAACCGCGAGTCGTTGTCCAACGACATTCTCCAGGGAACGGCGCAGCCGGCGAACCAATCGGTTCCATCGGCCAACTTCGCCTTCGATCCGGCCAACGACACCTACTCCTATGACCCCGATCTGGCCATGGAGCTGCTGACCGAAGCCGGGTATCCCGACGGGTTCTCGTTCCGGCTCTCGTTCCCGACCAGCGGTTCGGGAAACATGTCGCCGATTCCCATGAACGAATCGCTCCAGGCTGACCTCGCCGCAATCGGCATCACCGTCGAACTCGAGCCCATCGAGTGGGCGGCCATGCTCGAAGACTTCTTCATCGGGAACATCCCGGGCGGGGCCGAGGCGATCAACATCTCGCTCTCCTACCAGCAAGAGGGGTTCTGGTCCCTGTG